>Ga0307305_10000406_pt1 | contig 15283 bp, 17 predicted proteins | sample ER_DNA_186_FD_194512 | JGI IMG/M metagenome (GOLD analysis project Ga0307305, IMG submission 194512) | Bulk soil microbial communities from the East River watershed near Crested Butte, Colorado, United States - ER_DNA_186 | ecosystem: Environmental > Terrestrial > Soil > Floodplain | place... | reverse complement strand
TCGCAGGCGGGATCGGGATCACCGTCTTCCGCTGCATGCTCAGGTACATCGCCGACACCGGCAAGCCCTACAAGGTGACGCTCGTCTACTCAAACCGCGATCGCGAGTCGACCGCCTTCCTCGACGAGCTGCACGAGCTCGAGCAGGCGCTGCCGGACTTCCGGCTCGTCGTGACGATGACGGACGACCCGGAGTGGGAGGGCGAGACGCGGAGGATCGACCCCGAGATGCTGCGCGATCACCTGGGCGAGCTCGAATCGTTCACGTACCTGGTGGCCGGGCCGCCGGCGATGGTGGAAGGAGTCGCGGGGCAACTGAGCGAGGCGGGCGTGCCCGAGGAGCAGGTGCTGCCGGCTCGCTTCAGCGGTTACTAGCGGGTAACCGGCCGCGGCGTCGCGCTCAGGGGCGCGCGATTGAATACGCGCATGAAGATTCTTCCGGCCGCCGCGCTCGCCCTTTGCCTGCTGCTCGCCGCCGGCTGCGGCACGCGCACGATCACGAAGACGGTCACCGTCTTCGGGCCTGTGTCGACAGGCGCGTCAGGCGAGAGGTTCGAGCAGATTCCGGACGTCGTCCGGCAGGTGTCCCCGTCGATCGTCACGATCTTCGTCCAGACCGCTCAGGGCGAGGCTGAGGGCAGCGGCGTCATCTGGGACCCGGCCGGCACGATCGTCACGAACAATCACGTGGTCGCCGGCGCCACCAGCGTCGCGGTGGTCTTCGCGAGCGGTTCGCGGGTGCTGGCGAAGGTCAAGGCCACCGACCCGCTCTATGACCTCGCCGTCGTGACGGTGAGCCGGAGCGGCCTCCCGGCGGCGACCTTCGCAAAGGGGTTGCCGCGCGTTGGCGAGCTCGCGGTTGCGATGGGCAGCCCGCTCGGGTTAGAGGGTACGGTCACCGCCGGCATTGTCTCGGCCCTGCATCGTTCGGTCCCCTCCGGCGGACAGACTCCGTCCCTGGTCGACCTCTTACAGACCGACGCGGCGATCTCGCCTGGAAACTCGGGCGGCGCGTTAATCAACGTCAAGGGCGAGGTGATGGGGATCAACGTCGCGTACATCCCGCCCCAGGCGCATGCGGTTTCGATCGGCTTCGCGATCCCGGCGCCGACGGTCGTGGACGACGTGCAGCAGCTGATCGCGAAGGGCAAGGCGGTACACGCGTTCCTGGGCGTCCAGCCGGCGGAGGTGACCCCGCAGCTCGCTCAGCAGTTCCACCTCGACGTCAGCGCCGGCGCGCTCGTGCAGTCCGTCGTGCCGAACTCCGCCGCCGCCAAGGCCGGCCTGCGGCCGGGCGATGTGATCGTCGAGTTCGGCGGCATTCCGGTCGGCAGCGTCGAGGACCTGCTCGCGGCTCTTCGCCGGCACCAGCCGGGCGACCGCGTGGCGGTCAAGGTCTCGCGGAACGGGAAGGTCATCACGATCGACGTGACCCTGAGTGGCCGCGCCGTCGGCTAGAGGTCCTGGGCTGCGCCGATCACAATCTGCGGCTTGCTCGCGGGTCGCAGCCAGCGGAGCAGCGCGACCAGGTGGGGGAGAGGGAGGCTCACGCACCCGAGCGTAGGCCTGCCGGTGCTGGCGTGCAGGAAGATTCCCGAGCCACGGCCGGGGACCACCGGCTGCGTGTTGTAGGCGATCACGGCAAAGTGGCGATACGCGGTCGGGGAGCGCGAGAGGTCCTCGCTCGTGACGCGGAACGGCGGCTTGGAACCGCAGGGGACGTGCCGGAAGCGGTTGTAGTAGGGCGAGCTCGGATCCTCGACCCACCAGTCGCCGCAGGCGATCCGGTGGTAGCGATACCGGGCACCCGGATTGGCGGCGATCCCGTACATGACTCGGCCGAAGCCGAAGGTGCCGGCCGGGGTCGTGCGGTCGCCCTCGTGCTTGCTGGGCGAGACCCCGCGCTGGCCGAGCCAGGCCGTCCACGGGCCGGCGACGGTTCGCCAGCAGCGGCCGGTCTTCTGCCAGAGCCGCAACGTCCCCTGCGTCGAGGCGCGCCGCGCAGCGACGACCGTGACGAGCTGGGTCGCCGAGCCGGTCGAGAGCCGGCCGGCCAGGTTCGGCGGGCAGGCCGCCGAACGAGTGGAGCCGTCCGGGGCCGAGGCCGCCAGGCAGAGCGCGACGAGCGCCGGTAGCGCGACCCACCTCATCGGCCTGCAGACTACGTGGCGATGAGGCTCCTGTTGTTCGCCGTCCTCGCTCTTCAGGCGCCGCCTTTCACGCACAGCGTCTCGCGGGTGACGCCGGCCCAGTTGCCGTACTCGTGGCGGGCCGGTTGTCCGGTCGCGCCCTCGCACCTGCGGCGCCTGCGCGTCAGTTACTGGGGCTTCGACGGCCGCGCCCACGCCGGCACGCTGGTCGTGAACGCCGACGCCGTCGGCGACCTCGTCCGCGTGTTCTCACGGCTGTACGCCGCGCGCTTCCCGATCCGGAGGATGCGTACGATCGACGCCTACCGTGGACGCGACGAGCCGTCGCTCGAGGCGGATAACACCTCCGCGTTCAACTGCCGCTATGCGGTCGCGTCCGGGCCGATGCGCTGGTCGGTCCACGCCTACGGCCGCGCGATCGACGTCAACCCGGTCGAGAACCCCTACCTCGAGGGCGGTCGCGTGCACCCGCGCAGCGGGCGCGCCTACCTGAACCGCGCCAGAGTGCGGCCGGGCATGGCCGTGCCGGGCGGGCTGCTCGTGCGGGCGTTCGAAGCGGCCGGCTGGTCGTGGGGCGGGCGCTGGAGCGGCTCGCCGGACTACCAGCACTTCTCGGCGACCGGCGGCTAGGAGAGGAAAGCCCCGCTTGCTGCGAGGCTCTCCTCGATCCGGCTAGGTCAGGATGCCGCGGTCGACGAAGGCCTGTCGCACGATGCCCGCGTCGCTCGGGTAGAGCAACTGGGCGGCCGCGACCGTCCTGTTCGCGAGCTCGGTCATCGTCGTGCCCGGGAAGTCGAACGATCCCTGCAGGATGATCGTGTCGGCCTCCTCGTGGCCGAGTGCCAGCCGAATGTCCCAGAGCGCGCGCGACCAGATCTGGCCGTCGTGGTGGACCTCTCCGTTGAGGTCGGCCGGGTAATGCAGGTTGCGGTCGACGCGTCGCAGGCAGTGCGGGACGGAGCTCGTGTACGACACCGAGTCCCAATCGGCGACGCACGGGAGCGGTTCGACCTCAGGCACGCCGAGGCCAGTGGCCACGACGTCCGAGACCGTGACGGCCCAGTAATCGGCGAAGCCCTCGCTGATCGCGCCGGCTTCCTCCGACCCGAAGTCGAACCCCTGCGAGAAGTGGATCGCGTGCCCGTACTCGTGCAGGATCACCTCGGCGTCCTCGGCGTCGTCGACGCCGCCCTTGCCGAAGCGGAGCTCGTTCTTCGGATGGTCTGTTGCGAACGAGTTGTCGAGGCCCCACTGGTTGATGCGCACGTTCTGGGGGCGGTTGTCGATTGCCCGGCGACCCTCGCCGAACCCAAGGGTGTGGATGTATTTCTGCGCCTCGGTGATCCAGTAGTAGGCCATCACCTGCTCGAACTCGTCCTGGTGGCGCGTGTAGTCGAAGATGTTCCTCGGCGAGAACGCCGGGTTGCCGGTCTCGCTGACGATGTTTGCGTAGTCTCCGCGGAGGAATCCGCTGCCGTCGAGGTTGGTGAGCGCGACGTCGTGGTACGCGGCGCCGGGAACCGCGGCGTCGGAATCCTTCTGGTCGGTGAGGGACTCGTCGCCGAGGCTCTGCACCGGGTTGGAGACGAAGACGGAGGCGCTGCCTGTAGAGACGCCCGGACCGGTCTTCGCTGCGTCAGCGGCCGCGACGAGTACAGCCGTCATCGCCATCGCGGCAACGACGGCCAGCATGGTGTTTCGCACGAAAGACCTCCCCTTTGTAGCCCTGCTTGCGAGGACTTATAGCCGAGATCGAGGAATGTAGACCTACGCGAGGCGCCCGAGGACCGCGCCGAAAAGCGCGTGACGCCAAGTCGCCTGCGCGAATGCTCGGGGGTTCGAGAGGAGCGGTGGAATGCCGGGCTCTCCGCGTGCGGGGTGGTACCGGTCGATGAAGTAGCACAGCGGGTAGAGCGTGAGGTGCTCGAGGAGCGCCGCCCCCACCGCGAGCCGGCGAGGGTTCGTCGGCAGCCGCCTACGGAGCTCGTCGAAGGCGAGTCCGAAGACGGCGCCGTTGGCCGCGTGGAGCGCGAAGCCGGCGAGTCGCCAGTGCGGCCCGCGCGTGACGGCCTTGCCGAGCACCGCGATGTCGGAGTAGTCGTAGCGGAGAAGCCGCTCGTCGACCGGTTCGAGCAAGCCCCAGACGGTCGCCGCCGCCGCACCGGCTGCGGCCGCTTGCAGTCGCCTATTCACCGTCGAGCTCGCGCAGGAAGCCGCCGCCGCCGATCACGCGTTCGGCCTCGCCTCCGGCCGCTGCTCGGAGCGCCCGGTCCGAGGTGACGAGCCACGCTCCCGGGTAGTGGGGCGCCTCTCTGATCAGCCAGTCGTCGGCGCTCTCGCCGCTAGAGCCGACGAGCGTCGTGCGCTCGTCCAGCTCGGTGGCCCCCACGACTCCGCCCGGCGCTTTGCCGTCGAAGACGAGCACGATCTGCTTGCGGTTGCGCTCGGCCCAGGAGCGTGCGCGCTCGACGAGCTCCTCGTCCGACAGGTTAGGCCACTGCGAGCGCTGGACGTTGCGGGCATCGATGAGAACGGTGTCGCTCACGAGCCCATCCTTTCCCGGCCGAGCCGGTCTCGCAACCTAGGCGTCGAGCGCGCTGCGCAGCGTCGCGACGTAGCGGCTGACCGCAGCGGGTCCTTCTTCGGAGACCTCGACCGCGCGGGAGCCGACGACGATTCCGTCCACGAGCTCCGCGGCCGCTCGCGCGTGTTCGGGGGTGGAGATGCCGAAGCCGGCGTAGAGGGGAAGGTCGGTGACCTCACGGGCGCGCTCGACGAGGCCCGCCAGCGCGGGGGAAAGGTCGCTGCGGGCGCCCGTGGTGCCGGTCACCGTCACGAGGTAGAGCCAGCCGTGAGTCTCCGCGGCCGCGAGGCGGAGCCGCTCGTCGGTGGAGCTGGGAGCAACGAGCTGCACGCGGCGAAGCCCGGGTCGATCGCCCGCGGGGAGGTCGGCCACGATGAGACTGGTGGCGCCTGCTGTCTCCGCGTCGGCGGCGAAGCGCTCCCAGCCGTACGCCTCGAGCAGCGACGAGTACGTCATCGGAACGAGCGGGCAGTCGACGCGCTCGCGCGTGGCGGCGAGACACTCGAGACAGGCGCCGGTGCGCATTCCCTGAGCAAGCGCCCGTTCGGCGGCGCGGCGGATGACCGGCCCATCGGCGAGCGGGTCGGAGAAGGGAAAGCCGAGCTCCACAATGTCGGCGCCGGCCTCGACCGCAGCCTCGGCGAGGGCTGGAGCCTCCGGGCCACACATGAGGTAGACGACGAGCGCCTTGGGACGCTCAGGCACACGCGGCCTTGCGCTGCGGTTTCACCGCGCTACAACCTCCGCCAGGTCCTTGTCTCCCCGGCCGGAAAGACAGACGAGCACCAACTCCTCCTCGAGCTCGGCGACCCGAGCGAGGGCGTGCGCGGGTTCGAGCGCGGGCAGGATTCCCTCGGTCCGGGCGAGCCGGCGGAACGCTTCGAGCGCCTCGTCGTCGGAGGCGCCGACGTACTCGGCCCGCCCGCTGTCGCGCAGGAACGCGTGCTCCGGGCCTACGCCCGGGTAGTCGAGCCCGGCGGAGATCGAGTCGGCGTCGAGCACCTGGCCGTCCTCGTCGGCGAGCACGGACGAGCGCGAGCCGTGCAGCACCGCCGGCCGGCCTAACCCGAGGCTGGCCGCGCCGCCGGCCTCGACGCCGACGAGCCGCACCTCAGGGTCGTCGAGGAAGCCGGCGAAGAGCCCGATCGCGTTCGACCCGCCGCCGACGCAGGCGACCGCCACCTCGGGTAAGCGTCCCTCGGCGGCGAGCACTTGCTCGCGTGCTTCGCGGCCGATCACCGACTGAAGCTCGCGCACGATCTCCGGGTACGGCGCCGGCCCGACGCAGGAGCCGATCAGGTAATGCGTGTCCGCCACATTCGTGATCCAGTCGCGGATCGCCTCGCTCGTCGCCTCCTTCAGCGTGCGGGTGCCGAACTCGACCGGCCGCACCTCGGCGCCGAGGAGGCCCATTCGCTCGAGGTTCGGTCGCTGGCGGCGCATGTCCTCCGAGCCCATGTAGACGACGCACTCGAGCCCGAAGCGGGCGCACACCGTCGCGGTCGCAACCCCGTGCTGGCCGGCGCCGGTTTCGGCCACGATCCGACGCTTGCCCAGGCGGAGCGCGAGCAGAGCCTGACCAAGAGCGTTGTTGAGCTTGTGCGCGCCGGTGTGTAGGAGGTCTTCGCGCTTGAGGTAGAGCCGCTTCCGGGGAGCGAAGCGCTCGGCCGGCGTGAGCGGCGTCGGCCGGCCGGCGTAGCTGTGCCCGAGCTCGTCCAGCTCTGCCTGGTACGAGAGATCGGACCGGGCCGCATGCCAGCCGGCATCGAGCTCGTCCAGCGCCGGGATCAGCGTCTCCGGGACGAACCGGCCGCCGTACTCGCCGTAGGTCAGTTGCATCGGGCGGCCTCCACGTAGGCGCGCACTCGCGCGTGATCCTTGATCCCGGGAGCCGTCTCGAGGCTCGAGCTCGCGTCCACGGCCCACGGACGGACCTGCTCGATCGCAGCGCCCACGTTTTCGGCGGAGAGTCCCCCGGCTAGCACGACGCGGCCATCCGCCGATCGCGCCCGCTCGAGATGCGCGGGATCCTCCTCGAGCCAGGGCAGGTCGAGCACACGTGCGACCTCGCGCTCGCCGCGCAACAGAACGCCGTCCCTGGAGCGATGGCCGTTCTCCCGTCCATAGAGCTGGACGAGGTCGGCGACGTCGTCCGTGACCTCGCCGACGTGCACGGCGACCGAGAGCATCGTCTCGGGCACCGGCAGAACTCCCGGCGCACGCCGCGGCGTCTCCTCGGCGAGGACGAAGCCGGCCAGGTCGGCGCCGGCTTCGGCGGCGGCCACGACGTCCTCCTCGCGCGTCAACCCGCAGACCTTCACCAGCGGACGCGAGATGAGCTCGGCGAGTTTCACCGCCGGGTCGCCCGCCCGCATCAGCGCGGAGCCGACCAGCACGGCCCCAGCGCCCGCGAGCTCCGCCTCCGCGCCGTGAGCGCGTGCAGAGACGCCGCTTTCGGCGACCACGACGCGGTCAGCCGGCGCGGACTCGACGAGCTCGAGCTGGGCGCACCGGTCGATCGCGAACGTGTCGAGGGCGCGTGCGTTGATCCCGATCGGGTCGGCGCCGAGCTCGACAGCGCGCTTGAGCTCATCCGCGTCGTGCGCCTCGACGAGGGTGTCGAGCCCGAGCTCCCCGGCGGCGCGCATCAGCCGGCTCGCCTGACCATCGTCCAGGTCTCGCAGGAGCAACAGCACGGCGTCGGCGCCGGCCTCGCGCAACACTGCGAGCTGCGTCGCCTCTCGGAAGAAGCCTTTCGCGAGCAGCGGCAGCGCCGCCGCCTCGCGCGCCGCCCGCAGGTCGTCGAGCGAGCCGCCGAAGCGGTCGTCCACCAGGATCGAGACCGCGGCGGCGCCCGTGCGCTCGAACGCCGCCGCCAGGGCGGCCGGATCCGCGTCGGGCCGGAGATCGCCGGCCGAGGGCGAGCGGCGCTTGACCTCGGCGATCGCTGCGAGGCCCGGCCCCGCGAGGGCCGAGTGGAAGCGCCCCATCAGGCGGGCACCTCCGTCGCCTGCGAGAACGCGACGAGCTCGTCCAGCCGGGCGGCCGCCGCGCCCGAGTCGATTGCCTCGCGCGCGAGCTCGAGACCCTCGGCGAGGTCGTCCCCGTGGCCGGCTGCAGCGAGCGCGCCTGCGGCGTTGAGGAGGATCGCCGAGCGGGGACCTCCGCGTTCACCGCGGAAGACGGCCCTCACAGCCGCGGCGTTCTCCGCCGGAGTGCCGCCGCGCAGGTCGGCCGGGTCACAGCGCGGCACGCCGAGCTCGAGCGGGTCGATCTCGCGCTCCTGCACGTCTCCGTCGGCGACCTCGCAGACGAGGTTCGGGCCTGCCGGTGAAAGCTCGTCGATCCCGCCGGCCCCGTGGACGACGAACGCACGCCGCGCTCCGAGCTGCACGAGCACCTCCGCAATTGTGCGCACGAGCGAAGGCGCGTAGACGCCCACGACCTGCGCCCGCGCTCCCGCAGGGTTCGTCAGCGGTCCCAGCACGTTGAAGACCGTCCTCGCTGCCAGTTCCCGGCGCACCGGCGCAGCGTGGCGCATGGCCGGGTGGTGGGTTGGCGCGAACAGGAAGCCGAAGCCCAGTTCGTCGATCGAGCGCTCGATCCGGGCTGGGGTCAGGTCGAGCCTGAAGCCCAGCGCCTCGAGCACGTCTGCTGAACCTGAAGCCGAGGAGACGGCGCGGTTGCCGTGTTTCGCGACTCCGGCGCCGGCCGCCGCCGCGACGAGGGCCGCGGCCGTCGAGATGTTGATCGTGCCCATTCCGTCGCCGCCCGTGCCGGCGGTGTCGACCAGATCCTCCCGCTTGGGCCGAACCGCGAGCACGTGCGCGCGCATCGCCTCGGCGCAGCCGGTGATCTCGTCGGCGGTTTCGCCCTTCAGGCGCAGCCCGACGAGCAGGCCACCGATCTGCGCGGAGGTCGCGTCGCCTTCCATCACCTCGTTCATGACCTCGCGCGCCTCTATCCGCGAGAGATCGTGGCCATCGAGGAGCCGGGCCAGAGCCTGTTGCACCGTCACCGCGAGCTCTCCAGAAAGTTCTTCGCGAGCTCAGGCCCCGCCGGCGTCAAGACCGACTCGGGGTGGAACTGGACTCCGTCCACCGGCAGCTCGCGATGACGTACGGCCATCACCTCTCCTTCGGAGCACGTGGCCGAGATTTCCAGGCAATCGGGGACCGCGGTTGCCGCGAGTGAATGGTAACGGCCGGCCTCGAACGACTCGGGGAGGCCGCTGAAAAGGCCTCGGCCGTCGTGGTCGATCGCGCTCGCCTTGCCGTGCACGAGTCGCCGCGCCTGGCCGATCTCGCCGCCGAAGGCCTCGACGATCGCCTGGTGGCCAAGGCAGACGCCGAGCGTCGGCACTTCGGGCGCCAGCCGTCGGACGATCTCGAGGCAGGCGCCCGCGGCGGCCGGCCGGCCTGGGCCGGGGGAGAGGATTAGGTGTGAGGGCCCGACTCGCTCCGCCTCATCCGCGTCGATCGCGTCGTTGCGCTGTACGACCACCTCGGCACCGAGCTCGCGGAAGAGGTGCGCGAGGTTGTAGGTGAACGAGTCGTAATTGTCGATCAGCAGGATCACGCGCGCGCCTCCGCGAGCTCGATCGCCGTTTCGAGGGCAGCGAGCTTCCGCAAGCACTCATCGTGCTCGGCCGCCGGGTTCGAGTCCGCCACGATGCCCGCGCCGGCCTGAAGGAGCGCAACGCCGTCATCCAGCACGATCGTTCGGATTGCAATGCAGGCGTCGATCGCTTCGCCGGGCAGCGCATAGAGCACAGCGCCTCCATAGGGGCCACGGCGGTAGCGCTCCAGCTCGGAGATCAGCTGCATCGCCCGCACCTTCGGCGCGCCCGACACGGTCCCGGCCGGGAAGCAGGCGCGCAGAAGGTCGAAGTGCGAGACATCGGCCTCGAGCTCGCCGACGACTTCGGAGACCAGGTGCGTGACGTGCGAGAAGCGTTCCGGCTCGAGGTAGCGCGCGAGCCTCACCGTGCCGGGCCGGCAGACTCGCGAGAGATCGTTGCGGCCGAGGTCGACCAGCATCACGTGCTCGGCCCGGTCCTTCTCCGAACCAAGCAGCCGCTCCGCGTCGCCCTCGCCGGGGCGGGTCGTCCCAGCGATCGGGTTCAGCGAGGCCTGCCGCCCGTCGGCCTTGACGAGCGTCTCCGGCGAAGAGCCGACCAGGGCCAGCCCATCGAGCTCGAGCAGGAAGAGATACGGCGAGGGGTTGACGCGGCGCAGGGAGCGGTAGAGCTCGAGCGCGGAAGCCGAGGTCGGCCGCTCGGCCCGCTGGGAGAGCACGATCTGGAAGGCGTCGCCGGTCCGGATGTGCTCCTTCGCACGGACGACCGCCCGTTCGTACTCGTGCCGCGAAGGCAGGCGACGCGTAGCGCCGCCCTTGGCACGCGGCTCGGCCGCTGCGGCGGAGGGCTGCGGGCCCGCAAGCAGACCGGCGACCGCGCTCGGCTCACCGCAAAGCACCTCGGCCATCCCCAGGCCGTGGTCGAAGCGGACGAGGGTGTCGGCGATCACGAACCGGCTCTCTGGCAGCCCGCGCCCGTCCTGGGGCAGCGGGACCGTCGGCTCGAGTTGGGCCGCGTGGTCGTATGCGAGGTACCCGACAACCGGCAGCCCGCATGCCTCGGCCTCCGCGAAGTTCACGACCCGCGAGCCCGCGCCGACGAACGAGTGGCGGCCCAGCCGCCCCTTCTCGACCGACTCGAGGAGGAAGCTCGCGCACCCCTCTTCGCGCAGCCGGAGGTACGCCCCGAGGGGGGTCAGCAGGTCGGTTGAGACGACGGTCAATGCATTCATGGCAAACAAAAAGACCCTCCAGCTGGAAGGTCGAAAGAGCGGAACGAGTTGCGTCTAGATCAGGTCAGCCGACGCTCCCGCCCCGCTCGTGGCGCCATGCCCAGCCCCAGCTGCGAGAGACGGAAGTCATCGCTCACAGCGTAGGTGCCGTCCGGGTGGCTAGTCAAGTGATTCACGAGGGTTGACACGCCAGGCACACTTGGGCCGTGAAGGGGTCGCTGCAGCTGCTTGGCTCGCCGCGCCGACGCCGCAGGCTCGCGCGCATCGCTGTCGCCCTCGTCGTGGCGGGCGCCGCCGCGTTCGGGGTGACGCTGCTGACGCTGAACGAGAGCCCGCAGACCAAGGAGGTCTTCGAGCCGGGCAAGCCCGTGGTGACGGACAACCAGAAGCCCGTTCGCCTCGGTCAGGCCGATCGGCGGGCGATCAGTAGAACGCTCGTAGCGTTCGTGCGCAACGGGGTAGCACAGCAAGATCTCACCGCCGCATACGACCTCGTCACTCCGGCTTTCCGCGGCAGCACCACGCGGGCGCAATGGCGGCAGGGAGCCTCGCCGGTCTACGTCTACCCCGCCGTTACCCGGCGAATCTCCGGGAACTGGCGCGTCGACTACTCCTATCGCGGCCAGGTCGGGATCGCGATGATGCTCTCGTCGACGCGCCCGCGCAAGGTTGGCCAAATCATCTTCCATGGCGAGCTGCGCAAGCATCGCGGCAGCTGGCTGGTCGATTCCTTCGCGCCCGTGGCGACGTTCTCGCCGATCGGCGTCGGCCGCCAGCACGAAACCGGCCCTGCCGACTACACCGGCGGGTCGCGGGCGGAGGCCTACTCGCAAGAGGCGGCGCTCAGCACCCTTTGGATCATCGTGCCCGTGGGCGTGCTTGCGCTCGTGCTGCTTGTTCCGCTCGGGTTCGTGCTCTTTTCACGGCTGCGCGACCGCCGTGTTGCGCGCGCCCACGAGGCGACGCTGCCGAAGACGCTGCCGCCGCTGCCAACGCGCCGCGGTTAGTCGCGAAGTTACGCTGGCAGCATGTCTCGTTCCGTGATCGTCTCGGCCGTGCGCACGCCTTTCGGGCGGCTCGGTGGCGCACTCGCGGAGCACGAGGCAACCGAGCTCGGCGCGATTGCGATCCGAGCGGCCCTCGACCGGGCCGGTGTCGAGAACGACGAGGTCGAGTACGCGATCATGGGTCAGGTGCTGCAGGGCGGCGCGGGTCAGGCGCCCGCGCGGCAGTCCACGGTCGGTGCGGGCCTTCCGGTCGAGCTGCCCTCCGACACGATCAACAAGGTTTGCGCCTCGTCGATCCGCGCGGTCGAGATTGCCGACCAGATGATCCGCGCGGGCGACGTGCAGGTCGTCGTCGCCGGCGGGATGGAGTCGATGTCGAACGCCCCGTACGCGCTCAAGCGCGCGCGCTTCGGCTACAGGCTCGGCGACGGCACTCTGATCGACCTGATGACCCACGACGGGCTCGTCTCGACCTTCGACGGGAAGCACATGGTCGAGCAGGCGTCTTTCGTCTCCCGCGAGCTCGGCATCTCCCGCGAGGACCAGGACGCCTGGGCGCTGCGCTCGCACAAACGCGCGGTCAAGGCGATCGACGACGGGCGCTTCGATCCGGAGCTCGTGCCTGTCGGCGACGTCCCGGTCGACGAGGGGCCGCGACGCGACACCTCGCTCGAGAAGCTCGCCGCCCTGAAGCCCGTCTTCGACCCCGAGGGCACCACCACGGCCGGCAATGCGCCAGGCGTGAACGACGGCGCCGGCGCCCTCGTGGTGACGAGCGAGGAGTTCGCGCGCAAGAGGGGCCTCGAAGTGCTGGCGACGATCGTCTCGCAGGGATACGTGGCTGACGACTTCGCCTATCTCGCCCGCACACCGGCGAAGGCGGGCGCGATCGCCCTGGAGAAGGCGGGCAAGTCGATCGAGGACGTCGAACGAGTCGAGCTGAACGAGGCGTTCTCGTCGGTAGTGCTGAACTCGACCAGGCTGCTGGGGGTCGACCCGGAGCGCGTCAACGTGAACGGCGGCGCGGTCGCTCTCGGGCACCCGATCGGCGCGTCGGGCGCGCGCATTCTCGCGACCATGATTCACGAGCTGAGGCGCAACGGCGGCGGCCTCGGCCTGGCTGCGATCTGCTCAGGTGGCGGCCAGGGCGATGCGCTCCTCCTCGAAGTGTGATCTTGCTCGAAGGTGACCGGGTCACGCTGCGCCCGCTCCGGCCGGAGGAGCTGGACGAGGTCTGGGAGGCGCGAGTCCACGACGACACCGCTCCCTGGATGTCGACCCCCCAGGCCTACGAGCGGCTCAAGCAGCGGGTCGCGAACTCCGGGCGCTTCGTGGACGGCTGGCTCGATCTCGGGATCGAGGCGGACGGTCGGCTGGTAGGGGAGATCGACGCCAGGCAACCACCTCGCTCGATGCCGCAGGGCGTCTACGAGCTGGGCATCTCGCTCTTCGAGACCGGCAACCGCGGCCGGGGTCTTGGCACCGACGCCGTCAGGCTGCTGACGCGCCACCTGTTCGAGAACGAGGATGCCGACCGCGTGCAGGGCTCGACGTGGGTCGAGAATCGGGCAATGCGCCGGGTCTTCGAGAAGCTGGGCTTCACCGAGGAAGGGACGCTGCGCTCGTACATGCCTTCCGAGCGGGGTCGCGACGACTACGTCATGTATGCGATCACGAAGACGGATCCCGGCGAGGACGGCGCATGAGGTTCGCGCACGTGCTCGTCGTCGGCGCCGGCCAGATGGGCGGTGGGATCGCGCAGGTCATGGCCGCGTCCGGGCGCAGGGCATCGCTCTACGACGCCGCGCCCGGAGCCGTCGAGCGCGGGCTCGAGACGATGCGCACGAGCCTGACGAAGCTCGCGGAGAAGGGCGGCCCGGACCCAGACGAAGTGCTGGCGCGGGTCGACCCCGTCGAGGAGCTCGTCTCCGCCGACCTGATGGTCGAGGCGGTCGTCGAGGATGCGGCCGTCAAGGAGGACGTGTTCCGCCGGGCGGACCAGGCGCTGCCGCCGGAAGCGGTACTCGCCTCGAACACCTCCTCGATCCCGATCAGCTCGCTGGCGGCCGCGACCTCCCGGCCCGACCGCGTGATCGGAATGCACTTCTTCAACCCGGTGCCGGTGCTCAGGCTCGTCGAGGTCGTCCGCGGGCGCGAGACCTCTGACGAGACGGCCGAGGCGGTGACGGAGCTGGCGCGGGAGCTCGGCAAGACGCCGGCCGTCGCAAACGACTTCCCGGGGTTCGTCTCGAACCGGATCCTGATGCCCTACATCAACGAGGCGGTCTGGGCGCTACACGAGGGCGTGGCCGAGGCTGAGGCAATCGACACGATCGCGAAGCTCGGCTTCAACCACCCGATGGGGCCGCTTGCCTTGGCCGATTTGATCGGGCTTGATACATGTGTTGCTATCATGGAGGTCCTGCGCGATGGGCTAGGCGATCAGCGCTATGAGCCCTGCCCCCTTTTGAGGGATCTTGCGGATTCAGGCAAGGTGGGCCGCAAGTCTGGTGCGGGTTTCTTCATCTATTAGCCCACAAGCACCAATCCTCTCAAGCCGCCCCAGAAGGAGGATGTCCTGCGCCTCTTGCTCGTGGATGACGACGACGGACTTCGTGCGTTGCTGCGCACGACGTTCGAGGCCGTGGACGTCGAGGTCGACGAAGCCGCCAACGCGGCCGCGGCCCGGGAGAGGATCGCCGCCGCACGGCCCGACGGAATCGTGCTCGACGTCAGCATGCCCGGCATGGACGGTGCGGCCTTCTGCGCGCAGCTAAAGGGCTCCCGCGCGACCCGTGACATCCCGGTCGTGCTCCTGACCGGTTCGGACATGGCTACCGAGACGACGGCGCTCGAGGTCGGGGCGGACGCGTTCATGCTCAAGCCCTTCAGCCCGCTCGAGCTGCTGGCGGTCGTCGAACGGCTGGCCGGCGGGCTGTACGCGACCCCGTTCCGTGCCAGCCGCAAGCGCGAGCCCGACGAGCAGTTGCTGCTCTATGCGCGCGACCTGCGCCATCTGCTCGAGCTCGAGCGTGGTCAGCGGCGGCTCCTCCAGGACGCCTACCACGAGACGGTGACGGCTCTCGCGAGCGCGCTGGAGTCGAAGGACTCCGGCACCGGCGAGCATTCTCAGCGGGTTCACCGCTACGCGGTCGAGCTCGCGCGCCAGGTTGCCCCCGAGATCGCCGACGACGAGAGCGTCGAGTACGGGTTCATGCTCCACGACCTCGGCAAGATCGCGATCCCCGACGAGATCCTCCAGAAGCCGGGAGCCCTGACGGCCGCCGAGTGGCGCCTGATGCAGACGCACACCGTCGTTGGAGAGCAGCTTCTGCGAGGCGTGACCTTCCTGCGTGGGAAGGGCCTCGAGGTGGTCCGCTCGCATCACGAGCGCTGGGACGGCAAGGGCTACCCGGACCGGCGCGGCGGCGAGCAGATCCCGGTCGCGGCGCGCGTGTTCGCGGTCGCAGATGCGCTCGATGCGATGACGAGCGACCGCCCGTACCGGCCGGCGATGACGTGGGCCGCAGCGGGACGGGAGGTCGTGGCCCAGTCCGGCGCCCAGTTCGACCCGGCCGTTGTGGAAGCCTTCCAGGCCCGCGAGCGGACGCTGCGCCGGATCCGGCGCCAGCTCACCGCGGTGCCGCCGCTGCGGCCGGCGGCGAAGGCTTCCTAGCGACACCGAGTCCCAGCGCCTACAGCGCCCACATGGGCCATGGTCACTTGAAGCGTT
>Ga0307305_10000405_pt1 | contig 15286 bp, 15 predicted proteins | sample ER_DNA_186_FD_194512 | JGI IMG/M metagenome (GOLD analysis project Ga0307305, IMG submission 194512) | Bulk soil microbial communities from the East River watershed near Crested Butte, Colorado, United States - ER_DNA_186 | ecosystem: Environmental > Terrestrial > Soil > Floodplain | place... | reverse complement strand
TCACGCCGATGGCATTGACGTCGAGACCCGCGACCGTGGCATTGACTCCCCAGACGAGAATTGCCCCGCCTGCGATCAGTAGCAAACTAACTGCGATTCCCAAACGAACCTCCTTGGATTACCGCCTTTACTACCCGGGTGAGCCCCGTTACTAACTAGGCAGCGGACCGGCCTCTTGAGTAGGCTCGCGCTCGGTGCGCAAGGGAGCAATCGTTCGGCTTGTCGTGATCGCTCTGCTCGCGGCTGCGGCTGCAACCGCGGTCGCGATCTTCGTGCCGTGGCTGCCCCCGGTCCGCTCGAAAGAGGCCGAGCGGATCGACTTCGTCTTCTGGGTGGTCGTCGGGATCTGCATCGCCGTCTTCGCGGTCGTCGCCGCGGTCACCATCTACTCGGTCATGACGTTCCGCGCGCGGCCCGACGACGACGCCGACGGACCGCCGATCCACGGGCACACGGGCCTCGAGATCACGTGGACTGCGATTCCCGCGGTGCTCGTCACGATCATCGCCGTCCTGAGCGCGGTCGCCCTCGCCGAGAACGGCGACCTGAAGTCGAACCGGCTCCAGGTCGACGTCACGGCGCGGCAGTTCGCGTGGAGCTTCAAGTACCCCCAGTACGGAAACTTCGAGACGACCGAGCTGCGGCTCGAGGAGGGGCGCCAGGTCGAGCTCAACCTGCGTGCGCTTGACGTGATCCACTCGTTCTGGGTGCCCGAGTTCCGGCAGAAGCAGGACGCCGTCCCGGGAATTACGACGCACCTGCCGATCACGCCGACCAAGGTCGGCACGGACACGCTGATCTGCACCGAGCTCTGCGGGCTCGGGCATGCGCTGATGCGGGCGAAGGTGATCGTGATGCGACCCGCGGACTTCCAGCAGTGGGCGCGGGCGCAGCAGCAGAAGGGAGCCCAGGCAAGTGCGGGTTAGGGTGCTCTGCTCGTGACCGAGGTCCTCGACCAGACCCCGCACGCTCCGCCTGCGCCGCCGCGGTCCCGGTGGCACCGGCTCATACTCGGGCCCGGCTTCATCCGCGCGGCCTGGATGACCGCGCTCTTCTTCGGGATCGGGTTCGGCCTCGTCGTCGGCCTGCGCTCGCTCGCAGGCTACGACCCTGCGCTCGACTGGCTGATCATCGTCACCGTCGCCGGTCTGATCACCGCGCCCCTCGGCTTCCTCGCCGGGCTCGGCGCGTTCGACTACTGGGTCTACTACGCGCTCGGCTACCCGACGCGTGACGAGGACCACTCCGGCCACGGCGCCCGCAGCTGGAAGGACTACTTCCGCGTCAACACCGACCACAAGGTGATCGGCGTCCAGTACGTCGTGACGACGATCGTCTTCTTCCTGGCCGGCGGGCTGATGGCGATGATCTTCCGCGCCGAGCTGGCCAAGCCGGGGATGCAGTTCCTCGACAATCAGGAGTACAACGGCCTGATCTCGGTGCACGCGGCGCTGATGATCTTCCTGTTCGTGATCCCGGCGTTCGCGGGCCTCGCCAACTACGTCATCCCGCTGATGATCGGCGCGCCGGACATGGCGTTCCCGCGGTTGAACGCGCTGTCGTTCTGGCTGCTCCCGATCGCGGGCATCATCATGCTCTCGAGCGTGGCCGTCCCCGGCGGTGCATTCGGCGCCGGCTGGACGGGCTACGCACCGCTGTCCGTCGTCGGGACGAACGGCAACGTCTGGTTCAACATGGGCGTCCAGTGGGCGGGCGCGTCGTCGATCATGACCGCGCTCAACTTCCTGGTCACGATCATCACCATGCGCGCGCCGGGGATGACCTTCTGGCGCATGCCGCTGCTCGTATGGGCCAACTTCACGACGTCACTGCTCGTCGTGCTCGCGACTCCCTTCGTCGCCGGCTCGCAGTTCTTCGTCATGTTCGACCGGCTGATGCACACGAACTTCTTCAACTTCCACGAGGGCGGCTACGTCCTCGGCTACCAGCACATCTTCTGGTTCTACTCCCACCCGGCCGTCTACATCATGATGCTGCCCGGCTTCGGGATCGCCTCGGAGGTGATCTCCGTCTTCTCGAGGAAACCGATCTTCGGCTACCGCCTGATGGCGCTCTCGCTGTGCGCGATCCTGGTCCTCGGCTTCTCGGTCTGGGCGCACCACATGTTCGTCTCGGGCATGGCTTCGTGGCTCCGGGTCCCGATGATGGTGACGACGCTGCTGATCGCGGTGCCGACCGGGATCAAGGTCTTCTCGTGGTTAGCCACGACCTGGGAGGGGCGGATCCACTTAGAGACGCCGATGTTATGGGCGCTCGGCTTCGTGTCGATGTTCGTGATCGGCGGCCTGTCCGGGATCATGCTCGGCGCGGTCCCGATCGACATCCACGTCTCGGACACGTACTTCGTCGTCGCGCACATCCACTACGTGCTGTTAGGCGGCTCACTCTTCACGATCTTCGCCGGGATCTACTACTGGTTACCGAAGATGACCGGCCGCATGTACAACGAGCGGCTCGGGAAGCTGCACTTCTGGCTGACGTTCATCGGCTTCAACCTGACGTTCTTCCCGATGCACATCATCGGCGTCCAGGGGATGCCGAGGCGCGTCTCGGACTACAGCCCGCAGTTCAGCACGTGGAACATGATCATCTCGATCTCGTCGTTCTTCCTCGGCGTCTCGTTCGTGGTCTTCCTCTACAACGCGATCACGAGCTGGATCCGCGGGCCGATCGCGGAGGCGAACCCGTGGCATGCGATGACGCTCGAGTGGCAGGTGTCCTCGCCGCCGCCGATCTTCAACTTCGACGAGATCCCGCAGATCGTCGGCGGGCCCTACGAGTACGGCGTCCCGGGAGCGCGCCACGCGGTGTTCAACGGAGCGCGTGAGGAGTCGCTCGAGGAGGCGCGATCGCCTTGAGCCACGTATTGGTCGTCGCGAACGAGACTATGACCGGGCCGAGCCTGATCGAGGCGGTCCAGAGCCGGCACCCCGATCTCGTCACGGTGCTCGCCCCCATCAGCAACCCGAATGCAGGGTACGTCGTCTACGAGGACACGCGCCGGGCGGCTGCGGGCCGGCGGCTCGAGCGCACGCTGACGAAGCTGCGTGAGGCCGGGATTCCCGCTCACGGATTGATCGTCGACTCGGATCCGGCCGACGCGGTGCGCGACGCGATCGCGATGCTCGAGCCGCGGCCGACCGAGATCATCGTTTCGACGCACCCGCAGGAGAAGTCCGGCTGGCTGCGGCGCAAGGTGATCGACCGCGTCCGTGACGCCGCGGGCGGTCTCCCCGTCGAGCACGTCGTCGTCGACCTGAAGGACAACGGCGGCGAGGCGAACGTGCTCGTGATCGCGAACGAGACCGTCGTCGGCGATCCGCTGCTCGACCGGATCCGCGAGCGGGCGGCCCGCTCTCCGGCGAGCTTCCTGATCATCTGCCCGCAGAGCGATCCGTCGAGTGCCGAGCACCCCGAGGCCGAACGTCGCCTGAGGCGCGCCCTGGCCATCCTGCGCGCCGAGGGGATCGAGGCCCACGGCCAGGTGGCGCACCCGGATCCGTACACGGCGGCGATGCAGGCGATCCACGACGAGCGGATCGACGAGGTGATCGTCTCGACCTTCGCTCCCGAGCGGTCGCCCTGGATGAAGCGGAACCTCGTTCAGCGGCTGCACAACGACTCGAAGCTGCCGGTCGAGCACGTCGTCCTCGAAGAGGCGCCGGTCTAGTGGCTGCCCACGCCGAAGCCCATCACGGCCCGCCGATCGCGAACCAGAGCTCGAGGGTCGATGCCCCGACGCTCGGGATGCTGCTCTTCATCGCGTCGGAGGTCATGCTCTTCGGCTCGTTCTTCACGATCTACTTCTTCGCGCGCGTCGTGGCCGGGCCCGCGGAGTGGCCACCGCCGCCGTTCCACCTCCCGGTCTTCGTCGCCGGCGTCAACACGGCGATCCTGGTCACCTCGAGCTTCACGATGCACTGGTCGCTCCAGGCGATCAAGCGGGGGAACCGGGCCGGGATGCAGGCCGGCCTCGTGCTCACGGTCGCTCTCGGCCTGACGTTCCTGCTGACGCAGATCCGTGAGTACTCGAGGGTCGGCTTCTCGCCGCAGGACGGCGCGTTCGGGTCGACGTTCTACGGCCTGACCGGGCTGCACGGGGCGCACGTCTTCGTCGGTCTGACCATCCTCACGTTCACGACGATTCGCGCCTTCCGAGGCCATTTCACGCCCGCCCAGCACCGGGGAGTGGAGATTTCCGGGATCTACTGGCACTTCGTCGACGTAATGTGGATTGTCGTGTACACGACCGTGTACATCCTTTAGCGCGATGATCAATCCCCTCCGCAGCGAAGCCGAGGCCTACCGCTTTCTGCTGCTGACGGTGGGCTTCTTCGCCGCGATCGCGATTGCTGCACTGGCGATCGGCACATGGGCGGGGATCATCGTGTTCCTGGGCCTAACCCTGGCGGGGGTCGTGTACGTGGCGCGGGCGCGCAGGGTCGAGCCGCCGCGCCAGGCCGTGCCTTCCCGTCGCGGGCGGGCGAACGAGCGCCGCATCCTCGTCATCGCGAACGAGACCGTCGGCGGCGAGCGCCTTCGGAACGAGATCCACACCCGCTCCGAGGGCTACGACGAGCATGTTCTCGTCGTCACGCCGGCGCTGAACTCTCATCTCCGCCACTGGGCCTCGGACGAGGACAATGCTCGCCTGGAGGCGCAGAAGCGTCTCGAAGCGAGCCTGGATCGTCTCCGGGCTGCGGGCATCGACGCGAAGGGCGAGGTGGGAGACGCAGAGCCGGTGCAGGCGATGGAGGATGCGCTTCGGCTCTTCGGCGCGGACGAGATCATCATCTCTACGCACCCCGAGGGCCGCTCGCACTGGCTCGAGAAGGGGATTGTCGAAACCGCCCGGGAACGCTTCGCGGTCCCGATCACCCATGTGGTGGTCGACCTCGCAGCGGAACGCGAAGAAGTCCAAGAGCCCACCTAGTAACAGTCTGTTACTAAGTCTGTCCGGGCGCTGCTATTTCTGCTGCTTGATGAAGTCGACGAGCTGTTGCGCCTGGTCCTTCGGGACTTGGCCTTTCTTGATCACCGAAGTCATGACGCCCGGCTGATAGCCCTTCACGATGTCCAGGTCCGGGTCGATGATCGAGTCGAGCAGGTACTTCTCGTCCGCGGTCACGGTCTTGCCGTTCGTGAGCTGAACCTTGCTCCCGTAGAGCCCCTTGAAGGTCGGCCCCGTGGACTTCGAGCCGTCCAGCGAGTGGCAGCTCTGGCAACCGAGCGATGCGTACAGCCCCTGGCCTCCCGTGGCGGTTGTGGCGATCCCGGGGCACGCCTGCTTGTCCGTGCTGGCCGCGCACAGCGCCACGTAGGCCGCAACGTCATCGGCCTGCTGTCCCTTGACGAGATTCGCCGGCATCGCGCTGCCTGCCGTCGGGTACTTGATCTGGTCGTGCACGACGTTCTCGATCGTGCTCAGCTTGAAGTCCTCGGCCTTGTCCTGGGCGAATGCAGCATCGAGGTTCGGGCCGACGCTTCCGCGCGACTGAGCGTCCTTGAGCGTGTGACAGCTCCCGCAGCGTCCCTCGGCGAGGAAGATCTTCTTCCCGGCGCTCGCGTTACCCCCGCTCGTCGGCCCGCCCGTGCCGCAGCCGGAGGCGACGACGACGATCAGCGCTGCGAGGAAGGCGCCGCCCGCTGCCCGCAAATCAGGACTGTGCGGAGACGCCGGTCTTGGCCAGAGCCTCGTCGCGAGTCGGATAGATCGTGAAGACGCGGTCGAGCCCGGTGATCTCGAAGATCTTCGTGATGTTCCGGTCGCTGCAGACGAGCGCGAGCCGGCCGTCCTGGGCGCGGAGCCGCTTGACGCCGCCGACGAGCACGCCGAGCGTCGTCGAGTCGATGAACGTCGTGCGCGTGAAGTCGACGACAACGTCTCTCGCGCCCTTCGCGATCACGTCGAGCAGCTGCTGCTTGAACTCGGGCGCCGTGTAGAGGTCGACCTCGCCGCCGAGCGCGATCACGTAGGTCGAATCGTCGACCTTCTCTGTCTGCACGTCGAAGTTCATCGCCCCTCCACCGCGCGGGAGTCTAACCCGCTCAGCCCGTCGGCTGAGCCCTCATGAACTGGATCTGCTGGCGTGCCTGTGCGGCCTCGCCGCTGCCGGGCGCGAGCTTGATCACGCGGCGGTAGGCCTTGAGCGCCACCGGGCTGTTCCGCGACTGGTACGCGGCGTTCGCGAGCAGGAGCTGGAGTAGGACGTCGTTCGGCGAGTGCGCAGTCACCTGCTGGTACAGCTGCGTCGAGCGCGCGAAAGAGCCCTGGAGGCCCGAGTAGAGCTGGGTCAGCTTCTGGTTGGCCGCCGTCGTCAGCTCCTGGTCGATCTTGCCGGGCGCGAGCGCGCGGCCGAGCCGCGAGTTCCCTGGAGGCGCGAACGTCGCGCCGCCCGTGCTCGACGTCACCTGATCCTGGATCGCCGTGGCCTGGTCGCGCTGCCGGCTGGCCCGACCCTCGTAGTCGCCGGCGACCGTGCGCATGTACTCGTAGTCCTTCGGCCGCACCTTGAGGTACTGCTCGCCGGCGGTGATGGCCTGATCGAGGTTTCCGTCCTGGCGATAGGCGTCGGCCAGCTCCTTGTACGCGACGAGGTTGCCCTTGTCGATCTTCTTCTGCGCGTCGCTGACGGACGGCCCGCTCGTGCCGCTGCTGCTGCCCTGCAGGAGGTCGCCGAGGCCCCCACCTCCGTTGCCCCCGACGCCAAAGACGACGAAGCCGACCGAGAAGCTGAGCGCGAGGAAGACGAAGACCCACTTGGCCTGCCGTCGCAGCTTCGGGAAGAACATGTCCCCTTCGACGCCGGCGTACTCGGTGCGAGCCGGTGTGGACCGCGCTCGCTCGCGCGGGCGCGGTGCTTTCCGCACAGGGGTCTGGCTACTCCGTCGTGCTCCGGATCGGGCCACACTCCTAGACTAGCTCGGCTTCGGGGACTTCCGCCCAGTCGAAGCTGTTTCCGAGCTGGCGGAGACGCTCCCGGGTGGCGTCGTCGCAGAGCGCGCCGGCCAGGCCAGCCTCGAACGCGGCGCGGGCGCCGACTCCGAGCGAGCGAGCGGCTTCGTAGTCGCGCGTGAGGTCCGTGTCGAACATCGCGGGATCGTCGGTCGAGATGGAGCAGAGCGCCCCGGCCTCGATCAGCTTCGGCAGCGGATGCTCGGCGAGCGAGCCGACTGCTCCCGTGCGGACATTCGACACCGGCGAGACGTCGAGGACGATCCGCCGCTCCGCGAGCTCGGCGAGGAGCTCAGGATCCTCGACCGCCCGGATTCCGTGCCTGATGCGATCGGGCTGCAGCGCGTCCAGCGCACCGCGAATCGATTCCGGGCCTGCGACCTCGCCCGCGTGCGGCACGGAGCCCAGTCCCTCGGACTTCGCCAGCTCGAAGACGGGCGCGTACGGCTCCGGCGGAAACTGCGCCTCGAGCCCGCCCAGCCCGACCCCGACGACACCGCGTTCGCGGTAAGCCGACGAGTAGCGGACGACATTCTCCGCAGCCTCGCCGGTCGCTCCCCGGTAGATATCGGGCGTCAGGCGAACAGTCACTCCGTGCAGCTCCTTGGCCTCGTGCGCGCCGTCGCAGTAGCCGGCGAAGATCTCGTCCCATTCCAAACCCCGCGCGACGCGCTCCGCTGGCGAGAAGATCGCCTCGACGTAGACGGCCCCGTGCGCGGCCGCTTCCGCCGCGTAGTCGACGACCACCTGCCGGAAGTCGACCGCGGTCTGAAGCGCGTTCGTGGTCAGGATCCAGATCTCGATGAAGTGCTCGAAGTCCCGGTACTCGTAGAGCGCCGCGAGGCCCTCGACGGTGTCCGCCGGCAGCGCGTAGTCGTTGCGCCGCGCGATCTCGAGCAGGGTCGCCGGCCGGACCGTCCCCTCGAGGTGGACGTGGAGCTCGATCTTCGGATACATCAGCTCTCGCCGGTGCCTGTCAGCGGCTCACCGGGCAGAACGCCCTGCGCCGCCCAGCGTTTCTCGAAGAAGACCGCCGCCCAGATCGAGCCCTCGAACAGTAGGAGCACGGGGATCATCTGGAGCCCCATCGAGACGAAGTCGACGCCCGGGAGCAGGACGACGATGACGATGCAGATCCCGACCCCGATCCGCCGGTTGTTGCGCAGCCGCCCGGCCGAGAGGATCCCGAGGCGCACGAGCCCGAGGATGAAGATCGGCAGCTCGAAGAGGATCCCACACGCGAGGATCGTGACGATCGCGAACGAGTAGTAGTCCTTCGCACGTACCTGCGCGTTGTAGAGGCCGGAGTCGAAGTTGAGCAGGAACGGGATCGCAGTCGGGAGCACGATCCAGTAGGCGAAGGCCATGCCGATCGCCAGGAGCACCGTTGCGACGATCACGAGCTTGAAGACCGTCTTCTGGTGGCGGTCGTCGAACGCCGGCGCGAGAAACGCCCATAGCTGCCAGACGAGGACCGGAATCGCGAGGGCGATCGCCGCGTAGAACGCGACGTTGAACGAAGTCGTGAACGGCTCGGTCGGGCTGAGCGTGATCGGCTTCGTGCCTTCCGGAAGCGGTTTTGAGAGCCAGCCGATGATCGTGTCGCGGAAGGCGTACGTGAGGATGAAGAGCACCACGACCGACCCCAGCGAGATGATCAGCCGCGTCCGCAGCTCCTCGAGATGCTCGACGAGCGACGCTTCCTCACCGTGAGCGAGGCGCCGCGGCAGTCGCGCCATGTCTTAGGAGACTGAGTCGCGCTCGCGCGGGGGCGGACCGGCCACGGGCTCGTCGTCGGCGGCCGGCGGCAACTCGCGCGGCTCGTCGTCGTCGTCCTTGCCGGTGACCGAGTCCTTGAACTCGCGCATTCCCCGACCGAGGGAGCGCCCCATCTCGGGAAGCCGCTTCGGCCCGAAGACCACGAGCAGGACGATCAGGATGATGATCGCGCCCTGCCAACCGATGTTTCCGGGCATGGGCCAAGGGTAGCACTGTCGGCGGTCGCGAAAGGGTTAGCTACGATGACACGAAGCGAAGCGAAAACCCGCTTCCGGAAAGGGTTTTGGACCGCACAAAGTGGCACTGCTGGAACTGACAGATCTGCGCGTCTCACTCGAGGACGGCACCGAGATCGTCAAGGGCGTCGACCTGGCCGTGAGCCCGGGTGAGATCCACGCGCTCATGGGCCCGAACGGCTCGGGCAAGTCGTCGCTCGCCTACGCGCTGATGGGCCATCCGGCCTACGAGATCACCGGCGGCGAGGCGTTGTTCGACGGTCAGGACATCTCGGAGATGGGCGCCGACCAGCGCGCGCAGGCGGGACTCTTCCTCGCCTTCCAGTATCCGCACGCGATCCCGGGCGTGACCGTGACGAGCTTCCTGCGCTCGGCGATCAACGCGATCCGCAAGGCGAGGGCCGGCGGTGAGGACGACCCGATCCCGATCTCCGAGTTCCGCAAGGAGATGCTCGGCGCGATGGAGCACTTGAAAATCCCGCGGGAACTCGCCCAGCGTTACCTCAATGACGGTTTTTCCGGCGGCGAGAAGAAGCGCGTCGAGATCCTGCAGATGGCGATGCTGAAGCCGCGCATCGCCGTGCTCGACGAGACCGACTCCGGCCTCGACATCGATGCGCTACGAATCGTCGCGCAAGGGGTGCAGGAACTCGTCGGCCCCGAGACCGGCGCACTCGTGATCACGCACTACCAGCGGATCCTGAACCATGTAAAGCCCGATTTCGTGCACGTCTTCGTCGACGGGCGTATCGTTGAGGAAGGCGGGCCGGAGCTCGCACACAAGCTTGAGGCGGAAGGCTATGAGGCTTTCCTCCCGGAAGGAGACCCAGTCTAGGTGGCCATTACGGAAACCGAGATCGTTGCCGGCATAGGCAACGAATACAAGTACGGATTCCACGATCCCGAGGACTACTTCTTCAAGTCGGGCCGCGGGCTGTCCCCAGAGCTCGTGGCGGCGATCTCCGAGCACAAGAACGAGCCCGAGTGGATGCGGAAGTTCCGGCTCAAGTCGCTGGAGTACTTCCTGGCCCGGCCGCTACCTGACTGGGGCGGCGACCTCACCGGGATCGACTTCGACAACATCTTCTATTACATCCGCCCGACCGAGAACCAGGCGAACTCCTGGGAAGACCTGCCGCCGGACATCAAGAACACCTGGGACAAGCTCGGGATTCCCGAGGCGGAGAAGAAGTACCTCGCCGGCGTCGGCGCCCAGTACGAGTCCGAGGTCGTCTACCACAAGCTCAAGGAGGAGCTCGAGGAGCAGGGCGTGCTCTTCCTCGACATGGACTCGGGCCTGCGCGAGCACGAGGACCTGGTCAAGGAGTACTTCGGGAAGATCATCCCGCAGAACGACAACAAGTTCGCCGCGCTGAACTCGGCCGTTTGGTCCGGAGGTTCGTTCATCTACGTGCCCCCGGGCGTCAAGGTCGAGATGCCGCTCCAGGCCTACTTCCGGATCAACGCCGAGAACATGGGCCAGTTCGAGCGCACGCTGATCATCGTCGACGAGGGCGCATACGTGCACTACGTCGAGGGCTGCACGGCGCCTGTCTACTCGTCCGACTCGCTGCACTCGGCGGTCGTCGAGATCATCGTCAAGCCCGGCGCGCGCTGCCGCTACACGACGATCCAGAACTGGTCGAACAACGTCTACAACCTCGTCACGAAGCGCGCCGTCGCGTACGAGAACGCGACGATGGAGTGGGTCGACGCGAACCTGGGCTCGAAGCTGACGATGAAGTACCCGGCGATCTGGCTGATGGGCGAGGGCGCTCACGGCGAGGTGCTCTCGATCGCCTTCGGCGGCAAGGACCAGCATCTCGACGCGGGCGGCAAGGCCGTCCACTACGCGCCGCATACGTCGTCGATCATCACGTCGAAGTCGATCTCGAAGAACGGCGGGCGTGCGTCGTACCGTGGTCTGCTCGAAGTCGCGAAGGGTGCGGTCGGCTCGAAGTCGAAGGTCGTCTGCGACGCGCTCATCCTCGACGAGGACTCGCGCTCGGACACGTACCCGTACATCCGCATCGACGAGTCCGACGTGGACATTGGCCACGAGGCGACAGTCTCGAAGATCGGCGAGGAGCAGCTCTTCTACCTGATGTCGCGCGGCCTCTCGGAGGCCGAGGCGTCGGCAATGGTCGTCTCCGGGTTCGTGGAGCCGATCACGAAGGAGCTCCCGCTCGAGTACGCGGTCGAGATGAACCGTCTGATCCAGCTCCAAATGGAGGGCTCGGTCGGTTGATCGAGCGGACCGACTTCATGTCGGTGCCGGTGCAGAACATGGAGTTCAGGTACGCGCCGTGATCGGGTCCTCGCGGGTCGACTACATTGCCGTGCCGACGAACGACGTTGCGAGAGCGGAGGAGTTCTACGCGAACGTGCTCGGTCTCGAGAAGAACCCGAACTCGCTGCACGACTGGATCGAGTTCGAGACGGGGAACGTCACACTCGCGCTCGTCTCGGCGGAAGGGCACGGCCGTGAGTTCGTGCCGCTACCGGCCGGTTCGATCGCGTTGCGCGTCCCGGACGTCCAGGTCGCAAGGGAGAAGCTCGAGGGCGCCGGTGTCGAGTGCGGGGAGGTCTGGGATTCGGGCGCGTGCAACGGCGCCTCGTTCACCGACCCCGACGGCAACGGGATCACGATCCATCGCCGGTACGCCCCCTATCCGGATGGCTCTCGCCCGTGACCAGGCCCGAGCTCCTCGAGCGCTACCACGGGCTGCCGATGCCGACGACGACCGACGAGTCGTGGCGCTTCACCGACCTCAAGGGCTTCGACCCGGAAGCCTTCGTCCAGAACGGCCATGCCCCGGGACCAGGTCCCAGGACAATGTTGGATATCGACGTGGCTGGTTTGGCCACGGTCGATGTTGGCGGCATCGAGATCGAGCGCGCGCCCGAGGGGATTCGCTTCGAGCTGCTCGACGAGGCGCACCCGCAGCTCGGTGACCTCGTCGGCGCGGACGAGAAGTTCGCGGCGCAGAACGCCGCTCAGTGGAAGCATGGCCTGGTTGTCCATGTCCCGAAAGGCGTCGTCCTCGAGCAACCGCTCTACATACGAATCGCCAACCCGCCGGACGGAGAGGCGCTCTTCTGGCGCCTGCTCGTCGTCGCGGAACCGGGCAGCCGCTTCAGCCTGATCGAGGACCTGTCCACCCCTGACACCGCGCTCGCGGGCTATTCGAACGCAGTCGTCGAGCTCTTCGTCGGCCAGGAGGCCAAGGTCGAGTACGTCTCGCTCCAGAACCTCGCGCGCGAGACGTGGCACTTCGCCTCGCACCGCGCGCGCGTCGGGCGCGACGCCGAGCTCGAATGGGTCGCGGGCGGTTTCGGCTCGAAGAAGGGCAAGGTGCGGATCGAGAACGACCTCGCCGGCCAAGGCGCGACGTCGCGCGTCACGGGCGCGTACTTCGCCGACGGCGACCAGCACCTCGACTACGACACGCTCCAGGAGCACCAGGCGCCGAACACGACTTCGGACTTCGCGTTCAAGGGTGCGCTCCGCGACGAGGCGACCGCCGTCTGGCGCGGAATGATCCGCGTCGAGCCTGAGGCGCAGAAGACGAACGCGTACCAGGAGAACCGGAACCTCCTCCTCTCGCCGAAGGCGCACGCGGACTCGATCCCGGGCCTCGAGATCCAGGCCAACGACGTCCGCTGCACACACGGCGCGACGGTCAGCCAGGTCGACCGAGACCAGCTCTTCTATGCGATGGCGCGCGGCCTCACGCGGTCCGACGCGGAGCGCCTCATCCTGCGCGGCTTCTTCCAGGACGTGCTCGACCGAATCGAGCTCGAGCCGGTCCGCGAGGCTCTCGGCGAGGCACTCGAAGCCCGCATCCCGCAGGGCTAGCAGAACTTCTTTCGAAGTCCGTACGGGTCCTTAACAAAAGGGTCCTATTGTCGAAGGAGTGCTGCGTCTGATCCCCGCGATCATTGGACTTGTCGCACTCATGACGGCCGTGCCGTCGGCGGCCCAGGTCGGCAGTGGGCGGATCGCCTATGCGAGAGAAGGCGAGGGCATCTACACCTTGGCCGGGGACGGCAGTGGGCTCGTCCTTCTCAAGTCGGGCCTCGTTCGGCAGCCCAGCTGGTCACCGGACGGCTCACGGATCGCGTTCGCCGAGTACACCACGGGTGGACAGACCCAGCTTCGCGTTATGAACGCGGATGGAACGGGCGACCACGTCGTTGCGACCAGCGCGAGCGGCGCCGTCTCGCTGAGCAGGCAACCCTGGTCGGCGGACGGCAGTCGGCTTGCGTGGGGACCGTTCAGCGAAGGCGACATCTACACGGCGAGCGCAGCCGGCGGTGATGTCAGGCGCATCACCACGGACGGGCGCCAGAAGGAACCACCGGTGTGGTCCCCCAACGCACCACAACTCGTGTATGCGTCATACGTGCCCGGTTCCCCGACTTCCTGGGAGCTATTCTCGGCCCTCGACGACGGCTCGGCGCCGGTGCAGATCACGAGCGGAGGCTTCCAGAACAGGCAGCCGAGCTGGTCGCCGAACGGGTCCTCGATCGCCTTCATCCGCACTGTGAACTTGCAACGCGCGATCTACGTCGTCCACCCCGACGGGGCCGACCTTCACCGGGTGGTCGGGTTCGCCGGAAATGACGCAGACGGGGATCCTGTCTGGTCGCCGGACGGCTCCAAGATTGCCTACACGAACATGGTCAACGGCAGGTCAGCACCGTACAGCGCGCCGGGCCGAGAGGTCTTTCTCGTCAATGCCGACGGCTCGGGTGAACGCAGGCTCACCGAGCTCGCCCCGCAGTTCGCCATCGACACTGCACCGACCTGGTCGCCCGACGGGGATCAGATCTTGTTCAAACGCCGTGCTGATCTCGTCATGCGTCTGATGACGATGAACCCTGACGGGACCTGCGAAAGCGCTCTCAGTACAGATCCCCGCGGCACGCCGAGCCTCTTGGAGTCGCCTTCGTGGCAAGCCGTCCTTGGAGGGCCAACCGTCGGCACGAAGACGTGCCGCGCCGTGGCGATCGAAGCGATGCCCCCTCCTGAAGGGAACCGATCGGCGACCCTAGTGAGCGGCACGATCTCGAACGAAGGGACAGAGTCCCTGACGAACGTGCTGGTCACGATCTCCCCGTCCCGTAGCGACTTCAGCTTGGAAGCGGTCGAGGGGTATGAGTGCAGGCGCCGCGGCGCAGCTTTCGTCTGCCGTTTCGATCGGATCGGCCGAGGTGAGTCCCGGCAAGTGGCCGTCCTCGGCAGGGCCAGGCGCGTGGGGCGCGACCAGAGCAGCAGGAGCATGTCGCTCAGTGCTCGGTTGACCGTGACTGCGGATGGGCCCTTGCTGCCGACGGCGCGTGAGACCGGGTACGTGTTCTTCACGCCGGAACGCTGCGTGACCCGAGATCGCGGGGGCGGCTACATCGAGGGCACGCGCTTCCCCGATCGGATCTGCGGTCGACGCGGAGCGGACGACATCGATCCTGGCGGCGGGAAGGACTACGTGTATGCGGGCGCGGGTCGTGACGTGATCAACTCCTGGGACAAACGCGGCGACGTGATCTCGTGCGGCGCTGGACGCGACGTCGTCTTCGCGGACCGCAAGGACAAGGTCTCCCGCGACTGCGAGCGCGTTCGCCGCGGGTAGGGTCGGCGTGTTACGGCTCGCCACGCTTCTCTCGCTCGTCCTGGTCGTGTTCGCGGCCACCGCTTCGGCCGCGCCGAGAACTGTCGAGCCGGGCTTCGACGCGGCGCCGCAGATCTCGCCGGACGGAAAATGGCTGCTTTTCCAGCGGTTCTTCGGAGGCTCGAGGTACACGCCGCCGGACACGACGCTGCGTATTGCCACCGCGGACGGAACGGCGGATCGAGAGCTCGTCGGGCGGCGGATCTGGGTCAGCCTCGATGCGCGCTGGACGCCCGACAACCTCGTCGAGGTGGTCCTATCGGAGTCGAATGGGAGCGTCTCGACCACGCACCGGCGACCCGAGGACGGGAGCGTCGTGCGTGAGTTGTCCGTCGCCCCTCGCGCGTGGTCGCCAGACGGGAACTGGATCGCCTACGTCGACGACCGCGTCATCTACGTCGCCCGGCCCGACGGCTCTCAGGCGCGCCCGGTTGCGAACGCGCCGGAGCTCGGTTGGATCGGCATAGGCGAGTTCTCACCCGACTCGACACGCCTCACGTACGTCGTCGGCCTGTTGGACCCGCCCGACCGGTCGGAGGTTGTGCGGATCGACGGTACTGACCGGCACGTCCTTCGCGAGGCCCCGGTCGTCGCGTCCGGAGAGTGGTCTCCCGACGGCGGCG
>Ga0307305_10000403_pt1 | contig 15299 bp, 13 predicted proteins | sample ER_DNA_186_FD_194512 | JGI IMG/M metagenome (GOLD analysis project Ga0307305, IMG submission 194512) | Bulk soil microbial communities from the East River watershed near Crested Butte, Colorado, United States - ER_DNA_186 | ecosystem: Environmental > Terrestrial > Soil > Floodplain | place... | reverse complement strand
CGGCTCGGCGTCGGCCCTGAGCAGCGGATCGATATCGAGATCCAGGTACCAGTGGACCAGGTCCTCGTCCTCGAGCACGTTGGCGCCCTGCACGTTCAGACTGCGCTTCAGCTGGTCCCAGACCTCGTCCCTGATCTCGCGACGGGTGCACTCCCGGGCCGGCTTCCCGTTCAAGCCCGGCGTATTCCAGTCGGAGATGTCGACCGAGATCACCCCACGGATGTTTCCGTCGCCGAAGCGGCTCAAGTCGACATCGGACCAGAACTGCGCTTGGGACACGGACGTAAGCGCCCATGGGGCATCGAGGTAGATCTGGTGGCCGCGTCCGATGGGCGCGTCGTTGTCAAGGTAGAATTGGATGCCGTTCATCCACTCCGTGTTGTGGCTGAGCGGGAAGATGTTGGCCAGGCCAGGATCGGCGCGGACCATCTGGTCGGTGACGATCGTGGCCATGACCTCGATCGGCAAAGCGGACACGTAGTAGTCCGCCGTGACCTCGCGCACCGACCGTTCCTGCTCCACCATCACGCCCCGCACAACGCCACCATCCATCTCGATTGAGCGAACGCGCGCGTTCAGGTGGTACTCGACGCCTCGTCCGCGCAGGTACGTGAGCCAGGGATCGATCCACACGTCGTTGGTCGGCCCATTGAGCACGCGGTCGGCGCTGATCTCGGGCTTGACCAGGTTGAAGGCGAGCTGCGTGTAGATGTCGCCGATCGTCCTGGTGCTCGCCAGTTTCGCCTGGGCCGCGACAAGCGAGCGGGTGAGGCCAATCCCGAAGAACTTCTGATAGGCCTCCGATCGTTGCTCGGCGCCGATGAAGTCCCACCAGCCGATCTTCTCGTATTCGTTCAGGCGGCGCTCCGAGCAGCTGGTGAGGATCTGCCAGATGCGCTCGCCGAAGAAGGCGAAGTCCTCGGGCGGGATGCCGAGCTCGGGGCCGAACAACGACCCGAGGTCGCTGACCAGCGTGAATAGCTCAGGGACGTTCGATGGCGTGATTGTCGGCAGCTTCAGCGGTCGGCGACCGAAGCGGGCGTAGATGGTGCCGGTGGTGTCGACCAGATTCTCGGCGACCGAGCGGGAGTCTCGATACGGAATCCGCGCCATGGTGTCGATAATGTGCTGGTAGAACCGTGGAAAGAAGCGAAAGCCGTGCTCGCCGGGGAGGTCCCGCCGCGTCGGGGCGGCAAGACTGCCGAGGTTCATGGCGCCGACGTTCTGGCGGGGCGCCGTGCTGGGGACGACCATGCTGCGGGCCTTGCCGCCGGGCACATCCCGCTGCTCGAAGACGCGCACGGAGAAGCCGCGCTCGCTCAACTCGTGGGCGGCGCTCAGGCCGCCGATGCCACCGCCGAACACGATCACCGTCTTGGACACCGTCAGCTCCTGCCGCTCAACGGACCGCGTACATGTCGTAGGTGTAGAAATACTCAGATAGTCGCGCCTCGCCGACACCGAGGCAGTGGAGGCGGTTGAGCCACCGATACTTCGGGTCGGCGGTCAGCAGGAGAATTTGCGAACGCACCGGCAGCGAAGCGGGCCACTTCCTGAGCGGCAGCCACACGGCCCAATCCTCACCGAAGTCGACCGTTGCGGTGTAGCCCAGTGAGATCGCCACGTGATCATGCGTCTCGACCGTCACGCTGACACTGAGGATGCCGATCCCATCCGCGCGGATAATCGTCTGGTGCTTCCCGCCCGGAATGACCCTGGTATGCAATGCGGGCCCGTCGAGCGTGCCACTTACGGGGGGCCAGCTGACGACAAAGCCGGCTGGTGTCTCGCCGTAGAACTCCGGCTCTCTCGCGAGCTGGACCCTGGCGCGGGCCACGTGCTCGAGCCTGACCGGAAACACCGCTTGCGAGTCGAACGGACGCTGGGGAGGGAGCCCGCGCGCTGGCGACGCCTCGCCGAGCCGGAACGACGACGGAAAGCTGCCGGCCGTTGCCGGATCCGGCGCGCGACGCCCCTCACACGACACCACCGGCACGTACTCGACGGTCTCGCCACTCCAGAAGGTGGGGAACGTCGCCCGGAAGTACTGCGTCCGCTTCTGGAAGTCGTTGGCCACCAGCGGCGCCGACACCGTCTCGACGCCCCGCCCGTCGACGCGGTACCGCACGCTCACCGCGTTCGAGGAATTGGCGGGCCGAACGCCCACCGTGACCGAGACCCCTTGGCGTTCCTCGGTCGTCTCATCGGGCGCCGGCGCATCCGGCGTCCCGTACCACAGTTCGAGCCCGTCGTGCGCAAGTTGTACCATGTCCGCGATCCCGGTCAGAAGTTAGCAAAGGAAGCTGTGCCCCTCATGGCTTCTAGGGCTTCTCGAACCTCAGGGGCACGACAGCCTTGGCGTCCTTAATTCGGAGGGCAAAGCGCTCGAAGACGGAAAACACATAGCGGCCTTCCAAGTCCACCTGCCTGAACTCCGGTGTCGCTTCGGCGGCAAGTGCGAGATCGATGGGCTCGTCAGCCATCGAGAGGAGCACACCCCGACTCTGCCACTCCTCCTTATCTAGTCCTGCATACAGGCCGACCCTCTGAGGAGGGACATCAATGCTGCTGGCGTGCAGGAGCTCACGCCCAATGAGCGGCTCGATTCGGTCACGCGGAAGCACAGTCGACTTTTTGATCGGTTTGTAGGCCGCCTCGAACGGGTTACGACCGAATACGCACACGTACGGCGCGACGTAACCGTTTTCCTCCAGTGAATTGATGGCCTTGACGACCGCTTGCATCAGGCCATCGTTACTAAGCGGCGAGACCTCGTCCCGTACCCTCCGGGCTTCCGCAGGTTGCCGCCGGGCTTTCAGAGCAGCGACGAGCGTTTGTACCGCTTGCCGCGGCGCTCGCTCCGCTTGTTTCGCGTGCTTCTCCTGCAGCGTCACCCTCGGACCCTCGATCAACCCCAACGCTCCGGGATTCCGATGACGCATGCCCTCCTTCTGCAGCTTCTGGTTCACCTCGTCGATCGGCCTTGGGGTGCCACTCATAGGGGCCCATTCGCTGGGGGTCAGGTTATCCAGATAAGGGAGAGCTGGACGGTAGTGCGGAAGCCCGGCCTTCGGCTCCTTTGCCAACTCATCCGCAGCATTGGCGGAGAACTCGATGCTGGGATAGGTCCCGTTGAAGATGAACCAGTCTTCGAGCTGGCCCAGCTGGGTGGCCCTTCGCCTGAACTGGAGCAAGGCACTGGACAGGTCCTCCTCCCGGATCTGCTGGCGGGAGAGTGTGACGGGCAGTGCGATCTCGAGCAGGTCCGCGGTCGCTCGGTCGTCAACCGAGCCGTCGTCCTTGAGCACCTCGCTGGGGACGACCGTGGTACTGGGCGGCAGCGGGCCGTAGATGGGGAGAAACGAACCGGCCACCCGGACGCGTTGCCACGCCTCGAGGACTTCTTCGCGAACCCGATTCCATTGCGCTTCGGTCCAGCCAACCTGGGCATTGCGATCGTCCATTTATCGTTCTCCATCCAGAGAAGTCAGGTCGGGTTCATGGCGGAACGAGAGCTCGTCGAGGAGCGCGGCCGCCTCGCGCAGCTCGGGATGGTCCAGGCCTTCGGTGAACCGCTCGTAGATGGGCGCCAGCAGCTCGCGGGCTTCGTCATGGCGGTCCGCGGCCTGCCACAATCGCGACAGCGAGACCGCGGCGCGCAGCTCGAGCGAGCGCGCGCCCTGTCGGCGCGCGACGTCGAGCGCGCGGCGGTAGCACGCCTCAGCCGAGGCTGGAGCAGCCGGCTCCGCCGTGGCCAGCAAAAGCCGACCGCGCAGGCGGTGGATCTCGGCTTCCCAGTAGTGATCATGGGTATGCTCGACGGCCGCGTCGGCGTCATCGAGCAGCGCCAGCCCCTCGCGGGTGGCGCCCGTCCGCTGGCACGCCTCGGCGAGCAGCCACAGCCAGTACGGCCTGGCCAGCTCGGCGCCGGTGGCGAGCTGGGCGGCGAGCCCGCGGCGCATCTGGGCCATTCCCTCGTCGAGCTCGCCCTCTCGGGTGCGCGCCCAGCCCTCGAACATGGAGGCCATTGGGCCGATGAACGCCAGGCCGTGCGCCTCCGAGATCACCACGGCCTCCTCGGCCAGGGCGCGGGCCGCCGGCGGGTCGCCGAGATACTGGCGCAGGAACGCGGCCACAGTGAAGCCGAAGGCGACGCTGTAGGGGTGCTGGACCAGCGACCGAAGGATCTCCAGGTTCTCTTCGCTGCAGCGCAGCGCCTGGTCCGGGTAGCCGAGCAGCCACAGCACGGACGCGAGCGCGCTCCGCGCCGACGTGGCCGGATTGTCGCCGTAGATGAAGGCGTGCGAGCTGTGGCGCTCGTGGTCGTAGAGCGCCAGCGCGCGCTCGAGATGCTCGCGTGCCTGCTCCAGCTCACCCTGGAAGAAGTACAACCAACCCAGCTCCATGTTGCCCTGCAGCAGCAACCCGTCGTCGCGGGTGGCGGCGCCAAGCTGGAGGACCTGTTCGCCGAGCGCGAAGGCGCTGATGTGCTGCGCCCGCACGATGTGATAGCTCCACAGGCCGTGCAGGACGGGCACGAGCTGCGGCGTGTCGCCAAGCTCCCGGCACAGCTCCCGTGCGCGCTGGTAACAGGCCTCGACCTCGGGCGCCGCGTAGCCCCGGATGGCCATGTAGGCCGGACCGAGCGCTAGGCGGAACTGCAGCTCCACGCCGGCGCGCTCGGGGCCCGCGGGGAGGCCCGCCAGCAGGTCGAGGCCGGCCGTCAGGTGCGCGATCGCCTCCGGGTTGGCCGATGCGCGGAGCGCGCGCTGGCCGGCGTCCAGCCAGCACGGCACCGCCTCGGCCATCATGCTGGCCTGGGTGTAGTGGTGCGCCAGCAGCTCAGGCGCGGTCTCGGCCGTGGCCGGGAAGGGCTCGGCCAGCGCCTGCGCGATGTGCCGGTGATACTGCAGTCGCGTTGTCCGCAGCAGCGACCCGTAGGCCGCGTCCTGGATGAGGGCGTGCTTGAAGGTGTAGGTCTCGCCGCGCGGGTCGTGTTCGACGAACAGCAGCCCGGCGTCGACCAGCCGGGCCAAGTTGTGCCGCAGCGCCCGCGTGTCCACGCCCGCGGTCGTCTTGGCCACGGCTTCGAGTAGCTCGTAGGAGAATTGCCGGCCGATGGCTGCCCCGAGCTGGGCGACACCCTTGGCATCGGTCAGACGGTCCAGACGTGCTGTCAGCGAGTCCGCGAGCGTGGCCGGGATGGCCAGTGCCGGCCTGGGGCGGGCCGGACCGGGCCGCCCGTTGCCACGGCGGATGAGGCCCTGCTCGCTGACTAGCTTGGTCAGCTCTTCGAGGTAGAGCGGCACCCCGTCGGCCTTGTCCACGAGCTGGTCCAGCAGCTCGGCGGGCGCTGGCATGCCGGCGATCTCGGTCACGATCCTCGCCGACGCCTCACGGTCGAGGCGGCTGAGATTCAGCCGCTCGAGCCCCGGGCCGTCGGGCCAGGGCGGCTTGAACTCCGGGCGGAAGCTGAGAACCAGTAGTTGCCGGGTGCGTGGCACGTGCTCGATCAGCTGCGTCAGCAGGTCCAGCGACGAGGGGTCGATCCAGTGCAGGTCCTCGGCCACCACCAGCAGGGGCTGATAGTCAGCCCGCACGAGCAGGATCGTGATCAGCGCCTCAATGGTCAGCTGCCGCTGGCGATCCGCCGGCACCTCCAGCGGCGGATAGCGGCCCTCGAACGGCACCCCCAGCAGCCCGGCCAGCAGCGGCCCCACCGCCGGGAGGTCCAGACCGTACGGCGCCAGAAGGCCGTCCAGCTTGTCCAGGCGCTGCCCGGCGTCATCGTCCCGCCCGAACTCCAGGACACGCTCCAGCAGCTGGACGACCGGGTAGAAAGCCGTGTTCATGAAGTACGGCGAACAGTCCAGGTGGATCACGAACGCGTCCGGGGATTGAGCCACATGCTGCTGCAGCGCCCAGATCAGCCGCGACTTGCCGATCCCCGGCTCACCCGCCACCAGGGCCACGCCGCCCCGGTCGGCCCGGGCCCGCGCCCACAGGCCGGCCAGCAGGGCCAGCTCGTCATCGCGGCCCTGCATGGGGGGAAGTCCGCGCCGCGCGGCAACATCCAGCCGGGTTCGCGCCCCGCTCTCGTGCAGCACCTGGTAGACCGCCATCGGCTGCGAGATGCCCCGGATGGCGTGCACGCCGAGATCGCGACAGTCGAAGTAGCCCGCGATCAACCGGTACGCCGCCGCGCTGATCACCACCGAGTCGGGGGCGGCCAGGGCCTGCAGCCGCGCGGCGATGTTCGGCGGAACACCGACCGCCGCGTCCTCCATACCCTCGTCGGCATCAATGGCACCGGCCACGACCAGGCCGGTGTCAATGCCCACCCGGACGTGGAGGTCGACGCCGTAGTCAGACTGAAGGCGGCTGTTGAGCTGCCCGACAGCCTCGACGATCCTGAGTCCGGTACGCACGGCCCGCTGGGCGTCGTCCTCATGCGCCGACGGGAATCCGAAGTAGACCATGATGCCATCGCCCAGATAGTTGTGGGTGTGGCCGTCAAAGCGGCGGATGACGGTCGCGCAGACGCGATGATAGGCGGCCAGAGTCTCGCGCAGCTCCTCGGGATCCAGCCGTTCGGACAGCCCCACCGAGTCCACCAGATCGCAGAACAGGCACGTCATCTGCCGCCGTTCCGCCTCCGCGAAGGCCCACTCGGACTGGCGAGGCGTTGCCGTCTCCGCGAGTGTGAGCGGCGATCCGCATTCGAGGCAGAATTTGGCATTAGCCGGATTCTCGACATTACATCTTAAGCAGCGCATTATTCCCCCCACCACCGTGTCACACTGCAGTCAATGCCCGGCCCCAACGTTCAAGGCCGACCGGAAACGTCAGCAGCGCGCGCAACCCCAAAAGCTCGGTGGCTTGGAGCAGCGCGTGATAGAGCCCTGGCCGCGCGTCGTCGGGCACCTCCAGACCAATCGCGAGGTCGACGCAAGCGCCGGGCGGGACTCGTACTCGGCCGGGCAGGAGCCGAAGGCAGCCCGCATCGATGCGGCCATCGGGTTCGGCGACCAGATCGCTCCACACAAAGCCGACCTCAGCAGGGGTCGGGCCGTCGTTCCGCAGGCGGGTATGAATTTCGGCAGCGCCGCCGAGTGGGGCAGAGCGCAGGGCGCGCAGGACGGGCAAGGATTCGATCGTTTGTCGCGCTTGGTCTGCGGCATAGTCGGGCATGGCGACCGGTGGTGGCAGCGACGAGGCGGCCGCTGACCGTGGCGGCGGTGTGAGAAGGTCGAGCACCGTGTCCAGCAGCCCGCCGAACTCGGCCGCCAGCCGACGCGTCGCCTCAGGAATGAGGAGATCACGACGATGCGTCGACCACACCTGGCTCGCGGCAGCGATATTAGCCAGGGCGCCATGCTCGATCTCATCACGCAGGATTGTGGCTGCCCGCTCTCCGAGCGTCGCTGTATCCACGATCCAGCATAACCACCGACGACCCAGCATTCATACCCCTTCCCGCCCAAGGTGTCCTCACCGCCGATAAACTTCCCAACGCCCACGACAAGTGTCAATAGCGCCTTTACCGACGATACCAGCGACGTTACTTAGAGTAGTCGGCAATCGATGGCCCAGGCGGGTTGCAGATGCGCCGGGAGGATGGCCCTCATTTCATACACACTGGCCAGGATCTCCTGACGCCAGGTGGTGGCGTTTTCGCTCCGCGGTCCTGGAGTCCGGCGGCGAGTGAACAGCACGGTGGGCGTAACAGATCAGTCAGATCGAAGCAGCGCGCACATCCGCCAGCTACCGGGACGGTTTCCAAACAGGCTATTAGCGGCATAGTTGAGTCATGGACTGGCCCGTTCTCGCATCGCTGCCTCCGGAAGAGCGGCGCGGGCTGGTCGCTGGGCTTAGGCGGCGGTCCTACCATCGCGATGAGGTGATCGTTCATCAAGGCGACCCGGCCGACACTCTCCACCTCATTGCCGCGGGGCACGTCAGCGTGCGCGTAACGCTGCCCGGCGGTGAGTTCGTCGTCCTCGCCATCGACGGGCCCGGAGAGGCTTTCGGTGAGATTGCTTTGGTCGGCAGTCCCCATGCTCGGGGAGCTACAGTAACCGCGCTCGAACAGTGCGAGACATTGTCTCTGGGCCGGGACGAGTTCCATCGTCTTCGTATATCCTTTCCCGGCGTCGACCGCTTCCTCGTAGAGCTTCTTGCCGCGCGAGTGGAAAGGCTCAACAATTACTTGCTCGAGGCGTTGTACGTACCCGCTGAGAGGCGCGTTCTCCGTCGGCTGCTGCACTTGTGCGAGCTGTACCCGGGAGACGATCAACGCATTGTGATCCCAGTTACCCAGGAAATGCTGGCCAGCCTCGCCGGAACTACTCGTCCCACAGCGAATCAGGTTCTCCGGCGGCTTGTTGCCAGCGACATAGTGGCGATAAGCCGCAGCCAGATAGTGGTATTGGATCGCCAGAGCCTACACCAACGAGCCGGCTGAATTCTCCGCCAGCGACCTCAGTGCCCTGCTCTGCCGCATCAGCCCACACGAGCGAGCCACCACACCAGGCAGCCAACTTACGGGCCACCCCACTGAGCAGGACAGCCTTAGCCCGTGATGCCATAGCTGGAACTCCGGTTGCCGAAGTTACGCAGATTGATTGTGGTGCGGCTGGTGAGCCAAGCGCCGGTCCTTTGTTGGCACGCCAACACTGACAGTGTAGTGGGCCAAACAGACCAACCGGCGAACCGAACATAGTGTCATCCTATAAAACCATTCGGTCGAGAGGATCGCAAAACTGCCACCTTCGGCATTTTTGTGACGTGGAGAACGAATGCCCGTCCCAACGGGCGACTGAGTTGCGGCACTAGGCACTTTGAGTGCATTAGCACGAGAGCCTGGTCCCGAGCACTACTTGAAAGGACGCGACTCCGATGCGCGATGACCCGATTGTCGCCGACCTCGTAACGCGTGCCGGAAAGGGCGACCAGCAAGCGTGGGATGTCCTCGTCGAGCGGTACTCCCCGCTCATATGGTCCATCTGCCGGCGTTACCAGCTAAGCCGCGCCGACGCCGAGGACGTCGGGCAGCGCATCTGGCTGCAGTTCATGAACCACCTGGACGCGATCCGCGATCCTGCCGCGCTTCCTGGCTGGCTGACCACCACGACCAGACGGGAATGCAACCGAGTCGTGCGTGCGGCCCGCGGACCGCAGGCGGCCGGGCAGTTGCTGGATGAGAATATCCCCGACAAGCAGACTAGGACGGCCGAGCAGGAGTTGCTGGCGGCGGAGCGCCACACGGCGCTGCGCGAGGCATTCACCTGCCTGTCTCCGTCCCGCCAGCAACTGATGGCCCTGCTGATCCAGGACCCTCCCGTGCCATATACCGAGATCAGCGCCAGGCTGGGCATCCCGGTCAGCAGCATCGGACCCACCCGACGCCGCTGCCTGGACCAGATTCGCCGTCACCCGGCCATCGCGGCGCTGATCAACACCGAAGACGGCGCCGCGGCGTGACCCGCATGGCCAGCTGGGCGAACCGCCGGAGTATCGGGCCGGATGTCTGCTGGCAGGTCTCAAACGCCTCGCGCTTGCCCTCCTACCAGATGACAGTAGCTCCTCAGGGGAAGCGGTGAGGCTCACGTGTCCGGCATGCCGTTCCGGTTGGACATCGTCGAAACCGGCGAACAGTGGGTTGTCACCTGCACGACTCCGCATGGGAAGGCACTCATCAGGTCGTACAGCCCGGTGACCACGAGGCGTGCCGCGCCGGTCGACCAAGCCGTCCGCGAGTTCGGCGAGACTGTGGGTGCCGAGAACCTATGCCACCAGGCGATATTCATGAATCACGCCCCCTGCGCGGTCACGCCGCTGGACCCGGAACTGGTCCAGGTCTGCAACGCTGTCGGGTAGCGGGCGCAGCGGCGCGGCCTGGCTGAGGGTTCGGTGGGGCCGGTGAGTGTTGTAGAAGTCCTCGTACTCGCGCAGCACGATCATCAGGTGCCGCTGGTTCCAGATCAGGGTGCGATCCAGCAACTCCCGCCGGCAGCTGCCGGTCCACCGTTCCATAATCGAATTCATTCGCGGAGCCTGGACCGCAGAGCGGATGACCCTGACGCCCGCGGCCTGGAACACAGCATCGAACGCCAGCGTGAAGCTGGCGTCCCTGTCGTGCAGCACGAACTTCACCCGCGTCCCGGCATCTTCCAGGTCCATAAGCAGGTTCCGTGCCTGCTGCACGACCCAGGCCTGGACCGGGTGCCCGGTGGCACCGAGAACCCGGACGCGGCGGGTGCCAGGCTCGATTACAGCCAGGACGTAGATCTTCGCGCCGTTGAGGAGATCGGCGGTGAAAAAGTCCAGCGCCAGGATCCCCTGTGCCTGCGATCGCGGGAACTCCGGCCAGCCCGGCCCGTCCCGGCGCGGCGCCGGATCGATCCCCGCGCTCTTGAGGATCTGCCATACCGTCGACGCCGCTACCGTGATATCGAGCCCGGCCAGCTCGCCATGAATGCGGCGGTACCCCCATGACTCGTTCTCCCGGCCAGCCGCAGCACGACCGATCGTACATTGCGGCGCACTTGCGGGCGCCCGGAGCGACCGTGGCGCGACCGGCGCGCCCAGCAGTGGCGGACGATGTCGCGATGCCAGCGCAAGACGGTGCCGGGAGTGACGATGAGCCGCATCGCGGCGAGGCGGTAGATCGGCAGCGTACAGGCCAGCAGCGCCAGCCATGCCCGGTCCGGCCACGTCAGCCGCGAATGAGCCCGCGGCTGCTCGCGGAGAGCGATCGAGAGCTGATGGCGCAGCATGAGGATCTCGGCATCTTTCCACCACGACTCCCGGCGCGACAGCCTGAGCAACGACACTGTCCGGGAGACGATCAGGAAGATCAGCTTCAAGCCCACAAGCCGAGAATTATCGCACCCCCGGCCAGGTCGGCACCGGGCCGCCCGGCACCTAACACGGCACCGAGCTGACGGCGAGGCGGGCTGCATCTGCCCGGGTAGCACTGGTTATCGGCACGCACAGTTGCTAGCTCAGGCTCGACCACCCAACTGGGTCGTGGCCGTCCCCCGAACTGATATAGCCGGCCGTTCTGGGAAGCCGCGGGCCTGCATTCTCGGTCGGGCAGGTTGGCGTCTCCTGGCCAGCCGCCCAGCCAGGGGACTGTCTCAGTAACAGATCGCACCGTGCCGGGGAACCCCTGTCATCGCGGCTCGCGGGCGCGCGGGAAAGAGTGAACACCGTCAGTAGTCCTTCAGCGTGATCGCGTCGGCCTTCTGGAACTGCCTGGCGATGAGCGCGCGCATCGGCCAGCGGGTCATCATGGTCATCGAGAGGTTGCGCATCCGGATCATCAGCGCGCTGTTCGGCGCGAAGCCCTTCACGCCACCGGGTGGCAGGGTCTGGCACTGCTTCACGTAGTCGCGTATCTCATCCTGGTACCGGGCGAACGCCGCCTCGTGGTCGTCCGGTGTTGCGGACAGTTCACCGGCGAGCACGTAGGCGGCGACGAGGGCCATCGCGGTACCGAGGCCGGCCAGCGGCGAGCCGCAGTACCCGGCGTCGCCGAGCAGCACCGTCCGCCCTCGGTGCCACTGTCCCAGGTGGACCTGACTGAGCGAGTCGAAGTAGAAGTCCCCGGCGCCGGGCATGGCGGCGAGGATCTGCGGTACCAGCCAGCCCGCTGCGGTGAACTTGGCGCGCAGGATCTCCTGCTGGGCACGCACATCGCCCCGGTCGTAGTCCAGCGGCGGGGAGGTGAAGCTGAGCATCGCCTTGGCCGTGCCGCCGTTCTCCGGCCGGATCCCGGCGACCAGCCCGCCCGGCGCGCCGTGCATGAGGAACCAGTGGTCGAGGTTGCCCGGGTCCGGGACCGTGAAGTAGGCCATGTACCCGCCGAGGTGCCGCACGAACTCCTGCTCCGGCCCGAAGGCGAGTCGGCGTACCCCGGAGTGCAGCCCGTCCGCGCCGACCACAATGTCGAACCGCCGCACAGTACCGCTGGCGAACGTCGCCTTGACGCCGTCCCCGTCCTCGGCCAGCCCGGTGATCCGCTCGCTGAACAGGTATTCGGTGCCGTCCCGGGTGGCGTCGTACAGGATGCGTGCCAGGTTGCCGCGCATGATCTCGATCTCCGCGACCATCCCCTCGCCGCCGAACAGGTCGGCCGGCATCCTCGCGGTCCACCGGCCGCGGCCGTCCGCATAGGCGAATCCGCGCTCGTCGACGCGCTCCGCCCGTACCGTGTCGAGAAGCCCCATCCGTTCGACCACCTCGCGCCCGGCGCCGCGCAGGTCCACGGCGTGCCCGCCGGGTCGGGGCGTGGCCGCGACCTCCACGACCGTCGGTGCGAAGCCGTGCCGCCGCAGCCAGAACGCGAGTGCCGGCCCGCCGATGCCGGCGCCCGAGATCAGTACCGTCCGGTTGTCCATTGCCGTGCCTCCTCGTCGCGTACGATGTACCAAGCTATGCGTACACCGTAGATGTACTAGTCAAGCCGATTGGTGTACTAGTACGGTGAGGGGAGGAGCGATCGATGACTCAGCCGCCGTACCGCCGCATCGCCGACGAGATCCGCGCCCGGATCGCCGATCGCGAACTGCGACCTGGCGACCCGGTACCGTCGGCGCGCGGCATCACCCGCGAGTGGGGCGTGGCCCTGGCCACCGCGACGAAGGTGCTCGCGACCCTGAACGCCGAGGGGGTGACCCGGTCGCTACCGGGTCGGGGCACGGTGGTCGCCGGCCCGGCCGTACCCGCCCAGCCGGCGGGCGCGGCGGCGCGCGGCGCGGGCCGAAACGAGGGCGACCCTGACCTGACCCGCGAGCGGATCGTGGCGGCAGCCATCCGGGTCGCCGACGCCGAGGGTCTGGCGCATCTGTCCATGCGGCGCATCGCGAACGAGCTCGGCACGGCCCCGATGTCCCTCTACCGCCACGTCAACGGCAAGGACGAGTTGCTGGTGTCCATGATGGACAGCGTGCTCGGCGAGGACCCCCTGCCGGCCCGGCCGCCCAAGGGCTGGCGGGCCCAGCTGGAACTGTCCTCCCGCATGCAGTGGCAGGTGTTCCGGCGCCACCCGTGGCTCGCCCAGGCGCTGTCCATCACCCGCCCGCAGCTGATCCCCAACGGGATGCGGCACACCGAGTGGGCGCTGCGCGCGCTGGACGGGCTGGGCCTGACGATCCAGGAGATGATGCATATCCACACGACGCTGTTCAGCCACGTGCGCGGCCTGGCCCTCAACCTTGAGGCTGAGGCCCAGGCCGAGCAGGACTCGGGGCTCACGAGCGACGAGTGGATGCAGACCCAGGAGCACGGCTTCCGCGTCATCGCCGGTACCGGCGACTTCCCGCTGCTGAACCGGCTGGTCAACAGCGAGATGGAGCTGGACCTGGATCAGTTGTTCGAGTTCGGCCTGGGCCGCCTGCTGGACGGGCTGGAGCGGTACCTGGCCCGACAGTGACTCAGCTCGGCACGTTCCACCGCTGGTTCGAGCCGCCGGTGCAGCCCCAGATCTGCAACGGGTACCGTTCGCGGAGCTGGTCCGGTCGCGTCCAGGCACCGGTTGGAGCTGGTGTTGATGAATTGGGCCCGCTTCGGCCGTGCCCAGCCTGGCACCGCGTCATTCCGGGACACCATTCCTCACTTCACTGCATCCGGGTGACCACGAAGTTCGTGAACTCAGCGCCGGTCGGCGCACTCGTATCTGAGGTAGTCGCTGCGAAGAGCCCCACAGCCCCGCTACTGAGCGGATCGCTAGTGTCGGTGGCTTCAGCGAGCTTGCTGTTGTTCTCTCACAAGGTCAGATCGGCGGCACCGCCGACGGTGGCGCACGCGGCTCGGAGCCGGTTACTGGCGTTCATGTCTACTTGGGGCCTTTAGGGTTCCAGAACTCGGCTACCAGACTTGACCTGGGCTTCTACGCGGCTCGCTCGTATCCGTTGATGAGCCCGCCGAGGATGGGTCGGCGCTTGATCGGGCAGAGTTGCCGGCCGCGATGGGGGCGGCGCCCGTTGTAGTGGGTCTCGTACTGGGCCAGGACAGTTCGCAGATGCCGTTCGCCGAAGATGAGCATCCGATCGGTGACTTCCGTCCGGGCGGTGAGTACGAACCGTTCCGCATAAGCGTTGGACCACATCGTCAACGACGCCCTGTCCAGATGATCGGTATCGACGTGTGCGGGTGACGCACCGGTTCCATCCGCTGTTCGGCCAGGACTTCGAGTTTGTCGCGCACCGCCAGAACTGGGGTGAGGACCGGGTCCATCTGCATGATGAGAACGGTGAGCTGTTCTCGCTGCCTGCCGGGTGGACCGACGTCGTGCCTGCCGATCCTTTCGCGGTCATCGCGGATGGCCGCTGCCCGTTCACCGTCAATTGCCTGCTGGCGCTGGCTGACCTGATCGGCCGGCTGCGGTCCCTGCCGGCGGGTGATGCGGCTGTCAAGAGGATTACGCCGTGAACGTCAAGGGGATTACGTCGGGAGTTCTTGCCGGTGCTGCGCCGCCGGGGCGGGCTAGCAGTAAATACCTGGCTATCTTCCTGGCCTTTTCATTTTTTCCTTGGCGTGTCGTGACGACACTCTCCCTCATGTCCGGCAAAATTATCCTGACGATCATATTGACCGGGAGGCGGCATGGCCCCACGAGGACCATCGGAGGACCCCAAGGTAGCCGCGCTGCGCGAGTCACGATGCCTGAACCCCCACCCCGCGCAGGTCACCGACGAGGCGTTCCTGGCCGGGGACTTCTTCGACGCCCGCGACGCCGTGCAGGTCAAGTACGAGATGGTGCGCCGCGTCAGCGTGGACGGCGCGCCGGTCACCGCGACCGCAGCGGCGTTCGGGTACTCCCGGCCGTCGTACTACCAGGCAGCTGCCGCGCTGGCCGAATCCGGCCTGGACGGTCTGGTGCCGGCCAAGCCCGGGCCCCGCAGCGGCCACAAGCTCACCGCTCAGATCCTGGCCTGGGCCGAACAGCAACTAGCCGGCGATCCGGCACTGAAGCCGGCCGGCCTGGCCGGGCCGATCGCCGAGGCATTCGGGGTGCGCGTGCACCCCCGCTCCATCGAGCGAGCGCTGGCCCGCCGGCGGGAGCATTCCAAAAGCCGCTGACCTGCCCGCCCCCGAGCGCGAACAGGAGGAGAACCCGTCCCTGTCCCTGCGACCTTCACCTGGCCATGCGGCTGCTGAACCGGGCTCCCGCCCGGATGCCGGCCGGGCTCGTGTTCCCGGCGGCGGGCTAGACGCCCGTTACGAGCACCTGCTGTTGAGCGTCTATGAAGTTGCCCATGGATGGGCTTGTTTCCGGAGCTGATGGTGCCGAT
>Ga0307305_10000402_pt1 | contig 15312 bp, 17 predicted proteins | sample ER_DNA_186_FD_194512 | JGI IMG/M metagenome (GOLD analysis project Ga0307305, IMG submission 194512) | Bulk soil microbial communities from the East River watershed near Crested Butte, Colorado, United States - ER_DNA_186 | ecosystem: Environmental > Terrestrial > Soil > Floodplain | place... | reverse complement strand
CATCGGGTCCGGCAGGCCTGCCAGTCGGAAAGCGAACGCGGTGTGGCAGGCCGTGACACCGCTGCCGCAGGAGACGACGACCGGCCGTTCCGGCGGGGCGACACTCCCAAGCTGCGCGGCGAGCTCTGTCGGAGGCAGGAAGCGCCCGTCGCTGCCCAGCAAGCTCCGAGCCGGAGCGCTGATAGCCGACGGGATGTGGCCCGGTCGCGGATCGACCGGCTCCGTTTCCCCCCGGTAGCGCTCCGGCGCCCGAGCGTCTAGCAGAGCGACCTCACCGAGACGTTCGATAAGGGCCGGGCGATCGATCACCCCGGACCAGGCACGGGCCGGCGCGAGCGGCTCCGCCGCCGGGAGCGTCACGCGTTCCGCCGACAACGGCAAACCGCCCGCCCGCCACGCCTTGAGCCCGCCGTCGAGGAGCGCCACGCGCTGGTGACCGAGATTGTCGAGCATCCACCACAGGCGAGCGGCGATCGTCCCGAGCGAGTCGTCGTAGGCGACGACGAAATTGTCCGGCCCGATCCCGAGCTCGCCCATCCGCGCGGCGAAGGCGACAGGGTCGGGCAACGGGTGGCGACCGGGCCCGCTTGGCCCCGCGAGGTCCCGATCGAGATCGACGAAGACGGCGCCCGGCAGATGGCCCTCGTCGTACTCACGCCGGCCACGCCCCGGCTCGCCGACGTACCAGCGGACGTCGGCGAGTCTGAGAGTCGGGTCGTCGAGACGAGTGGCGAGCTCCTCGACCGAGATGAGCATCATCGTCGGAGTATGGCGCGGACTGTCGATTTCGGGGACCTTTCGGGTTCGCGCGAGTTCGCCGACACATCGCCTGAAGGCGCGATCGGCCATCAGCCCGTGCTATCCTGTCGCGCGGCGCAGCGCCCTCGGCGCACGTGCCGGCCGGACCCGATTCCGGTCACTCGCTCCGGCGTAGCTCAGTGGTAGAGCGGGCGGCTGTTAACCGCTTGGTCGTAGGTTCGAGTCCTACCGCCGGAGCCACTCGTATACGGAATCCGACCGGTTAACACCCTCGTCGGTCGCGGCCCTCCACACGGCGACAGCCTTATCGTCGCGACTGTCGACGTCGATCCGCTCGAACAGGTCTCGGACCCACGCCACCCGCGTCGCCAACGGCGCGTGGTCGAGGATCCCGTTCATGCCGTCGATCGTCTGCCGAACGAGCTTCGTTGTGATCCGGAGTGGCCGCTCCACCTGGTCAAGCTCGGCGATTCGCGCCTGGGCCGCTTCAAGCTCGGCCGCAACCGCCTCGATCTCGACGTTGATTCGCTCGGAAGCTCTCGGGCCCGCGGTGCGAAGAGCGCGACGCAAGTTGGCGTCTTCCTGCTGGAGCTTGCGAATCCGCGCCTTCGCCTCATCGAGATCGGGCGCACGCCGCTCGGCGCGCATCTGGATGTCCTCGTTGAGCAAATGGACCATGTCCCGGACAGCCTTCGGGGTCACCAGAGTCCGGCGGATCAGGTCCATGACGCCGGCATCCAGATCGTTCGCCCGCACGCTCGGTCGACCGCAGCGCGCCTTGCAGCGGTAGTAGCGGTATGACCGATTGCTCGTGCCCACCATCGGCGACCCGCACGCGCACCGGAGCAGCTCAGTCAGCACGTAGCCGCCCGCGTATCGCTGCGGCGCCAACCGATCCTTCCGGCGGCGGACCAGCATCTCCTGCACCCTCGTCCAGAGCTGCTCGGGAACGACGGCTTCGACCTCGCTGGTCACGACGTCCTCGGCCGGGTTCCGCCGCCGCTTGCGGCCGTGCTCGCCCTCGACTCGCGCCTCACGGTTGAAGACGCGAACGCCGCGATAGATCGGGTTGGCGAGGATCGTGGCCAGGCTGGACTTGTTCTCGCAGATGCCGGTTGCGGCGACGATCTCGTCGTAGGTCACGCCTTCGGCCGCCATCTGGAACGCCTGGACCACCTTGGGGGCCGAATCCGGGTCCGGCACCCACCGCACGCGCGTCAGCGGCGTCCCGTCGTACCGTGCGCCGATCACGACCGGCTCTCGCCGGTAGCCGACGGGCGGGCGGCCGCCCGCCGAGTAGCCCTGCCGGGCCAGCTCCTTCTGGGACCGGAGCACGTCGGCGGCCGTGGCGGCCGCATAGAACTCGTCCGGGTGAAGCGACTGAACTTCCAGACGAGCACCCACGAGAAGCTCGGCCCGCCCTCTCGCGCACGAGAGATGATCGACTGGAGTCCCTGCCTCCCCTCGAGGTCCGTCCCGCTGATGCCGGCGTCCTGGACGACATCGCAGGTTGCCCCAGCGTGCTCGACGGCTGCCGTGAGCTCGGCGACCTGGCTGGCGATCGGCAACTCGTCGCTGGCCTGGTGTTCGGTCGAGACTCGGACGTAGACGATGCCGTGGGAGCCGGCCGGGATCTTTATCAGTGCCATTCACCCTTAGGGACGACGATGACGCAGGCACCACGACATGGTCCGCCTGTAGTCGGTGGTCCGGTGGGGGTTGAAGTACAGACGGGACATGATCCCTCCGGATCGTTCGTCGTACCTCACGGGAATCATACAGCGGGTGAACAGCCCGCGACCTGGTCATCTGATCCAGAGTTAGGCGAACTGAATCGGGTCTGCCAGCCGATCTTCGAACTCAGCGAAGCGCCCTCGCGCCGTCTAAATCCGGGAGGGTCAGGCGAACACTCCCAGAAGAGTCATGCGAATCAGAGGATTCGCTCGTGAGTCAAGCGAAGTCGCCTGCTCATTTCGATTCTACTCCGGACGTCGTCGATCGCGTTTTCAGGTGACATCGTGGACGGTCATCGTGGAGCTCATGCCGTCCGGGTGACTCACGCCCGGATATCCGCCATAATCCGGACGTGAAGGCCGCCCAAACACCCGCTGCGAAGCCGGCTCCCGTCGCCCGCCGGCGACGCCTGACCCGCGCCCAGGCGCAGGCCGTCACCCGGCGACGCGTCATGGAGGGGGCCGCCGATGTCTTCGCCGAGAAGGGGTTTCGCGCAGCTTCGCTCAGCGACGTGGCCGATCGTGCTGGCTACACGATCGGTGCCGTCTACTCGAACTTCGCGAACAAGGACGAGTTGTTCCACGCCATCATGCGAGCCGGCCTCGCCAGGTTCGTGGAGAGCCTCGCTGATTCGTTGGCGGACATCAGGGCGGACTCGACGGCCTCGACGCACACGTCCGGGGAGCTGGTCGAGCGGGAGCTCGATCGGATGGCGGCCGCCGAGGACGCCGTCCCGGAGCGATGGTGGCGCCTGCTCTACGAGTACCGGACATACACGGCATCCGATCCCGCCGCGCGTGCGGCGCTGGCCGATGCTGAACGCTTGTGCCGCGAGATCCTCGCGCGTTACATCGACCGCTTCCTGGCCACCGTCGGAATCATCCCACCCTTGCCGTCGATCGAGCTCGCTGAGCTGAGCATGGCGTTGACCGATGGCCTCCGGGCCGCCCATGCCGACGGCCGGAGCAGGATGACCTCGGGTGAGGGACTCCGGCTCCTGGTCAAGCTCCTGATCGCCAGCTCCACGCCGATCGACCCGGCCTGATTTGCGACGCCAGGCGCGCGAGCGGTCAACCGGCGGATCGACTCGGCCCGGCCAGCTGTCCGCCGGTCCACGTGGCGGTCTCGGCGAGCAGGTCGGCAAAGCGATGCGGATGGGCGAGGTGGGGGAAGTGACCGCTGTCCGGCCACACGAGGTTTCGAGCGTCCGGCAGGTTCGTCCGGAGCCACGCGACGTCCTCGGGCGACGGATCGTGGCCCATCACCGATACATAGCGCACGCCGGATTCCCGGATCGCCGCAGCGCCCTCGATGACCATCGCATTGAGTTGCTGGGGTGATCGCTCGAACAGCTCCTGCCAATAGCCGAGGACGACCTCCTGGTTCGGCCTGCCAGTCGCCACGACGAAGGCCCGGACCTCGGGCGCGACCTCATCGAGTCCGAATACATTGGCGGTGATCCGCGCCCAGGCGTCGTCGAAGCCGGGACCGCGAAGGACGGGCTCCAGCGATTGTGCCATCCCGGCGAATGCGCCGACGTTCGAGCTCCCTTCCACGGTGATCACGCCGCGTGTTCGATGCGTCGCGGCGTAGACACTGGCGGTCCCTGCACTCCCGGAATGACCGACGACGACCGGGTCTTCGAGCTGGGCGTCGAGGATGGCGGCATGGACCCGCTCGACGATGGTCTGCACAGAGTAGGAGGCAGCTTTCGGAGATTCGCCGTGTCCCGGGAGATCGAGGGCCACTGCGCGCCTGCCGGCATCGATCGACTCCAGCTCGGCCAGGGCGGGGCGCCACATCGTCCGGTCGAACGTCAGCCCGTGGAGGAGGACGAGCGGCGGGCGCTCGTCCTCCTGGCCCAGATCGTCTGCAGCCAGACCGGCGTACGAGCCTGAGCGGAACCCGTCGAGCTTGTCCATTTGCATAGCCTCGAATATTGGGATACCGACAACTATCGCAGTGTGGACCCCACGCCAGACGCGGTCAAGCAGTCTTTCTCGGCAGCGCCCTAGCCAACCGTCCGGCGACCAGGCGGCGGACGGTCGGTGGCAGCGCCCAGCCGGATCAAATCGGACCCAAAGAATCGGCGAAGTGGCGGGTAGGCCCAAATAGTCAGGCGAACAAACCAGGGAGTAGTCAGGCGAAGGAGCCACACTCGAACTCCTCGGCGCGGGGTCCGAGTGAGGTCGAAATCGCAACTTCTGGTGGTTCAGCGGAGGCTGTGCCGTAGAGATGTTGTGGTGTGGCTGGCGAGGAAGGATTCGAACCTTCGATCTCCTGATCCAGAGTCAAACGCCAGAATCAGGTCTCGCGAGCCGTCGTGTGAGCGTGCAGGACAGCGATCTCTGTCCGATTCTGGGATGAGTCAAGCGCACATCCCGGGACTAGTTAGGCGCATAGCGTAATCCGCATGTGAGTCAAGCGCCATCCCGGCCGTGGTCAAAGCGATTAGGTCGTCCTGGCAACCGGCACCCGGTGGCGGGCCCGTTCTTTCATGGCGCGCCCGACAGGAGTCGGACGTGCGGATGGCATATAAATTCGCATGCCGATCGAAGGAGCCGACGCTTGGGCTGCCACCGCGCGACAAGCCGCAGGAGCCTGAGGTTCGCGCCGAGGCTCAACGGTCGACATGTGCCTTGGAGAGCCCGAGCCGTCGGGTCCAGGATGTCGAACCGCGCCTGTCGGCTCCGATCGCGTATTGACTGGCGTTCAGGTCGGATGCCGAACCAGAGCTGGAGAACCCGATGAAGTATGTCGTGTTGATCTATACGAACCCCGCCACCTGGAGCGCCCTGCCAGCCGGCGAACAGGACCGCGTGATAAAGGTCCACAACGACCTGATCGACCGACTCACCGAGACTGGCGAGTTCGTGAACATCTACAGGATGGCCGACGCAGCCTTAACGAAGACCGTCCGCCTTCAGGGTGGCGCCCCGGTCGTGACCGACGGCCCGTTCGGCGAGGCCAAGGAACTGCTTGCGAGCCTGTGGGAGATCGACGTCGCCGGCGTTGGACGTGCGATCGAGATCGCAACGCCGCTCGCCCAGTACTGCACGGTCGAGTTGACCCCGGTGATGGACGCTGCCGGTCTCGAGATGTGACCGCAGACCCCCGGATCGAGGACCTTCTCCGGCAACTCGCGCCGCAGGTCCTCGGCACCATCGTCCGGCGATTCCGTCAGTTCGACCTGGCCGAGGATGCGGTTCAGGAGGCACTCCTCACCGCGGCGGTCCAATGGGAGGCCCAGGGCATACCCGAGAGTCCGCGGGGTTGGCTCGTGACCGTCGCAGCGCGGCGGATGTCAGACCAGCTCCGGAGCGAGTCCTCGCGACGGCGTCGGGAGGACGCGGTCGCAGCGCGCCTGCCATCCGAGGTGCTGGGCGACGGCGCCGCTGACCCCGACGAGGACGACACCCTCACCCTTCTCTTCCTGTGCTGCCATCCGGCCCTCTCACCGGCGTCCCAGATCGCGCTGACCCTGCGCGCCGTCGGCGGGCTCACCACCGCCCAGATCGCCCGCGCGTTCCTGGCGCCCGAAGCGACGATGGCCCAGCGCATCAGCCGGGCGAAGGCGACGATCAAGGCGGCCGGGACCCGGTTCAGCTTGCCGCCTGATGACGAGCGCGCCGAACGCCTGAGCGTCGTCCTCCACGTTCTCTACCTGATCTTCAACGAGGGGTACACGGCCAGCTCCGGCCCGGATCTCCAGCGCTCGGACCTGACGGTCGAGGCGATTCGGCTCGCGCGCGACCTGCACCGGCTCCTGCCCGCTGAAGGCGAGGTGGCGGGGCTCCTCGCCCTGATGCTCCTCACCGATGCTCGCCGGCCCGCGCGGATCAGCTCAAACGGCGACCTCGTGTCCCTCGCGGAGCAGGATCGACGGCAATGGAACGCGGCAGCGATCACCGAGGGCGTCGGCCTGATCACAGACACCCTGTCTCGGGCGCCGCTCGGCGCGTACCAGCTCCAGGCTGCGATCGCCGCCGTGCACGACGAGGCCGCCAGTGCGGAGGAGACGGACTGGCGCGAGATCGTCGTCCTGTACCAGCTCCTCGAGCGATTCGGGCCGAGTCCGGTCGTCACCCTGAACCACGCGGTCGCGATCGCGATGATCGATGGGCCGCGAGCGGGCCTGGCGATGCTGGCGCCGCTCGCCGACGACGAGCGGATGGCTGGCGGCCATCGGCTCGAGGCCGTCCGTGCCCACCTGCTCGAGATGGACGGCGACCGGTCGGCGGCCCGCGACGCCTATCGGACCGCCGCGCGCCGAAGCACCAGCCTGCCCGAACAGCGCTACCTTGAGATGCGGGCCGCCCGCCTGGCCGACCACCGTTGAGCCTGGCATCCCTCGATTGGTCCGGGGATCGATGTCGAGAACCAGCGAACGGCTCCGATCTCTTGATGAACCAGCCGACGACCGGCGGTCAAGTCCGCCGCGAAAGGAACAGCGATGACAACCCCGAACGCCACCGCCCTGGGCCACGTCGTCTCGAAGGACGGCACCCAGATCGCGTTCGACCGGATCGGGTCGGGCGCTCCGCTCATCCTGGTCGATGGGGCGCTGTCCAGCCGGACCGCCGGCCTGAATGGTGCGCTTGCCGCCCAGCTCGCTCCGCATTTCACCGTCTACACCTACGATCGCCGCGGCCGCGGTGACAGCGGCGATACCGCGGCGTACGCCATCGATCGCGAGATCGACGACATCGAGGCACTTGTGAGCGAGGCCGGCGGATCGGCCGGGCTCTACGGGATCAGCTCGGGTGGCGCCCTGGCGCTCGACGCCGCCAACCGCCTCGGCCCGCGGATCACGAAGCTCGCAATCTACGAAGCCCCGTTCGTCGTCGATGACACCCGGGCGCCGCTGCCGGATGGCTATCTCCAGAAGATGCGGGACCTCGTCGCCGCAGATCGGCGCGGCGAGGCGGTCGATCTGTTCATGGGCAAAGGTATCGGGCTGCCCGGCTGGATGGTCGTGATGCTACGGCTGCTGCCATCGCGCTCCGGCCAAAAGGCCCTGGCCCACACCCTCCCGTATGACGCGACGATCATGGGCGATAGCCAATCCGGGCGACCGCTGTCCCGCGAACGCTGGGCGTCGATCACGGCGCCGACGCTCGTCGTGGCCGGTGGCAAGAGCCCGGTCTGGATGAAGCATGCCCAGCTCGCACTCGCCGCGGTGCTGCCGAACGGGACGCACCAGGTCCTGGCCGGGCAGATGCACATCGTCAAGGCGGAGGCCCTCGCCCCGATGCTCGACGCGTTCTTCGCCGCCTGAACGCCGCCGGGCTGCGCCCGGCCCTTGTCGCCTCTCCGACCTGTGCGGGTTCAGGCTGATGTGCCGACCCGTACGGGTCTTCTGCTGTCCGACCAGACCGCCTCGATGGTCGTCGCGGCGATGTCGAGAATGGTCACCCGGCTCCGATTTGTTGGTGAAGGCGCACGACCCGTGGCGCCACCGAACGAGAGGAACCTTCGATGCAATCCACCGCAACGCTCACCGCCGGGACCGCAGCACGACGGTCCACGACCCGTTCTTTGTTGGCCGCGGGTGCGGCTGCCGGGCCGATCTATATCGCCGTGGGGTTGCTCGAGGCGGCATTCCGCCCGGGCTTCGACCTCACCCGCCATTCCCTGAGCCTCCTGGCCAATGGCGACCTCGGCTGGATCCACGTCGCCATGCTCGTGGGAACGGGGCTCCTGACCATCGCTGGGGCCGTCGGGCTGCGACGCGGGCTGAACACCGGTCGGGGCCGGACCTGGGGGCCGATCCTGATCGGCGTCTATGGTGCCGGACTTGTCGCGGCGGGCTTCATGACCGCAGATCCGGCGCTCGGGTTCCCACTCGGCACGCAGGCCGGGCCACCGGCCACCTACAGCTGGCACGGGATCGGCCATCTCGTGGCCGGTGGGATCGGCTTCCTGTGTCTGATCGCCGCGTGCTTCGTCTTCGCCAGGCGTTTCGCGTCGCGCGGCGAGCGCGGCTGGGCTGCCTGGTCGGTCGCGACCGGGCTGATCTTCCTTGGCGGCTTCGTCGGCATCGCGTCGGGCAACCAGCTGCCGCTTGTCAACGTCGGCTTCGGTCTCGCGGTCGTCGTCGCCTGGGGATGGGTCACGAGCGTCTGCGCGAAGACCCGCGCCGCGCTGGGCAATTGATCCACACGACCCGCTCGACCTTGCAACCACCATCCATCGAGGAGGACCGACATGCGCTTCCACACGACGCTCCTGCAGGGCGGCAAGACCGCGACCGGGATCGAGGTCCCGGCCGAGGTCGTCGAGGCCCTCGCGGCTGGCAAGCGTCCGCCCGTGCGGGTGACGATCAACGGCTTCACCTACCGCAGCACCATCGCCGTGATGGGCGGCGTATTCATGGTCGGCGTGAACGGACGAATAGGAGCTCTCAGCCCTTGAGGGTCAGCCGTTTCCAGGCGACCGTCGTCTTAGCCGAGCAGGATCTCGTGTCCAAGACGACTGCGGCGGAGGGGCCGAGCGGCGGACGGGCGACCCTGTCATCGCCGAGGCACGATGGCTGCGGGCAGAGGACCGGCTCGAGCTCGATCCTCAAGTGGTCGCTGCTTCGTCGAGCCGATCCAGGACGCGATCCGAGCGGCCGCGGTTGATGTGGCGATGGGTTTGAGGCTCGGCGGACCGATCGTCGATGCCTAGTGGCATCGTGTGCCGGAATATTTCCGTCCTGGAGCTCATGACACGATAGGCGGATGGACCTTTGCATAGTCCTCTAGGCGTCGGAGCTCGTCCTCATAGATGGGGCCGAGCGTCCGTGTGGCGAACAAGCGGTTCAGGATCCCGTGGATGCCACCTTCCTCGATAACCGTGTCGAATCGCACGCAGGCGCCGCCGTGGCTCGGCTCGACGGTGAACGTGGTTTCGATTCCCGAGCCCGTTTCGACGAGAGTGTGACCTGGCGGCTGAGGTGAGGCGGGACCTCCCGGACGTCGTGGTCGGCCGCCAGCAGGGAGCGGGCCAGCGCCGCGCCGAACACCGACGAGCCCTCGACGCCGATCCGGGCGGCGGGGACGATCCCGGCGGCCCAACCCCCGAGTTGGCGGTGGCCGACCGGGTCGTTGGGAAAGACAATCGTCGCATAGCCGTCCGCATGTCAGGCGATCCTGCGGGCCGACACGATGAGCGCATCGTGTCGAATCCGATCGAGCCTTACGCCTTCTCCTTCTTCTCCGGACGCAGGCCAGAATGCCACCAGACGCGGTTGCCGGCCGACGCGGCCGAGCCCGAGGGAGGTGGGACGTGATCCGAACGGGTGCCCGACGCGCGTTCCCGTGGCTCGCTTGGCTGTACGTCGCGGGCCTGCTCGTCCAGGTGTTCCTGGCGGGAATGGCCATCTTCAACGACCCAGCGACGTTCGCCATCCACGTCGACTTCGGGCGGGTCGTCCTCGGCCTCATGAGCCTGCTCCTGCCGATCGTCGCCTGGATCGGCCGATTGCCGTTCGTCAGGCTGTCAGCCGGTGTGCTGATCGTCTACGTGTTCCAGACCAGCCTGCCCGAGGCGCGGGCATCGTACCCTGTCGTGGCCGCCTTGCATCCGGTCTTCGCTCTCGTCCTGTTCTGGCTCGCGGTCCGACTCGCCGGCCGAGCGAGGCACGCCTCGCCCGGATCCGCCACAAATCCCTCGTGAGATCGGGAGGACATACGGTCGACAGGCCGAGCACGGCGCTCGAGTCACCAGCCGACGGCGGGCGACGAAGGGCACGTCGATCTTTGAAGACGTCCGGCTTCGTCTCGTCGAGCGACGCCGCTTCGAGTCCAACGGCTGTGGCTCGTGACACCGGAGTCATGGTCGTGCAAGGAGTTCGTCGAGGATCTCTTCGTAGCGGTGAAACGCCTCAAGGTGTCCGGTTTCGCCGAAGTCGACAAGGCGGCCGTTCGGAAAGCGCGTGATGAACCGCCTGGCCGCCGACATCGGCACGTTACGGTCGGCCGCGCCGTGCCACCAGGTGAGGCTGATCGTGATTGCCTCCGGCGTGATCTCGTTCCATCGCGTTCGCAATGCGATGAGTTCATCGACCCATCCGTCGACGCCCTGGCGGAGCGACTCGCGCGCGATCGTGATGAGGTCGCCTTGCCATCCCGGGTCGGCCATGACGCGCCGGTCGGCCTCGGCGGCCGAGTCCATCACGGCCTGGAAGCCGGCCAGCGGATCGGCAAGGATCGCCTCGCGGCGCACGGCCGCGAGCTCACGTAACTGCTCCACGTCGCCGACGAGCGCGGCGCGCGAGAACTCCGCGTTCATTGGGATCGTGTCGTCGATCTCGTCTTCCTCAAGCGGGGCGCTGCCGCTGACGATTGTCGCAGCGAGCGCTCGATCGGCATGTCGCTGAGCGAAGGCAAGGAGGTAGGGAGCGCCGCCGCTTCCTCCCCACAAATGCGCGCGCTCGATCTCCAGCTCGTCGAGGATCGCCGCGACGTCGCTGGCCGGTGCGGCGAATCCGTGTCCGGCCAGGCGAGTCGAAGCCCCGAACCCCGGTCGCTCCGTGACGATCATCCGCACGTCGCGCTCTAGATAAGCACGGAGATCGGAGCGAATCGCGTATCTCGAGGTCGGTGTCCCAGGGAAGCTGACGATCGCCCGACCGTCCTCGGGCCCGACCTCTGCCCAGGCAACCGTTCTCCCGTCCGGGCGCCGGATTGAGCGATCACGCAGCCCGGTGCCCGGGCCGACTGTCTCGGGCGACACGCAGTCAGATCCAGGATTCCCGTCAGTGGCGCCGACAGGGGCCTCGGATCTTCGATCCACGTTCGCAGCGCTTCAGATCGCGTGCGGACTTGGTCCGTCGGGTGGGAGCGTCGCCGCCACTGAAGGCGAGACGAGTCCGAGCGCAATCAAGAGCTCGAGCAGACCGGTCTCGAAGACCATCGTCCTGATGCGACCGTTCTCGAACGTAAACAGATAGAGGGCGCTGAGGACGGCCGCCTTCCCGGTTGGCGGGAACCCGAGCAACGGACCCGTGTTGACCCCAGAGAACGACACGTACGCGGCCACCTTGTCGCCTTCAGCGACCAGGTCATCGACCGTCGCTCGAATGTCCGAAAACGCCGGCCGCATCATCGCGACGTTCGCTTTGGCCGCTCCGACCATGAGGGATCCGGGCACGAACAGATCATCCAGTACGGCCTCGTCGCCGCGGACCCAGACCTCATCGAAGTACCGACGAATCGACGTCTTGTTCGACTCCTCGATCATGTCCCCGCTCCCATGCTCTGCGCTGAGCGTTCAACGCCATTTGAACCGAGAAGCATCTCATGGCTTGGGAACGGCACTCGACACGATGAGTGAATGGTGGTTGAAGACCTCACGGGCCGTCATGTTGCCGCAACGCGTGACCGGATGCTGCCGGGTGCCCAGCCGCCACAAGAGGAATAACGTGAAGCGGTGGCTGGCGCGGATCCTCCGGCCGGCGAGGAGGACGCCCTCGTCCGGGCCCTTGCCGAGCTCAAGGCTGCGACGAAAGCGCGGCGGAAGCTCAGCGCCGATTCGCCGAATCTGCTTCCAGCCATCCGTCGCGAGCGGGAGGCAATGGAGCGGATCTGGGGCCTTGCAGGGACGACGAGTGTCAGGACGGCCGGCGCTGTTTCCGGCCCGAGACCATGGCGGAGATCGATGCGGTCATCGACTACGAGGAGGTGGGCCTGGCGGACATGTAAATCGACGGGGAGGGTCGGCCATGCTCGTGCTCGATCTCAAGCTCTCTGCCGAGCAAGTCCTCGAGGAGTGCGGCCGGCGCGGTCTCGTGGTTCGAAGCGAACGTGAACTGGCCGGGCGCACCGGCTGAAATGGTCTGGAGGTTAGGGAGCAGCCATCGACTCGGCAAACGTGCAGGATGATCTGCTCTAAGGAGAGACCGTTGGTTGTCGCCCGTTGTCGGCGGTGACCCGCTTCCCGAGAGTCTCCATCCTGACCACCCTGCCGTCGCGAAAGGTGAAGCTCAAAGACCGCATCCCCGCGCGGTGTCCCTCGGTGACGGGGAAGTCGGGGCCCTCCATGGTGAGCAGAACGCGATCGCCATCCTCCCGGGCTTCGATCCGCGTGAGGTGCGGCGCGCCGTTGTCGGCGAGGACGCCCAAGACCTCGTCCCGACCCATTGCAACGCTATCTGGCAGGGCGCCCTGCCAGACGACGCTATCGTGAAGGATCTGGGCCAGGTCTCGCGTGCTCCCACTCTGCACGATCGTGTTCCAAGCGGCGAGCACCAGCGCCAGATTCGACCCGACCTGGGTGGCCGCGACGGGTTCCTCACCAGCGACGTCCACAATGCGGTCGTGCGGAGCCATGAGCGCTACTTCTTTCGTCAAGTTACTGACCGGCTGTGGTCAGAGGTTGGGCTAGCGTGCGGGCAAGTTCTTCCAACTGATGGTCGAGCGCCGCAAATTCCGCTAGTTGCCGGGCGACCTCGGCGCGCTGTTCGGAGATGAGCGGCGCGAGGTCGCGGGCCATATCGTCGCAGTGGCCCGTCGCGCAAAGCCCAGCCAGCCTGCCGGCGGTGCCGAGGTCGAGGCCCAACCGCCGCAGCCTCGTGACGAGTCGAAGCCGACGGAGATCGTCTTCGGCGTAAGTGCGGTAGCCGTTCGAGCAGCGGCGCGCCTCCGGCAGTACCCCTTTTCGCTCGTAGAAGCGCACCGCGGACGGTGCGATCCCGACCTTTCGGGCGATGTCTGACACGTTCACGACACGACCGTACACCTTGAACCACATTCAAGGTCAACACCGCCCTCGTCACGGACGACTCCCCCTAACCGGAGCTTTCCCACCTCTTGTCGCCGGTCAGCACCAACTCTGATGCCCTGAACGCCAAGACGGGCGCATCATTCGTTGGTGATGGCACGCCCCAACCCTAATGACACGTGGACACGCACGGAAGCCGGCCTGGTCAAGCTGGTTGAGCGAATCACGCCCTGGTTGCTTGACCTGGGCAACTGGATCTTTGGCGCCCTGATCGCGTTCGACCTGCTGATCCTCAGCGCACTACTGACCATCGGCCCGGTCGACACGTCGGTTCTGATCGCGACGGGCGCCGTCGCGTTGGCTCTGCCGCCGGACATCGCCGTCTTCCTGCTGCTGCGGCTCGCGGCCGACATGAAGAGCGTCGACCTCGAAGAGGTCGCGACCGAGGCATTCGTGGACGTCGGGTTCAAGGTGGAAGGTCACGATCCGGCGCAAGGCCGGAAAGCGGCCGAGCAGAGGCGCGCGCGAATTGTCCTTCGCTATTGCTACGCGCTCTTGGCATTCTCCGTCGTGCTCACCTTCATCGGGGTGACCGCAGCGTTGTGGCACATGGCGTGGTGGATCGGCGCGGCCTTCGTGGCCATGGCCGTGGTCAGTCAAGCCATCTTCTTCGTGGCAATCTCGTCAACCGGTGGCAACACGACGTGGAGCACACCGGCGGGAGAGACCGAACCCGAGCGCAAATAGCTGGCCATGCAGCGCCGGGAGCTATTTGATTCACAGCCGATCCGGCGAGTGCGCATGACTCTTCTTGGGACGTTTCGAAGACGCTCCAGGGTTCATACGGCGCGATGAGTCCGGTACGGCTTTTGAACGCACATTCGCGCCGACCAGTGGCGAATGGCCAAGCCGGAAGGCGCCTCGAGACGTGAGACGACTTCGCCTAGTCAGGGTCGTTTCGACGCTGGCGGCCCGCAGCGTCGATCCTACGCGTCACCCCTCGAATCGAAGCGGCTCATGGCTACTTTCGACGAGCGGGCGGCGGCGGCGGCCGGCGTTGGCCGACTCACGCGTCGGCTATTCGGCCTCTAGCCTTGGGCATGACATTCGGAAACGCCGGGCGAATAAGAGCCCTCAACCCTTGACGGTCAGCCGTTTCCGGACGACCGTCGTCCTTGCAGACGCTCCGCCACGCCGTCGTCGATACCGCCGCGTTCGGGGAAACTCACTCGTCGATCCAGGATGGCTGGTGGTCGTAACTCGCAGGGACCTGGCGCACATGTAAATCGACGGGGAGGGTCGGCCATGCTCGTACTCGACCTCAAGCTCTCTGCCGAGCAAGTCCTCGAGGAGTGCGGCCGGCGCGGCCTCGTGGTTCGAAACGAACGTGAACTGGCCGGGCGTACCGGCAGCCGTCATTGGCATCTGCGGGTTCCAGGCCGTCCGGGCACGTTGGAGTTGAACCTATGGCAGAACCGGGTCTGGGTAAACGTGCATCCGCTGCGCGACGGCGGCTGGGCAACTGCCATGGCCCATGAGCTGTCGGTCCTCCGAGCTGAATAAATAGCCACCGCCGGCATCATTTATGAGCAGGCTGCCCGTCAGTTGAGACTCCACCTACCGCGACTCCGACCCGGGCGCCATCGTCCGGCCGACTCGTGGAGGTCCGCGCGGGCCCGTCGACGGGGCTGCTTGGCTAAACGCCGCATGGGCGAGTGGCGCCCGGCCATTTGTCGGATCGGACACTCCCGCGATGTGCAAAGGCTTCGGGTCCGGCTCCGTCCCGAGGGCACGGCCGCCGAGCCGCAGCGACTAACCCTGGAGGACGGCGCGACCCGCGGCGAGCATCACTTGATGATGAGTGTTCCGGTCATCGACTCGGGGTGGATCGTGCAGATGAAGAAATAGCTGCCGGCCGGAAGAGCCGGGATGTCGAAGGTGTGGGTCCCCGCTACGTCCGGCACCTGGAAGATCCGCTCCGGGAACGTCGGTCCCGACGCGACCGTGAAGTTGTGCTTCAAAGTCGACACATCCTGGTTATCGATATGAACATGCCAGACCTTGCTAGCAGGGGCCGTCAGGGTGGTTGGATTCCACTTGGTCTTGACGGCCACG
>Ga0307305_10000398_pt1 | contig 15359 bp, 11 predicted proteins | sample ER_DNA_186_FD_194512 | JGI IMG/M metagenome (GOLD analysis project Ga0307305, IMG submission 194512) | Bulk soil microbial communities from the East River watershed near Crested Butte, Colorado, United States - ER_DNA_186 | ecosystem: Environmental > Terrestrial > Soil > Floodplain | place... | reverse complement strand
CCAACATCGACCCCGCCATCGTCCACTGGGTCGGCCAGAGCAACGTCAACATCACCGCCACGATCCCGCAGACGCTGATCGCCAGGGTGAAGGACGAGCAGAAGAGCGAGAAGTTCGTCAACAAGAACACCGTCCCCCCGGCCTACGAGCCGACCACGCTGGTCTACAACTCGGGCAACTCGGTGCCCGCCCTGGCCGTCGGCGTCCCGCTCAGCGGTTTCTACCAGCTGTACTACGTGTTCCCGTTCACCCAGCAGCAGGCCACCTTGCAGCTGGTGCAGCGCGTTCTGGTCGGCGTGGCCCTGGCCGTCATCGTGCTGCTGGCCGCGATCGCCTCGCTGGTGACCCGGTGGGTGGTGCTGCCGGTCCGGCACGCCGCCGCGGCCGCCCAGCGCGTGTCGGCCGGGCACCTGGGCGAGCGGATGCAGGTGCACGGCGTGGACGACCTCGCGGCCCTGGCGACCTCCTTCAACGACATGGCGGCCAGCCTGCAGGGCAAGCTGCGCGAGCTCGAGGATCTGTCCAACGTGCAGCGGCAGTTCGTCTCGGACGTGTCGCACGAGCTCAGGACGCCGCTGTCCACCATCAAGATGGCCGCCGACCTGCTCTTCGAGGCCCGGGCGGAACTCGACGCGGCGGCCGGCCGGTCGGTGGAGCTGCTGCAGAGCCAGCTGGACCGGTTCGAGTCGCTGCTGGTCGACCTGCTCGAGATCAGCAGGTTCGACGCGGGCGCGGCCACCCTGGACGCCGACCTCGTGGACGTGTGCGACCTGGTGCGGCGTTCGGCCGACGACGCGCAGCAGCTGGCCGAGCGGCGCGGCAGCCGGATCGAGTTCCGGCTGCCCGCCACCGGCTGCTTCGCCGAGGCCGACCGCCGCCGGGTCGAGCGCATCCTGCGCAACATCTTGGTGAACGCGGTCGAGCACGGCGAGGGCAAGGAAGTGGTGGTCACCACGGCCATGGACAGCGACGCGGTCGCCGTCTCGGTCCGGGACTACGGGGTGGGGCTGCGGCCCGGCGAGGAGCAGAAGGTCTTCGACCGGTTCTGGCGGGCCGACCCGGCCCGCGCCCGCGCCACCGGCGGCTCCGGCCTGGGCCTGGCCATCTCGCTCGAGGACGCGCGCCTGCACGGCGGCTGGCTGCAGGCCTGGGGCGAGCGGGGCAAGGGCTCGGTGTTCCGGCTGACCCTGCCGCGGGTCGCCGGGCAGGAACTGGCCGGCTCGCCGCTGCCGCTCGGGCCGGACGAGGCCGAGGTCGCCGCCACCGGTCTGGGCCCGGGCGCCCGTCCCGCGACCGAGATCACCCGGGTGACCTCGCATGGCTAGCGCAGGCTCCCGGTCCTGGCTAACACGGCGCTGGCTGACCCGGGCCTGGCGGACATGCGTGCTGGCCGCCGTGGCCGCCTCCCTGGCGGGCTGCGTGGGCATGCCGAACAGCGGATCGCCGGGCACGTTCAGCGCGACCCCGCAGGACACTTCGCAGGACTCCGACTTCATCGGTGCGGTTCCGGCCGGGCCGCAGTCCGGCTGGAGGCCGTCCGACATCGTGACCGGGTACCTGAACGCGACCGTCAGCTATCCGGCCTACTCGGCGATCGCCGAGAAGTACCTGGCCAGCCCGCGCAGCAAGAACTGGGCGCCGAACTGGTCGGTCACCGTGGTCGATCAGGTCATCGTGTCCCCCGAGGCCACCTACAGCGCCGACGGGAAAACGGCCACGGTAGACGTATCGGGCGCGGTCCAGGCGTCGTTCAACGGGACCGGCCAGTACGTCGGGGCGCAGCAGGTCGGCCACGGCACGCAGACCGAAGAGCAATTCACCCTGGTGAAGCAGGGCAAACAGTGGCGGATTACCGACGCGCCGAAGAACCGGATGCTGACCGAGCCCGACTTCGCCCAGGTCTACAAGCCGCAGGACCTGTACTTTGTCGACTCGATCGGGCAGGTACTGGTGCCCGACGCGGTCTTCGTGCCGACCGGGACGTCGTCCACGTCCCTGGCGACGAACCTGGTCACGGCGCTGCTGGCCAACCCGCAGCCGGTATGGCTGCAGGGCCAGGGCAACCCCACCCCGCCGGCCATCACCGCGTTCCCTCCCCATTCCAGCGCCAAGGACATCGACGTGACCGTCGACGGGCCCACCGCCACGGTCAACCTCACCGGGGTGGCGGCGAGCGCGAATTCGGCGGCCCGCCACCAGATGGCCGCGCAGCTGGTCTGGACCCTGACCGGCCCGCCCGGTAGCCCGCCAGGCATCCAGGCGGTCCAGCTCGAGTTCAACGGCAAGCCGTGGACGCCGGGCGCGCCTCCGTGTCCCGGGGGCGGGCAGGGCCTAACCCTCAAGCAGGCCATGTACGAATGCAAGAACCCGTACCCGCTCGCCACGTCCTCGACGTTCTACTACGTCGCCAACGGGCAGGCCTGGTCCCGGTGCGCATCGGAAGCACAGGTGACGACCGGCACGGTGGGCATGGTCCAGCCGGTCTTCAGCCGGACCGGCGCGGTCACGCTCGGCCACGGCTGCACGTCCTCGGTGCAGGCCACGTCGGCGCCCTCGCCGCCGGCTCAGCCGCACACCGTGTCCCCGCTGTCCATGGTCGCGGTGTCGCCGGACGGCAAGTATCTGGCCGGGGTCGGACTGGGCGGGAACACTGTCACCGTGTGGGCATCCGGCGCCACCAAGCCGTACAGCACCCTGCCCTTGTCGGGTGTCACCGCGATCAGCTGGGACCGCCAGGATTACCTGTGGGCGGCCCACGGCAACACCACCACGATGGTCCTGCAGAGCAGCAACAACAACACCAACCATGCCGCTATCCCCAACGACTTTCCCTCCAGCGGCAAGATCCTCGGCCTCAGCATCGCCCCGGACGGCGTCCGGGTCGCCGCCATCGTGCATACCGACTCGGGTTCCGAGGTCGCGCTCGCGGCCATCGACAACGGCAAGCCCGAGCTCGAGGCCATCGGCAACGGCAAGCCCGGGACGGGCCAGTCGGCCAATCCGTTCCAGCACACGTCCATCGGGCCATCCGTACAGCTCGGGCCGAACCTCACCAATCCGATCGCGTTGACCTGGTACGACGCCGACGACCTGCTGGTGCTCAACGGCGCCGGGGACCAGACGTCACTGTGGAAGGTTCCGGTGGACGGGCAGCCTGCCACCCCACTGCCCGGTGTCCTGCCCGGCGCGATCTCCATCACCGCCAACAGCGCCAGGAACGCCCTGGTGGTCGGGATGACGCAGAATCGGATGGAGGTCTCGGCGGGCCTCTCGGGGCCCTGGCAGCTCCTCGGTACCGGCGGCCAGAGCCCAGCGTTCCAGGCCCCCGCCATCCCCATCACCCCGTAGCCCTAACCCTCTTCGCGCCCTCGTCCGTAGTCGCTCCTGGGGTCCCGTCAACGTTATGCAGTCGTTATGTGACGATTTGTGATTGATCGCCTACAAGTCCCTCCTGACATTCACGCTCTGGCGAGCTAGCGTTCAGACATGGCACTCGCCCGGGCCCGTGGTTGCGCCTGGCGTGGCACCCCACCGGGGCGCCACGTCAGGCAAGCCGATGCCAGCCGCAGGCGAAACGGCCCACGTAAGGCGACTTCTCGTCGACTGATCACGGTGCGGCTTAGAAGTAAGTCCTGCCTCGACGGGAGATACCGAGTCTCCCGGGTAGGGAGAAGGGCAGTAGTGGCACAGAGATGGCCGCGAACCCCTCAGCAGGCGAATGTGGGGTCGAAGACCAGGTCGGCCGGGCGAGTGCCACCCACCTCACGCAGGCGGTGCCCAATCGGGTCGAGTTTGGATGAATTGGGCACCAACGGACTGGAAGGGGGATCGAGATGGAAGTCATAGTCAGGGGACGTCACATCACCGTCCCGGCACGTTTCCGTCAGCACGCCGCCGCCAAGCTAGCCAAGCTCGAGAAGCTTGACCAGAAGGCGGTGCGGATCGACGTGGAGGTCTCCGAAGAACGCAACCCGAGGCAGTCTGACCGCCGTGAGCGGGTCGAGCTGACCATCCGGTCCCGTGGTCCCGCGATCAGGGCCGAGGCGGCCGCGGACGACAGGTACGCCGCGCTCGACCTCGCCTTCGCCAAGCTCGAGTCCCGGTTGCGCCGCGCCGCCGACCGGCGCAAGGTCAAGGACACCGTCTCGGTCCGGTCGCCGGGCGTGCTGGCCGGCGCGGACCCCCCGGCGGCCGCCTCGGACATGAACGGTTACGGGGTCGCGCGGCCCCGGGCCGGCGACACCGGCGGCCGCTCCGACCCGGATCAGGCCGAACCCGAGATCGGCCTGATCCCCATCCAGATGGAGGGCGACGGCCCGCTGGTCCTGCGGGAGAAGGTGCACGCGGCCAGCCCGATGACCATCGACCAGGCCCTGCTCCAGATGGAGCTCGTCGGCCACGACTTCTACCTGTTCCATGACCGCGATTGTGACCGCTTCAGCGTCGTCTACCGCCGCCGTGGCTACGACTACGGGGTGATCCGCCTGGTAGAGGAGTAATTCCCGGCCGCCACGGCCGGGTTTCCCCTGACGTTAAGCCGCGATGCAGGCCGGGCCCGCACCGGGCCCGGCTTGCATCATGGCCCGAGGTCGGTAAGAGTCTGATCACAGACGTTCGTACCAGTCATGGTCGGCCTGGCGGTATGGTGCGGCGGATGCGGGCGGTGTTCCCTGAGGGAGGCAACGAAGTTGAGCGCCATGAGCGACAGGTCGATGACTGCTGCTCGGCGGCCCGAGGAGGGGGAGAGGGAGGTGGCTGGGGCAAAGCGCCAGGAGCCCATCCGCGTACTGATCGCGGATGACCACGCGTTGTTCCGGCGCGGCCTGGAGATGGTCCTCGAGGAGGAGGACGACATCGATCTGGTCGGGCAGGCGAGCGACGGGACCGAGGCGGTGGCCGTGGCCGGCGAATCACTGCCCGACGTCGTGCTCATGGACATCCGGATGCCGAAGAGCAATGGCATCGAGGCGTGCCGCGCCACCAAGGAGGTCGCGCCCAGCGCGAAGATCGTGATCCTGACGATCAGCGACGAGGAAGAGGACTTGTTCGAGGCGATCCGGGCGGGCGCCAGCGGCTACCTGCTGAAGGACATCCCGCTGGACGAGGTGGCCGAGGCGGTCCGCGCGGTGCACGGCGGCCAGTCCCTGATCAACCCCTCGATGGCGGGCAAGCTGCTCACCGAGTTCGCGACGCTGGCCAAGCGCGACACCGAGGAGGAGGAGGCGCAGCACGTCGCCCCGCCCAAGCTCACCGACCGCGAGATGGAGGTGCTCAAGCTGGTGGCCCGCGGCATGAACAACCGCGACATCGCCAAGGAGCTGTTCATCTCGGAGAACACGGTGAAGAACCACGTCAGGAACATCCTCGAGAAGCTGCAGATCCACTCCCGGATGGAAGCCGTGATGATCGCCGTGCGGCAGAAGCTGATCGAGTTCAGCTAGCTCAGCTCAGCGAGGGCGGCCGCCAGGCGCGGAGCCCACGGGGCGGGCTCGACTCGCTCGAGGCGGACGTCGTCGCAGCCAACCCAGGACGCTGCCTCCCGCAGGGCCTGGGCCATGGGTTCGGCCGCGCTGGCGCGATCCAGGGATACCTGCCGGGCGACCAGGGTCGTGCCGTCCCGGGCCGGATCGGCCCGGCCGGCCAGGCGGCCGCCGGCGAGCAGGGGCATGGCGTAGTAGCCGTGCACCCGCTTGGGCTTGGGCACGTAGGCCTCGATAGCGTGCGTGAAGCCGAACATCTGCCGGGTCCGCTTGCGGTCCCAGATCAGCGAGTCGAACGGCGAGAGCAGCGTGACCCGGTGGCGCCCGCGGCGCCCGGCGGCTTCCTCGGCTAGCGCGGCCGGATCGGCCCAGCCGGGCGTGACACCCGACGGGCCCTCGATCGCCACCGGAGTCAGCCCGGCCGCCAGCGCGGCGTCGGCCAGCAGCGGGGCGTACGTCACGTTGAGCCGGTGATACTCGGTCAGGTCCGCCTGGGCGACCACGCCGAGCGCCCGGGCGGTCACCCCGGCCAGGTGAGCGAGGCACTCGGCATCGGAGGGCTCGGCACCGAGCAGTTCGTCGGGCAGCACCCGCTCGGGCAGGTCGTAGACGCGCCGCCAGCCGGTCCGCCGGACGCAGATGACCTCGCCGGTATCCAGCAGCCATTCCACCGCGATCTTCACGTCGGACCAGTCCCACCAGGGCCCGCCGCCCTTGGCCCCGCCCAGCTGGGTCGCGGTCAGCGGCCCCTCGGCGCGTAGCCGGGCCAGCACCTTCTCGCAGGTCTCCGGCGTGACCTGGTGCCACCGCACGCCCCTGGCCCAGAACGCGCGGCGGCGGAAGGCGAAGTACGGCCACTGCCCGAGCGGCAGCACGCAGGCCGCGTGCGCCCAGTACTCGAAGGCGGCAGGCCGGCTGGCGTGCCAGTACGCCTGCTCGATGGCCTGCCTGGACACCGGGCCCAGCCGGGCGTAGGGGACCAGCTCGTGCGAGCGGGCCAGCACGCTGATCGTGTCCAGCTGGACCGCGCCGACCCGGCGGAGCATGGCGGTGACCCCGGCCGGTGACCGATGCCACGACGTCGCGCCCAGGAACCCCTGCGCGCGCAGGGTCATCCGGCGGACGTCGTCTCCAGAGAGCGTCACCTCAGCCGCGGGCGCATCCATAGATCCACACCATAACCGCCGCCCCCGACATTTCCCCTGCCCGTGGCGCAACGCATACAGCCCGGTCGCACGACCGGGCTGCATAGACGGGAACGGGTGAGCGAGAGGAGAAACCTGGCCCGTTCGGGATTAGTACCAATCGTCCATGATGCGAATGGACGCGGCGAAGATGCTGCCGAGGACCACCAGCGCCGCGCCGACCCAGAACAGCACCCAGGACGGGCCGACGGGCAGGGCAATCCCGCCGATGAGGAAGCCGATGATGATGATCGTGACCGCCACCCAGGACACCGGCCGTCCGTGGTACTCCTCGTGCTCCCAGGCCGGCTCGCTGGTCCGCGCGTCGAGACCATGCGCTCCGACGTCTCCGACCACCGTGCCTGATGTCGGCTCTTCGGTCACTGAAGGCTCCTCTCCCTCGTCAACGCTCCTATTATTCTCCGGAAGGTGCGAGACTGGGCACCAGCCGGCCCCTTGTGGCCCGAGCTCGTCCTGATTCGACCGACTCGGTTTGGTGCCGCATCTCGCCTACGATGACATGTTGGGGCGCCGAACGGGAACCGGTTCACGGTCACCGGCCATTATGAGGGTAAAGACGATCCGCGAGGAGCGCGACGCAAAGTGGCACCGATCATCGATAGCGTCCTTCGCGCTGGCGAAGGACGGATCCTGCGCAAGCTGAAGCGGATCAGCGAGCAGATCAACTCCATCGAGGACGAGTTCGTCGCGATGAGCGACGCTGACCTGCGCGGTCTCACCGATGAGTTCCGGCAGCGCTACGCCGACGGGGAAACGCTCGACGAGCTTCTTCCCGAAGCCTTCGCCACCGCGCGCGAGGCCGCCAAGCGCACCCTTGGCCAGCGGGCCTTCGACGTCCAGCTGATGGGCGCCGCGGCGCTGCACCTGGGCAACATCGCGGAGATGAGGACCGGTGAGGGCAAGACCCTGACCGGCGTGTTCCCGGCTTACCTCAACGCCCTGGCCGGCCAGGGCGTGCACGTCGTCACCGTCAACGACTACCTGGCCAAGCGCGACTCGGAGTGGATGGGCCGGGTGCACCGCTTCCTGGGCCTCGAGGTGGGCGTGATCCTCGCCGAAATGGACCCGCCCACGCGCCGCAAGCAGTACGCCGCCGACATCACCTACGGCACCAACAACGAGTTCGGCTTCGACTACCTGCGTGACAACATGGCCTGGCAGCTCGAGGACTGCGTCCAGCGCGGCCACTACTACGCGGTCGTCGACGAGGTGGACTCGATCCTGATCGACGAGGCGCGCACCCCGCTGATCATCAGCGGCCCGGCCGAGCAGAGCCCGCGCTGGTACACCGAGTTCGCCAAGATCGCGCCCCGGCTGCGCCGCGGCGAGGACGGCGAGGGCGACTACGAGGTCGACGAGAAGAAGAAGACCATCGGCATCCTGGAATCCGGCGTCGAGAAGGTCGAGGACTGGCTCGGCATCGACAACCTCTACGACCCGGTCAACACGCCCCTGGTCAGCTTCCTGAACAACTCCGTCAAGGCCAAGGAGCTGTACAAGAAGGACAAGGACTACGTCGTGATGAACGGCGAGATCCTGATCGTGGACGAGTTCACCGGCCGCATGCTGCATGGCAGGCGTTACAACGAGGGCATGCACCAGGCCATCGAGGCCAAGGAAGGCGTGGCGATCAAGGACGAGAACCAGACGCTCGCCACGATCACCCTGCAGAACTACTTCCGGCTCTACGACAAGCTGTCCGGCATGACCGGCACGGCCGTGACCGAGGCGAACGAGTTCCACTCGATCTACAAGCTCGGCGTGGTCCCGATCCCGACCAACATGCCGATGATCCGCGACGACGAGGCCGACGTCATCTACCAGAGCGCGCAGGCCAAGTTCGAGGCGTGCGTCGAGGACATCAACGAGCGGCACGAGGCCGGGCAGCCGGTCCTGGTCGGCACCACGAGCGTGGAGAAGTCCGAGATCCTGTCCAAGATGCTCAAGCGGCGCGGCGTCCCGCACGAGGTGCTGAACGCTAAGTACCACGAGCGGGAGGCCACCATCGTCGCCCAGGCCGGGCGGCGCGGCGCGGTCACCGTGGCCACCAACATGGCCGGCCGCGGCACCGACATCATGCTCGGCGGCAACCCCGAGTTCATCGCCGACGCCGAACTGCACCAGCGCGGCCTGTCCCCGGTCGAGACGCCGGAGGACTACGAGGCGGCCTGGCCGGAGGCGGTGGCTAAGGCCAAGCGGGCGGTGGCCGAGGAACACGAGGAAGTGGTCGAGGCCGGCGGCCTGTACGTACTAGGTACCGAACGGCACGAGTCACGACGCATCGACAACCAGCTACGGGGCCGGTCCGGGCGTCAGGGCGACCCAGGCGAGAGCCGGTTCTACCTGTCGCTGGAAGACGACCTGATGCGGATGTTCAACTCCGCACGGGTCGGCGCGATCATGGAGCGGCTGAACATCCCGCCGGATGTCCCGGTCGAGTCCAAGGTCGTCACGCGCGCCATCAGGTCCGCCCAGACGCAGGTCGAGCAGCAGAACTTCGAGATCCGCAAGGACGTCCTGAAGTACGACGACGTGCTGAACCGGCAGCGCCAGGTCATCTACGGCGAGCGCCGCAAGGTGCTGGAGGGCGCCGACCTGCACGAGCAGATCAGCGAGATGGTCGACGAGGTGGCGGCCGGGTACGTCGCGGGCGAGACCAGCGAGGGCTACCCGGAGGAGTGGGACCTGGACAAGCTCTGGCGGGCCTTCGGGCAGCTGTACCCGATCACCCTGACCGTCGATGAGGTCATCGACGAGGCGGGCGGCGACCGGGCCGGGCTCACCGGCGAGTTCATCACCGAGACCGTCATCGCCGACGCGCAGGCCGCATACGAGCGGCGTGAGCAGGAGTTTGGTTCGGAAGTCATGCGCGAGGTCGAGCGGCGGGTGATCCTGTCCGTCCTGGACCGCAAATGGCGCGAGCACCTGTACGAGATGGACTACCTGCGCGAGGGCATCGGCCTGCGCGGCTACGGCCAGCGCGACCCGCTGATCGAGTATCAGCGCGAGGGCTACGACATGTTCAGCGCCATGATGGAGGGGATCAAGGAAGAGTCCGTCGGGCTGCTGTTCAACCTCGAGGTCCAGGTCCAGGAGAACCCGATCGTGGAGGAGGAGCAGGACACCCCGCCTGGGGCCGTGTTGCCCGGCGGCACCGCTCCCGCGGCCGTTCCCACGATCGGCGGCGACCCCGGCGGCGGCTCCGCGGCGCCCGCTCAGCCTGCTCGTGGCCGCCAGCCCGCGCGCGGCGGCCAGCCCGCCCGGGGCGGAGTGCCCGCGCAAGGCGGAGTGCCCGCGCAGGGCGGGGTCCCCGCGCAGGGCGGGGTGCCCGCGCAGGGCGGGGTGCCCGCGCAAGGCGGAGTGCCCGCGCAGGGCCGCCCCGCCGGGGCGCACGCCCGCGGCAACGCTCCAGCCGGGGCCGGTGATGGCCGCGGCGCTCAGGGCGGCAGGCGAGATGGCCGCACCAGCGGCGCCCAGGGCCAGCCCGGCAGGCGCGACGGCCGGTCCGGCGGTGGCGGTGCCCACGCCCGGCGGCCCGGCTCCCCAGCGGGCGGCCAGAACGTTCCCGGCGGCCAGGGTCAGGACGCGCCGGTCCCGGCCGCGTTCGCCCCGCGTCGCCCGCAGCGGCTGCAGTACTCCGCTCCGTCAGTGGACGGCGGAACGCACGTGGAGACCAGCTCCGGCCCGGGCGCGCGCGACGACTTCACCCAGGTCGGCCGCAACGACCCATGCCCCTGCGGTTCGGGCCGGAAGTACAAGCGCTGCCACGGCGACCCCCGCACCCGCCCAGACGCCTAGCCCTCCCGGGCGCCTAGCTCGCCGGAGCGCCTGCGGGACGCAATGGAACCGGGGTTTCACTGCGTCGGAACGCACTGGATCCAGGGTTTCATCGCGTTCTAGCTGGCGCGGCTCACCCGGACCGTGATGCTGATGGTGCCGGAGTGAAACCTGGGCCCCAAGAGCATCAGCAGGCGGGCTAGCCGACCTCGATTTCGGTGCAGAGCCACCGCGCCGGGCGGGCCGGCAGCCCGGGCGCGGGCTGGCGGCCGGGCAGTTGCTCCAGGCGCAGCGCCAACGCGCGGGACCGCGGCCCGAAACTGAGCACGACGGTCATCTCCACCACGCGCGCTGCCGGGCGCGATGTCATGATCCGCCGGATCCTGGGCCTCTGGCCTGGGGTAAGGGTCTTGGTGAGGAGGCTGATCCGGTCCCGGACCCGTTCGGTCGTCCAGGGAGCGAGTTGTCTCGGTGACCGGGCGCCGGCCAGGATTTCGGCGATTACCTGGGCGAACTGCCGGGACCACGCGACGACGGGATCAGCCGCCCCGTCGGCGGGACGACCCGAGCTGAACGTGAGAGAAGGACCGGGAGGTTCGGCACCTTCCGGTGCTCCCCACTCCCGGTGGGCACACGGGCTCGGCACGGATACCTCGCGCGCCGCGGGGCACGCGGTGCCGTGTATCTCGCAGTCATAGGGCGGCCAGTCGCCGGGTACCTCAATCAGGCGCAGCCCGCCGAAGGCAGGCGTGGGAGCAGACGGTGGACCGGCCGGCGAAGAACCAGGCGGCGGACCGGCCGGAGGAACGACCAGCGGACCGGCCTTTCCGGCGGGTGAGGGTGAGGTGGCTGACCTGGGAGATGATCCGGCAGGTGCCGGGTCGGGAGTGCGGGCAGACGGCATGTTCCGCCTTCCAGTCCGGAGAATGCGAACGACCGCGAACGCCGTGACGGCATCCGCATACTCTCCGGCTGCACATGGTTGTACCTCAGGCCACCGACATTCTGGTGTCCTGGCTGGTCACTGACCCTTCACGGACTCGACAAGCGACGTTCCCGCCGTCGACGAATTGCCGTCTAAAATTGTTATCGTGACTAATGGTGCACAATTGAGCGGCGTCATCACCGACTGGGGCGGGGTACTGACCACCCCGATCCTGACCACGGTCCAGGCCTGGATTCAGGCCGACAGCATCGACTGGGACAGCTACCGCACGGTGATGCGCTCGTGGGTCTTCGACGCCTACGGCCCCGACGCCAGCCAGAACCCGGTCCACGCGCTGGAGCGCGGCGAGTGCTCGGGCGCCGAGTTCGAGCAGATGCTCGCGGCCCGGTTGCTCCGCACCGACGGCGGGGTCGTGACCGCCAAGGGGATACTGCAGCGCATGTTCGCGGCCAGCACGTCGGAGCCCGCCATGTACGACATGATCCGTACGGTGCGCGGTGCCGGCTTCCGTACCGGGCTGCTGTCCAACTCCTGGGGATGCGACGAGTACCCTCGGGCGGACTTCCCCGGCCTGTTCGATGCCGTGGTGATCTCCGGCGAATGCGGCATGCGCAAGCCGGAGCAGGCCATTTTCCTGCACGCGGCGAAGAGTCTCGGCCTGGAGCCCGAGCAGTGCGTCTTTATCGACGACATGGAGACGAACGTGGCGGCGGCCGCCGCGTGCGGCATGACCGGCGTGCACCACACCGAGGCGGCGCAGACGGTAGCGGCCGTGCAGGACCTGCTCGGGGTGCCGCTCAACGGCACACGGCCCGCACCGGGCCAGGATTCGTAGCACCAGCCACTGGCAACACGATGCGATAACCCCGGGGCGATGGCGATACCGCCGGGCTAGCCTGTCAGGCGTGGCGGACTACCCGCATCCCTCCAGTGAGGGCAGGTCGGCGAACATGAGGGCCAACCGACGGACGGACACCAAGCCGGAACTGGCGCTGCGACACGCCCTGCACCGGCTCGGATACCGCTATCGCAAGGATTACCGGCTTGACCTGGATAGCGGCCGCCGGGTCCGGCCGGATATCGCGTTCACCGCGCGGAAGGTTGCCGTGTTCGTGGACGGCTGCTTCTGGCACGCCTGCCCGGAGCACGGATCCAAGCCGCGGGCGAACGAGTGGTACTGGGGCCCGAAGCTGATCAAGAACGTCGAGCGGGACCGGGTCAACGACGCGGCGCTCATCCTGGCCGGCTGGACCGTGGTCAGGCTCTGGGAGCACGTCCCGATCGACGAGGCGGTCGGCACCGTGGTCACCGCGCTGACGGAGACCGCTGCCCCCGGCCCGGCCAACGAAGTCGGCCCTGCCAACACAGCCGGCCCCGGCAATCCAGCCGACCCCGCCAGCCCAGCCGACGCGGCCGAACCCCCGAACCGAATCCCGCCCGCCACCGACGATTCGCTTGGCTAGCGCGCCGTCGGCTGTGGCAGACTCTGGGGCACCATGCGCGTGTTCCTGCCTTCGACGCTCCCGGCGCTGGCCGAGGCCCTCCGGGCCGGCCAGGTCTCGAGCCCCGGGCTGGACCTTAACGAAAGCCCGGACCCGGGCCAGCAGCCTGGATACGCGGTCACGCCCGCGCTGCGCGAGGCGTACGCGAGCGGCGACGAGGAGGAACTCGAATACGCCGCGCTGACCGAGGCGGCCCGCGCCTCCCTCAGGATGCTGGCAGGAAACCCCGCCGCCCCGCCCCGCCGCGTGGTGCTGGCCGCTGAGATCCCGGCGGACGGGGTGAAGCTGGACGCGCGCGGCCGTGAGCCCGGCCGCGTGCTGGTCACCGCGGCGATCCCGATCGACAAGCTGGCCTCGGCGCACGTGGACGACGCGGAGGCCGGAACCGACGTGCGGGCTGCGGCCGAGGCGCTGGACGCCGCCGACGCGGGCGACGAAGACGCCAGGTTCGCGGTAGACGGGGCCGAAGGCCACGAACTCGCCTGGTATGCCACCCAGGAACTGTCCTACCTGGCCGAATGATCCCAGCCCGGCAAGTCGTGCAACGATACGGGTATCCGTAGTACACGCGACGAACGCCAGGAGCGATCGTGATGGACGCCGTCTCCAGGACTCCTGTGCCGGTCAACGAGCCGGTCAGGCAGTACCAGCCAGGCAGCCACGAGCGGGCCGCGCTGGAGAGCAAGATAAAGGAACTCGCCGGCCAGCGGGCCGAACTCACCATGACCATCGGCGGCCGCCAGCAGATGCCAGGCGGCGACCTGATCGACGTGGTGCAGCCGCACAACCGCCACCACGTCCTCGGCCAATACGGCCAGGCCACCGACGTGGACGTGGCCGCCGCGATCTACGCGGCCAAGCAGGCCGCGCCCGGCTGGCGGGCGCTCAGCTTCGACGACCGGGCCGCGATCTTCCTCAAGGCGGCCGAACTGCTAGCCGGGCCGTGGCGCGCCACCGTGAACGCCGCCACCATCCTCGGCCAGTCCAAGTCGCCGTACCAGGCGGAGATCGACGCGGCCTGCGAGATGATCGACTTCTGGCGGTACAACGTCTACTACGCCAGGAAGATCCTCAGCGAGCAGCCGGAATCGGCGCCCGGCATCTGGAACCGGATGGAGTACCGCCCGCTCGAGGGCTTCGTGCTGGCCATCACCCCGTTCAACTTCACCTCGATCGCCGGCAACCTGCCGACCGCGCCCGCCCTGCTCGGCAACGTGGTGGTGTGGAAGCCGTCGCCGACCCAGCAGCTGGCCGCGCACTACACGATGCGGCTGCTCGAAGCGGCCGGGCTGCCGCCCGGAGTGATCAACCTGGTCACCGGGGACGGGCAGGCGGTGTCCCGGGTCGCGCTGACCCATCCCGACCTGGCCGGCATCCACTTCACCGGGTCCACCGCAACCTTCCAGCACCTGTGGCGGACCGTAGGCGAGAACATCACCAGGTACCGGAACTACCCGCGAGTGGTGGGCGAGACCGGTGGCAAGGACTTCGTGATCGTGCACCCGAGCGCGGACCCGGCCACGATAACCCCCACGCTGATCCGCGGCGCGTTCGAGTACCAGGGCCAGAAGTGCTCCGCCGCCTCCCGCGCGTACCTGCCTGAGTCGCTCTGGAACAGGATCAAGGACGACTTCGAAGCCCAGGTCCAGGCGCTCACCATGGGAAACGTGGCCGAAGACCTGTCGCTGTTCATGGGCGCGGTCATCGACGCACGGGCGTTCGCCAAGCACACCGCCGCGCTGGAGCGGGCCAGGAACACGCCGTCGATCGAGACCCTGGCCGGCGGCACCGCCGACGACAGCGAGGGTTTTTTCGTCAGGCCCACCATCCTGCACAGCCCCGACCCGGCCGACGAGATCTTCACCACCGAGTACTTCGGCCCGATCCTGGCCGTGCACGTCTACCCGGACGCAGCGTACGAGCCAACCCTGAGCCAGGCCGCTGACGTGGCACCGTACGCGCTGACCGGCGCGATCCTGGCCACGGACCGCGTCGCCATCGCCCAGGCCACCGAGGCGCTGCGGTACTCGGCGGGCAACTTCTACATCAACGACAAGCCGACCGGCGCGGTGGTCGGCCAGCAGCCGTTCGGCGGCGCCAGGGCTAGCGGCACCGACGACAAGGCCGGCTCGGTGTACAACCTGATCCGGTGGGTGAGCGCCCGCGCGATCAAGGAGCTCTTCGTGCCCCCGTCCGATTACCGCTACCCGCACATGGGGTAACCGGCCCTCAGCCGGGGCGGCTGATCCAGATCGACACGTGGGCCGGCTCCAGCGTGCGGGTCACGACGCCGTCCAGGTCGTCCTGCGCCAGCACAACCCTGCGCAGTGACCGGTACGGGACCGTTACGGCCATCATGGTGCATCCCGGCAACCGGCCGACCCGGCCCCCGGACTGGACTAGCCTGTACGGCGAAGCCGACCTCACCTCGGCTGGCCTATCGCAGCGG
>Ga0307305_10000397_pt1 | contig 15366 bp, 12 predicted proteins | sample ER_DNA_186_FD_194512 | JGI IMG/M metagenome (GOLD analysis project Ga0307305, IMG submission 194512) | Bulk soil microbial communities from the East River watershed near Crested Butte, Colorado, United States - ER_DNA_186 | ecosystem: Environmental > Terrestrial > Soil > Floodplain | place... | reverse complement strand
CGCGCCATGGCTCCTTAGTTTTGCAAGATCGACAATCAGCTGCTCGTTGTCGATCGGATTGCCCTGGTAGATTCCGTCTTTCTCGAGGAAGTGCCAGCCTCGCCGTTCCGCATAATAAAAAATAGTCGGATCACCGTTGTCCGCTGCGATGATCAGTGCATCTGGGGCTGTGAGCTTTCTTAATTCCAACCCAGCAACGCGAAGCTCCACGGCGGCTGATCGATAAAGCGGTCGAAGATAGAACCAAGAGAGAACAGAAAATGAGATCCCGACGAAGATCGAAAACAGAATCATCGCGACGCGCGAATCGGAAATCTTCGATCCGATAAATGCGCAAGCTGCGCCGGCAAACGCAGCGGTGATCGGCACGAGTGGAAGCTGATACCACGGATGACGATTCCCATAGCCCACGACAATGATGAAGAGAATCGTCGCAGCGAGCCACCAGTGAAAGACGCGCTTATATTTCCCGCGCGGTGCCACGAACAGACCGGCAAGCGCCAGGACCGAGAGGATCGGCGTGAGACTCGAAATTCCGGTCAGCCGTACGATCTTCCGATACCATGAAAACTTTTCGATCCGAATTCCACCCGCGCCGAAGAAATGATGCGGATAAAATTTCTCGGAAATTTGGTGCGCGTGCCAGTACCACGCAATTGAAGGCAAAATTGTAATCGCGGCGAAAAGCCAGAGCAGCGGTTGTCTCACAAAATTCCAGCGCCATTTTTGCCAGACGAGGAACAGAAGCGGCGCACCGATGATGACGCTCGGAAGTTTGATCAGCAGTGCAAGCGAGATCACTATTGCGGCTGCAAACAGCGATGTCGATCTTTCGCTGTCGATCCAGCGCAGGAAAAAATATAAACCGATCAGTGCCAGACTGAGCGAAGGAACATCTGGCATGAACGAGCGCCCGGCGAAAACATTGAGCGGCGCGAAGCTATAGAAGAACGTCGCCCAAAGAGCCGCTGTGTCGCCAAAGATCTCCCGCACCAATAAAAAGAAAAACGGTAGCGATGCAGTGAAGAAAATTACAGCCTGCAGACGTCCAATCCATTCATGAACGCCGGCAAATTTGTAACAGCTCGCGGCGACAAACGGCAGAATTGGGAATTCTGTTCCGACATAACCGGGCGTATCGCCTGCCCAATCAATCTGCGGATGTGTAAAATGAAAACCGTTCTCCTTAAAGTTTCGCGCGATGGCCGCAACGTCGCTTTGTCGCCAGCTCCAGCGGTCGATGTACGGCTGATCAATTAAAATCAGCCGCGCCGTCACCGCAAAGATCGACAAGGTTATGGCGAGCTTGGCCGTTGGCGTCATGCAACCGGGTCTTGACAAACAGCCTCGTCAAAGTCAATCGAGTACGGTAATCCGAAGCGGGGAAAAGGTGCTCGCATGAAACCAACGACTCTCGTTCATCCACAGCGATTCTTTGCGCTGGCACTGCTGATCAGCTGTGCAACCGGCGCGATGTATGCCCAAAACGAGCCGATTCTTGTGCCTGACGTGGTCGATTATGCGAAATTGCTTCCCATTTTGCCAGAGGCACCGCCAGGCTGGACTGCCGATAAGCCAGAAGGGTCCACGGAAGATGTCGGCGGATTCAGAATTACCAACGTGCATCGCGATTACCACAAAGGCGAAGGCGACAAAGTCCCGAATGCGGCGATCAGCATTCTCGATTCAATAGCGAATCCGGATTACGTCAGCGCCACCACGGCCGCTTGGAATAACAATAGCGAAACCAGCGAAGGTTACAGCAAGTCAGTCACGATTGACGGCAATCCCGGTTTCGAAGCGTTCGAGAACGAAAGTAAACATGCCACGCTTTGGGTCATGGTCGCCAATCGCTATTTTCTTCAGATCGAATTGCAAAATCAAGATCCAAAGGAATTGCAGGAATGGGTCAGGCGCGTCGATCTGAAAAAGCTCGCCGCGATTAAGTGACAAGCCAAAAGCTTGTGTAGCGGCGGCTGTCCTCAGCCGCAGATCGCGCCATCAATGCGCGTGAGGACACGCGCCTCTGCATCAAATACCACTCACTGTTTTGGCTTTGCCGCTTCGCCCACCATCGGTACAAAGCGAACCGGCAACACAGCGCGCCGCTGCAGCTGGCCATTCTTCTTTTCGAGAAGATATAATTCCTGATCTCCGAAACCGCCGACCGGAATAATCATCCGCCCGCCTTCTTTCAACTGATCGATCAGCGGTTGTGGCACGTGATCGGGGGCGCACGTGACAGTGATCGCATCAAACGGCGCATGTTCCGGCCAGCCTTTGTAACCGTCGCCAGCTTTCACGTATACATTTTTGTAGCCAAGACGTTGAAGAGTTGCCTCGGCGGTTTTGGCAAGCGGCTCGATAATTTCGATCGAGTAAACTTCCGCAACCAGTTCCGCTAAAACCGCCGCCTGATAACCGGAGCCGGTACCAATTTCCAAAACGCGATCGCTTGGTTTCGGGTGCAACTGCTCCGTCATGAAAGCGACGATGTACGGTTGGGAAATGGTTTGACCGTAACCAATCGGAAGCGGCTGATCGGTGTAGCTGGCGGCGCGCGAGTCTTGCGGCACGAATTCTTCACGCGGGACTTTCGAGATCGCTGCCAGCACGCGCTTGTCGTGAACGCCGCGCGGCATCAACTGCTCTTGCACCATCCGCTGCCGCTCGCTCGCAAGATCGACAACCGGCGCGGGCTTCTGGCCGCAACCGATCGCTGCAAGCACAACGAGAATCAGAAATTGCGAAACTCGCCTCATTGCAAAATGTAACTCACACAGACGCGCGATGAAAGAGGCAGGGACAGCGCACGCGCCGTCCGGAGACTACGGCGCGGCGTTCCTGCAATTCTGCAAATTCTTCGTGTCCTTCGTGCCCTTCGTGGTTAATTTCACCCGTTTTTACTAATGGTTGAGGAACGCAAAACGCCAGAGCAACGCGCGACGATGACCGACATTGAACGGCTTCGTCATTCGGCATCGCATGTTCTAGCGACGGCGATTCTCCGCATTTGGCCGGAAGCGCAGTTCGCCGCGGGGCCGCCGGTCGAAAACGGTTTTTATTACGATGTCGATCTTCCGCACCGCATTTCACCTGACGACTTCGAAAAAATCGAGGTGGAGATGAAACGAGAGATCAAAGCGAACCATCCATTCGAACGGATGGAAGTTTCCCGCGATGAAGCGTTAGAGATGGGCCGGAAAGGTCGGCTCGCTGCGCTAGGCGAGCGACCCCAGCCAAGCAAATACAAGATCGACATTATCGAAAACATTCCGCCCGACGAAAAAATCTCACTCTACCGCAGCGGCGACTTTATCGATCTTTGCGCCGGCCCGCACGTCATGCGCACGGGAAACATCGGTGCGTTCAAGCTCACGAACGTCGCGAGCGCCTACTACAAAGGCGACGAAAAGAATCCACAGCTGCAGCGCGTTTACGGCACCGCGTTCAAGACGAAAAAGGAACTCGATGATTACTTCGCGATGCTCGAGGAAGCGAAGAAGCGCGATCATCGCAAGCTCGGACGCGAACTCGAACTATTCGTGTTCGACGACGACGTTGGTCCCGGTCTTCCGATGTTTTTGCCGCGCGGTGCAGTCATTGCCGATGAACTGGAAAAACTCGCGAAAGAAACCGAGTTCGCCGCCGGTTATCAACGCGCACGCACTCCGCACATCGCACGCGAAAGCCTGTACAAAAAGAGCGGGCACCTCCCCTACTATGCGGACTCGATGTTCCCGCCGATGGAACTGGACGAATTTGCTGAGACGAGAGCTAATTACGAGCAGTTGCTCGAAGAGCGATGGGACGAACTCTGCACGGTAAGTCTACAAGAAGCCCAACGTCGCGGTGTCGACGAGGAAAATGCCAGCACCTACGCAGAGAAAGTCATTCTGGGTGAGGAGGCAGAGCTTGGAAAGTTAAGCGGCGAGATCAAGGAAATATATGACGAATACAGAGCCACCCAGAAGGCCTTAGCCAAACTCCCGTCGGCTAACATTTATTACCTCAAAGCGATGAACTGTCCGCATCATCACAAGTTGTTTGCGGCTATTCCTCGCAGTTACCGCGATCTGCCGTTGCGGCTGGCGGAGTACGGCACCTGCTATCGTTACGAGAAGAGCGGCGAGTTGTTCGGGCTCATGCGGGTGCGTTCGCTGCAGATGAATGACGCTCACATTTATTGCACGCCTGAGCAATTTGAAGCGGAGTTCAATGCCGTGAACGAGATGTATCTGAACTATTTCAAGCTCTTCGGGATCGAAAAATATCTGATGCGCTTCTCTACACACGACCCGTCGAAGCGTGGACAAAAATTTGTCGATGAACCGGAGCTTTGGAAGCAAACCGAAGTAATGACGAGAAACGTGCTGAAGAGGTCCGGCATCAATTATGTCGAGGTGCCTAACGAAGCGGCGTTTTACGGGCCGAAGATCGACGTCCAAGCGTGGAGCGCGGTCGGGCGCGAATTTTCAATCGCGACCAACCAGGTCGATTTCGCCCAGCCGCGCCGGCTGAATCTCGTCTATAAAGATCGTGACAACACCGATAAGACGCCGCTCTGCATTCATCGCGCGCCGCTTGGTACCCATGAGCGTTTCATTGGCTTCCTGATCGAGCATTACGCCGGAAATTTCCCGCTCTGGTTGTCTCCCGAGCAGGTGCGCATCTTGCCCATCGGCGATGATGCAAAAGTGCTCGATTATTCGATGTCGATCTTAAACGAGCTGCGCGCGCAACAAGTCCGTGCCGAGATCGACAAGAGCACGGACAACATCAACGGCAAAATTCAGCGCGCCGAGCAAATGAAAGTGCACACCATGTTCGTCATCGGAAAACGCGACATGGACGCCGACGCCGTCAGCGTCCGCATCCACGGCAAAGGCAATCTCGGTGCGAAACCGCGTGGCGAAGTTATTGCGGATATTCTCGCGTCGATCAACGAGCGACGAAGTTAGTCAGAATTGAAGCTTACTAGGAATCATAGCTCAGCAAATTTCTACCCGATTAAGCTTTTTTAAACTTCGGCTCAACCGGTTCCAGCACCGAGTGGTCGCGCTCCCAGCCTTCGTTTTCCAGTTTGAGCTGTTCGATGGCGATGGCATTCGCATTGGCATCCAAGTCCGGCAGGATCTGGTATTCAGAGACCCAGCAGCGGTAGATTTTGTAAGATAGAACAAGTTGCCCCGCCTCATTGTAGAGATCGAGGATGATGTCTTTGCGGAAATCTTTTAGTGAAACTTCCGCGCCCAAGCCGGCACCCAATCGCCAGACTTTGTTCGCCCAGCTCTCGAATTCCGCATCGTGGGTAACGCCGCGTTCAAGCGTAATTGGGGCATATTCGGTGCGACCCGGTGATTTACGGCTACTGCTGGGATCGCCTCCTTCGCGATGCTGAATGACTTCAGTAGTACGCCGCAGTCCGCTGATTTTACTGATGCCCGCGACGTAGCGTCCGTCCCACTTGATCCGGAACTTGAAGTTCTTGTAAGGGTCAAAACGTGTCGGATTAACAGAAAACTCAGCCATGACCGGAAAGTTACTTTTCGGTTAATGAAAAGATGACGGCAAAAACAGGGGATACGAAAACTCGCTGACCTTGTCAATACGGCGGTCTGCCATTAGGGACAGCAGGCCAATCGCTGAAGTTAATGCTGACCGCGATCGGATTTGGGTTCAAGATAACCAAAAGTCTTCAACACCTCGGTCAACGCCGGAGCATCTTTGCGATAGCTCGGTTCGTCTCTCGACGATAAGACAATGTAAGCGACCGCGTGGGGCAGTTGGATATACGCGACGCGCTCCCATTGTGAATAATTCTTCGTTGCCGGATACTCGTTGATAAAGTAAGACCGGCCGTCGCGCGTTTTTCCCGATTCAATCTTTTCCTTCGGCAGGCCATGTCCATCTTTCATTTCTTTGATCGCTATGGCGACAAATTTACCGACGTCTTCGTACTGCGTGCTCGCGATCTTTGCATACATGATCGTCCTCGCGTCCGACCACGATGAGCCTTTCGGATAAAGTACGCACGGCAATCCCTGGTCGGCGCCGGACTGGTTGTCGAGAACCCAGCCTTCGGGTGCGCTGATGTTAAACGCGGCCTTTGGCCCGTAAACAATGCCGCCACGATTGTTTTCTTGTCCGAAACTTCTCGCGCAAATGAGCAGGAGAACAATGCAAACGATTAAAGACGGTTTCATCGCGTAGCACCGGGTTTGTAGGTTTATTATTCCTTTTTCACATCAGGTGGAAGTCTTTTGCTCAGTGGAACCGATTTGTGGAATTCGGGATCAACAAGGACAACCAAACATGGCCGATCTCGTCCTAATTCGCAGCGACAGGCTCACCCGGGGGCGGGGCGGGAATTTTGAAATGCAGTTGGTCGCCTAAGTAGCGTTGCAGGTAACGCAGCGGATGAGCGCGGTCGTTTGTGGCGGCGCCGACGTACGCGGCGAGATAAGGAATGCAATCCGGACGGGCGCGAATGGATTCGAGCACTTGCGGGCGGTGTTCGACATTGGCGAGCTCGGCAAAAATGTTGGCCAGCCGCGTCTCCGCGTCGCCTAACAAATCGCCACTGACGTGATCCGCAATTTGCGCGAGGGTGAGGTCGAGCGCCTTGTCCCATTCGCCCATCCGCCAAAAGGTTGCAGCCCGCATGTCGCGCACGTCGGTGGCGTATCGTCCGTTTGGAAATTCGTGGTCGTAATCGCCCAGCGGGCGCATTACGCGCTTGGGATCGAACGGCTCCGTCCGGTGCATTTTCTGGACCGTATCGACCAGATCGCCTCCCTCGCTCCCGGGCGCCTGAACGTCGACACACAGAATGTGCGGGCAGGAGAGCGAGTAGATCGCGCGCGCCAGGACGAACATCGCCGCTTCGCGTTTATGACTGCGCGGATATTTCGCCAGAAAATCGCGCGTCATTTTTTCGATCTTCGCAAAATCGCGCGAGTAATACGTGGCTCCATCCGGTTCTTTGCCGCCGGGGATATCTGTTTTTGCTTCGATGCGTTTGCCCGCGACCAGGCCGATGCGGCAAAAATCGAGATAATCGTGGAATGATTTCAACGCGGGATTTTTCTCGGCCCCGTCAATTTCTGCTGCGACTGCGTCATCGCTGTCTTGCACCGAAATTCTCGGATCCACGGATGAGTCTGGCCAGTGAGTGCGATGCAACAGGTCGAGGCGAAGATTTACATACGCGACGCCCGCCTCGGCGGAGAGATTGGGCTCGGACAGAAATTGCGCCAGGTCGTCCAGGCAATTCGCTACGGTAACATCTTCGCGTTTGGTGATGTTCTTGCGGACCAACTGCGCAAGATCTTTAACTTCGCCAGCGTCCAAACTTCCGCGCAGGCCGGTCACTTGTTTCTCGATCTCATTCCAGACGCGGTAGCGCTCCTGCTCCTCCTCGAAACTCCCGCTGGGATTCTTGCGAGGTAACGCGTCAAAGGCATTCTTCGCAGAGATTGGATAGCCCAAAGGCGTGGCTGTATCATCGCACGCAACAAGTGGCGTCACGCCAGACTGTGCCCAAACGTCGGTGGTTGTTTCCTCGGACTCTTTTTGCTCCGGTGGCAAACTCCAGTACGCGGCGAAGCGCTGCGCTTCTGGCGAATTGGGCGATTCGGAGCATAGTTTGTCATAAATCTCGCGCGATACAGCCTCGAGCTTGATCTCACGCGCGCGTTGCTCGCTGTAGAGCGAAACGCGCGCAATTTGAGGCAACGCTTCCAACGCTTTCAACCGCGCTTTTGCCGACAGCGGCGTTCCGGGAACCGCCCGCGCAGCGCGCATCCACCAGCGTGAGGCGTGGTGCAGTTCGTCGCGCTCATCTAATTGATCTTCAACATCAGGCAGGCGCAGCGTATGGCCGTTCTCGCGTCGCAGAAGGCCGGAAATTGGCGCGCCTTCATGCAGCTCGGTGTCGAGTGGAGCGCGCAAAAGTAAACCGCGCGCTTCCGCCCAGGTATCGCCAACCTTCAGCATTCGCTCGGGTTTTTGTTGCGGCGTACCACCCTTGTCACTGGTCAATTGCTCCAGTCGGCTGACGAAGTCCAGCTGGTGCGGATCGACGATGTATTTCTTTGCTTCGGCAAAATTTTCGGCTGCGAGATAACGTTCGCCGAGGATGGCGCGCACCTTGCGCTTGCCGGCTTCGTCTAGATTCTTGTCTTCCGGTGTTCCGAGCAGTTCCGGCAATGGCGCGAAATTCAGCAGCGTATCGATGAACTGGTAAATTTGTTCTTCATCAGCGCCGGAGATGTTTTCGTAAACCGCGCTGTCGGCGGCATTCCAGTGCAGTTCGCCAGCGGGGTATCCCCCGCTATCCGACATGTACAAACGCGTGGTGAGCGGAAATTTGTTGAGCTGACCATATCCAGTCGCGCCGCTTTCAGACTCGGAGGTGTTCTCATCACCGGTTTGTTTATCGTCATTCAACTGGGAATTGTCCTCGTTCTCGCTTTCTGCTTCGTCACTTGATCCGGAATTGTTCTCATCGGCGGTTTCTTCTGCGGCACTGGTTGATTTTCCCTGATCCGGAGAAGCTGTTGCCAGCAAATCGCGCAACGCTGCAATGGCGTCGCCTGTCTGGTGATTGTCTGCCAACGCAAGCGCCAGCTTGATTTTCACGCCTGGCGTCATTCGCGACTTCGGGAAGGTGCTCAGAAATGTTTGGAACGCATCGATTGCTTCGTGCGTTTTGTTGGTGCGTTGCAGCGCGATCGCGCGCGCGAACAGCAAATCATCGCTTCGTTTCAATTGATCGGGAGAAATTTGCGAGAGCTGCAGCGCCTGGGCGTGATTCCCGCTGGCGCTGGCCGCATGCACCAGCATGGCAAGGTAACGCGGCCGCCAATCGTTCGATTTGTAGCTGTCCTTTTGTTTGGCAACGGCAGCGGCGATGCGCGGCAAAATTGTGCGCCGCCATTTGCGCACGTCCGCCGGATTGTCCCATTTCCCGTTGTAATTGTCGGCCTCGGGCGAGGCGAGGACCAAATAGGTAAACGCCATCGCGATGCGCGGATGGCGCGCGATGAGCGCGAAAGCGGCGTCGCCTCCGGGTTTCGGAGCGAGATGCGCGAGCGTTTTTTCGCAATTGTAAATGGCGCTCATCAGCGTTTCCGGGTGACCCGGCGTTTCCGCTTGAGCGATGTAATAGTCGAGCGCTTTAAGATAATCTTTCGAATCGAATGCGAGCGCACCCAGCCAGCCAAGCGCGTCGGCATCGAACCGGCCATGCGGATAGCGCTTGCGGAGGCTGTCGAATCTGGCGATCGCGATTTTGCGCGCGCTGGCCAGCGTCTCTTCGTTCTCCGACGCCTCCTCCAATCGGCGCGTGGCTGAGAAGGCGCAACGCGCGCTCATGAACATTGCCATCTCGGCGCGCGGACTCTTTGGAAATTCTTTGACGACGCGGTTGAACCAAGCCTGACATTCTTCGCGGTCGCCACCAGCAAATCGGTGTGCGCCGCACAAATACAGCCAGTTGGCTTTGATCGCGCCCCTGGCCAATTCCGCGCGCTGATCGAGCTCGCCGACGGACAGGTGGCCGTCGAGTCGCTCTAAAATATACTCGCGCGCTGCGCTGGGATTTTCAGCGGAGACAGCAACTGCGTCGCGAACGTCGTGCGCGAGATTGCACGAGTCGTCCCCGGGTGTGTACGACGCTCGCGCTTGCGCGATCAAATCGTCCGCAGCCTTCAGCAGTTGTGGCAGTGGCTCTTTCCCAAGGCGGTCTGCCAATTCACGAAGCTTGGCGGAATCCCAGTTTTCCACAGGCGGATGAATTCTCAACGTCTCGCGAAAAATTTCGCCGAGCGATTTGGCCGGCAAAATATCCAGCGTATCCGACAACTTGGCTGGATATTCGTACGAATCGCCGCCGGTTGCGTAGCAGCGGCTGGCGACAACGAAACAAAAACCGGCGATCGCCGCTGCTTTCATTCCAGAGATCTCCATGACGGCCCTCCTTCGACGTTTAGAATTCGGTAACGAATCTGCCGGAAATCGCCGCCCGGCGCCAGCTGAATCAGTCCGGTCTGCAAATTCTCTTTTGCCCGAAGCTGAGCGAACTGGAATCGCAGCCGCGTCGCAAACGGCACCTGTGCCTGTTTCTCGCCGGCAAAGGCGTTCACGCTCGCGAAATCCCCGGGTTGCGCTTCGCGAAAAATCGGCGTTGTCGCGTCAATCTCCAGCGCATAGCCGCCTGCGTCCGTCTCGTTTCTTGCAAAACGCGGCCCGAGATCGCCGTCACCCATATTCGATAACTCAAGCGTTTCCGAACCGGCCGATTTTCGCAAACTCAATCGTGGCACCGCTTCCAAGTGCCCGAGTTGACGCAACGACCAGCCGCTGGATGCGCTCGAATCCGGCAAGCGGAAAAAGACAATGCCTTGCGCGCCAGCGCGCAAGGCCGCGCTGATGGCGTCGCGCAACGCGCCGCGATCCACCTCGCGCACGATCACTTCCTCGCCTGGATGGATCGCCGTGTTTGCAACTGAAGTCGATCTTGTCGCGCGCAAAATGAACGCGCCGAATTGCCCGGCATTCGCCATTTGAAAACTCCGATTGAAACAGACCTCGTCCCAGTTCCAATTGCGGATTTGCCCGCGCAATTTTTGGTTAGCACCGTACAGGCTTAATCGCGCGAAAACGGGCAGGCCCGCGCGCCACGGTTTGCGGCAGGCACGCCAGCTCTCGATCAACTTCGATATTTTTTCCGGCGAGATCAGCGGCAGAGGCGATTGATCTTTCAGAATTGGTTCCGCTTCGAAATCGTAGAGCATCGGCAGCAGCTCGTCGACATTCGGCTCCAAAAGTTTCAGATAATCGGCGCGACTCCAGTGGGGCAAAGCGGCGATGCTCAAATGGCGAACAAGACCATGAATGCGGTTCAGCGCCCTGGCATAATCGGCGAGCAACCGATCCGGGGCATCATAATCGAGTTGCAATTCATCGTGCTTCGCGCTCACCGAAGACAAGCTGGCCAGCAGCTCCGCCATCGATGCATCGGAAAACGGTTGATGTTCGCGCGAAACCAGCCGCACCACCGGCACAAAACGGATGTGACCGGCGTTGGACGATGGAAAATTAAATCGCGCTTTCCAACGCCAGGTCTCTCCGATGTTCTCTAATTCGCCGGCCTGCCAGTAAATCGTACCGATTTTTTGCGCCTCCAGTTCCGTCAACTCCTGTTCGCCGAGCGGATCATCGCGTTGCCAAACCCAATAGCGAAGATCGTGCGCGGACGAAGACGCCGCGATCGCGCTGATGATGGCCGCAATCGCTAGAATGAGAATGCGTTGCAAACTGTGACGCATTAGAAGTGTGCTGCCGTCTCCTACCGCGGGCGTTACTTTCGTTGCATCCGCGAACGGCGGCTAATGCTTTTCGATATCGCTCTTGGGACTCGCGGCAATGGGCATGTAGGTGAAGCTCTTGAGCACTTGTTGAAGAGCAGGAGAATCTTTCTGGTAGCTCGCGTGATCACGCGAGGAGAGAACGATGTAAGCCACGGCATGCGGCAGTTGGAGACGCTCATCGCGCCTCTGTTTCGATAGTGAGCAACGCTTTGATTTTCTCCATATCGGGATGAGTGACGCCTACTTCCTCGAATTCTTTGAAATCATCCAGCACGGCCTCGCTGAACGTCCGGCCATCATCGGGGAGCTTGACATCTTTGTTTTCCAGATAGATCGCCTTCGCCTTCTCGAATTGGTTATCGAAGAGATAACCGTGGGCGAGATTGGTCTTGATCGTCGCTGCGATGTCCGGCGAGAGTTCCAAGGCTTTGAGTGACGTTGCAATCGCCTCACGGGGTTTTCGATGGAAAAGCTGACACGAGCCGAGATCCAAGTAGTAGGCGGCCTCTTTCGAATTCAGTTGAATAGCCTTCTGTATATCCTTGATCGCAGCATCATACTCTCCCTTCTCAGCATGGACGCAGCCGCGGTTCCAGTAAGCAAGATCATCTTTGGGATACAGCTGGATGGCGCGATTGAAGTCAGCGATTGCCCGATCCCAGTTCTCTTTTTCGTATTCGGCCTGGCCGCGCTGGCGATAGGCATGGCTATCTTTCGGATTGCGTTTGATGGCGCGAGTGTAGTCGCGGATTAGCTGGTCGAAGGAGAATTCTATCCGAAGGCAACGGGGTATAGTGCTCCCAATGCCTACAAGGTAGTCGCCACGCTGGATCTGGATGGCGACGGGAAGTTGAAGGTCGTCGTCGGCTCGAGTTATTACGAAGGAGAAGCGACTACAATTTATCGCTGCAATCTGAAAAAGGTTGAGGCTTTACTTTCTGTCTCTTGCGGCGCCTGATAGTGTTTGGCAGTTGCGGCAGCAACACGGAGGCTCGGCTCCGATCAAGATGAGAACAGTAGCTCTCCTCGCGTCCATCCTGATCGCACCGGGTGTGGTTTCGTTGCTCCAAGCCGAGGAGATCATCAAAGACAAATCGCCGGATGGGAAGTTCGCGTTGCGGATGACGCACGGGGAAGAAGGCTGGGACACAGAAATCCTTGAGACAGCGACGAAGAAGAAGGTAATTGATTTGGAATCAGTCGCACTGTCCGGAGACAAAGACCGAATCGTCTGGATGTCTGACTCGTCAGAACCAGTCGAGAGATATGGTAACGAGGCGACACTCATCTGGTCGCGCGATTCGCAGCGAGTCGCCTATTACAATTTGCATCGTCGCAATCGGACGATGAGCGTTTATTTTCGAAACGGCTCCAATTTTGAAGAGGTATCGCTGCCGGAATTTCCAAAGTGCGATGAGATCAAGAATCAAGACCCGAAGAATGTCGAGATCGTCCATTTCGGCGTAAAGCCCGTCTACTGGATGGACTCGGGCGCATTGTCGGTAAAGGTCGAGCACTGGTGGCGGACGCCCGAAGGAAAGTTAAAGACGTGCGAGCCAACGTTCACGATGACCTTCGACGCGCAACGTCACATTTCGCTACGGCAAGATGAGACACCGCCAGAGGGAATCGGCACAAAGATCGAATCGCCTAACGGCACATTTTTCGTCGAAGAGCTCCCCGCGCCCACCAAAAATGAGGCAGGAGAAACCATCGACGATCAGGAAGTCTGGATCGTGTCTGCAAAGGATCCGACGGCGCGTGAGCGCTTACCGGATTTTCATGAGAACTCCGGCATTGACGTCATCAACGGCGTTGCCTTTTCGCCGGATGAAAATTGGATGCTCGTTAGTCAACATCATGGAAGCGGTTTGAATTCAACTTACCTTTTGCATCGCAAAGAAGGATTGAAATTCGAACACCTCTTCAAGAGCGGCGACGCGAAAGCGCGTTTCGACAACGAGGCTTGGAAATTTTTCAGCAAGGTCGAAGGCGTGCCGTTCGCGAAGATCGACGCGAACGAAGAAGGCCCCCGTCAAGTCTCCTTTTTGGAATGGAGTGAAGACTCGGGTCGATTGCTGATTGATCTTCACGGCGGCCTAACGGGCAGGGACGATCTCAGATCCGATGACAAAAAGCCGGGAGTTTCGCTTTGGCTCGCCTATTACAATACCAAGACACGAAAGTTCGAACTCACAGACAAACTTCGGAAATGGAACAAAGGCGCGCGCAAACGCTGGACGTCTTCGGGCGACGAAGGAGTTCTTCCTCCTTCAGCCGAATCGATTGGACACGAAGGACCCGACGCGCCGGTCGCGGAGCGACTCAAGAAATATGAGACGGAACTCGCAGCAATGGTGAAGCGGCGCGAAGGACAACTCGATGGCGCCGACCGCGCTGAATTCGAAAAGAAAGAAGCGGAATGGCGCGACAAACTCGATAATGACGCGGCGCAAATTAAAGATCCGGTCAAGCAACTCGGAATGCGCGCAAGATCGACATGGTACCATCTGATCGATGTGCGCGACGAACGGCTGCCGGTTTATCAAGAGCAGAAACAAGATCGCTAATCAGTTTCGCTCATTTCTCCGAGTGAAATCTCGTTATCTTCTCGCGAGCTTGGCCGCGTTCGCGTTGTTTCATTCCACGGCGAATGCACTCAATGAGTGCATGGCTACGCTTAAAGATCCGCACGGCTCGGTCGATGTGTCTTGTGATGGGGGTGGAACCGCCACATTAAGAGCAGGCGAACATTTCCTGGCCGACCGGGGGCCCTACGGTTGGAGTGTTTATCTGAACTCCGGCTGCAACGGATTCATCGGCAAAGTAGATCTTCAGCTTTTGCCCAACGAGCCGCTGATGAAGTTAAATTACGATCGGCAAAAGAAGCTGTGGCGAAAATGGCAATCGGCCCGGGATGATCAGCTGGGCGAGGCGGGTTCTGCGTTCAAAGGGCGCGGCCTTAACTATTTTGAAATTCTGACCGCGGCCAGTAACCGTGATAAGAAAGCGATGGCACGCTTTTTTTCCGCGTGCGGGGAGATGGACGGCGGCGCCGCCGAAGATTGCTTTGGCAACGGTTGGGAATTATTTCATGTCGTCGGCGACGAAAGTTTCGCGAGATTTCTCAGCGGACAATCAGCCGAGATGCGAAAAGAAGTCGCGGGAATTCTTTCCAGCGGAGACACCGACCCGATTTCGAAACCGAAGCCGTATATCAAACGATATTTCCCGAAGACCTACCGGATACTCTTCGGCAAGGGACAATGACTTGGCTGCCGGTTTACAAATGAGCGAATTTAAAACCTTTGCTATTTGCTGCGCGTTGTTGCTGACAGGTTCCGTTACGCTTACCGCCGGCGAGCACATTTATTGCAAATCACCCGATGGAAAATTCGCTCTGCGCGAAACGTTCAACGAATTGAACCCGATTCACGGCGATAGTGCGATCATCGGGAGCGGCACGCGCAAAGTCGCGGTGCAGCTCCATGGCGATGAGCCAGCTGGCAGCGAGAAGTTGGTTTGGTCGAAAGATTCGCGGCGCGTCGCCAGCTTTCGCTATGATTGGCAGAATGGAGCGACGAAAATTTTCTTCCGTGATGGAGCGATCTTTGAGGAAATCAAGATGCCGGAGCTACCGTCACCGCAGCTGCCAGATCTCCCAAAGCCAGACGGGTCGAACAACGAAACGATCAAACGCGTAGAACCGGTTCGCTGGTTGGAGTCAGGCGATTTGCTTTTGGAAAGCGAATTGCAAAACAAAGCCGGCGCGCGCGCCGCGCTTCAAATCACGATGGGCTTCGAACAAGGTAACCAGGCAATGATTCGCAAGAGTGAAAAGGAGAAGATCTCGGTCCTGGATTATTTTTTGCTGTTGCCACCGGATACGTTCGAAGGGCCGGCGTACACCTGGCTTAATGTGATGCGCGCGAACGGTGAGCTGATCGACAAGGAAAACGGCTACATGAGTTGCCCCGGCGATGGCGCTCAG
>Ga0307305_10000396_pt1 | contig 15368 bp, 17 predicted proteins | sample ER_DNA_186_FD_194512 | JGI IMG/M metagenome (GOLD analysis project Ga0307305, IMG submission 194512) | Bulk soil microbial communities from the East River watershed near Crested Butte, Colorado, United States - ER_DNA_186 | ecosystem: Environmental > Terrestrial > Soil > Floodplain | place... | reverse complement strand
TTTCTTTCTCTTTGAGGTTACGGCGCGACAGAAAATTCATCCATTTCAATATCTGATGGTTGGCGCGGCCCTATGCTTGTTTTACCTGCTGCTATTGTCGATTTCAGAATTTATTGGGTTCAGCTGGGCGTACCTGATCGCGGCGGTCGCATCGACCGGGTTGATTACCTGGTATTGCCGATTTTTCCTTGGCGGCGGGGCGCGCACGCTAATGATTAGCGCAGGTCTCGCCGGTGTTTACACATTTCTTTATATCACTTTACGCCAGCAAGATTACGCCCTGCTCATGGGTGCGATCGCGCTCTTCATCGTGCTGGCGATCGTAATGTACGTGACGCGCAAAGTAGATTGGTACGCGCGCGATGCGGGCTAAGTCTCGCTAGAGGAATAGAATCGACGCAGATTGACACGAGCGGCGCGGTTTTGTATCACGCTGCTTTCATTCGCCCGAACAGATATCCCGAAGTATGGCTGAATTTTCCGTCAATCCGACGCGGTTTGATCCCTACAAAAACTTTAAATTCCGCATTAAGTGGGATGGCCGTTACGTTGCAGGCGTCAGCAAAATAAGCGGACTGCGACGCACAACGGAAGTTATTCAACATCGCGAGGGAGGCGATCCCAACACCAGCCGTAAGTCTCCAGGACACACCGAATTTGTGCCGATCACGCTGGAGCGTGGTGTCACGCACGATCCGGAATTCGAGAACTGGGCCAATAAAGTGTGGAGTTTGGGTGCCGAGCGTGGTGCGGAGGTTTCGCTGAAAGACTTCCGCAAAGACGTCGTTCTTGAGCTTTATAATGAGGCTGGACAAATCGCGCTCGCTTATAAGGTCTATCGCTGTTGGGTTTCGGAATACGAAATCCTGCCGAACCTCGATGCCAACGCGAATGCGATCGCTATCGAGCATATCAAGCTGGAAAACGAAGGCTGGGAGCGAGATCGATCAGTAAAGGAGCCGGTCGAGCCGTCTTCGAAGAAATCGTAACCGGCTCTGCTGGCCAGCTTGCTTGAATTCCAGAAGGGATAATGGGCTGTGGTGATTCCGTTTCGCAGAGGTTTTTATGGCGGGTTGATCATCGCTCTTGGCGCTGGGCTCTATCTCATTTGGCTGTGGCAGCCGGAACGGCAGGTAAGGCGTCACACCGACAACTTTTTCCAGGCGATTGAGCATAAGAACTGGGACGCGGCGGCCGATTTCGTTGCAGTGGATTATCAGGATCAGTGGGGCGACAATCGTGTGCGTGTTCTAGAACGCCTACGCGAAAGCTTTCGATATGTGCACGGTCCACGAATCATCGCGTCCAATCCGAGTGTGCAGGTTGAAAGCCCGCGCGCGGCGTGGAGCGGCAGAATTAGGCTCTACAGCTCCGACGACGACATGATGGAAGTGCTCGACCAACGCGTCAATTCACTACCATCTCCCTTCGAACTAGAGTGGCATCATCTCTCAGGGAAGCCATGGGATTGGAAGCTCGCGCGAGTAAGCAATCCGGCGTTTGAAATTCCTGCCAATGCCGATTGATGGCGAAGACTCTCACAGCTCCGTCCGAGAACTTTCAACTATCGTTGAGCATTAAGTGATATTGAGCCCTAGGGTTCGGCGCTCATAGAGCGCCGCTACGGATCATTTACCCTGCGCCTGACGCAATTGAGTCTTGGCAGTTTCCACGTCGCGCGGCGGTTGCTGGCAAAGCAAGATCGCGCGGAGTTTGTCTCCCTGGTAGTAGCGCACAATAAATTTTTTCTTTGTGTACGTGCCCTGAACATCAACACGCGTGGGCAACACGCTGAAATCGCCAACAAAATCCATCCGCAAATCGAAGATTTCCGTCCAAAAGTACGGGATCTGCTCGTAACGGATGCGTTTTTTGCCGGTCATGTTGGCGCCTGCGACCAAACCCTGGCTCCGCGCGTTTTCCCAATGCGTCTGGCGTCGCACGCCGCCCATTATCCGATCGGGATAAAACGCAAGGTCGCCTACCGCATAAATCCCTTTTTCTTCCGTCTCGAGATACTCGGTCACCGGCGACCCGTGCGGTCCGGCCAGCGGCGTGTTGCGGACCAAGTCGAGATTTGGTTCGGCGCCACAGGCAACCACTGCGAGGCCAACTGGAAATCGGTTGCCGCTTTTTGTCTGGATATTACGCAGGACAGTTTTGCCCTCAAAGCCATTGAGACTTTCGCCCATCGACAAGGTCACTCCGTGTTTTGCAAAGTAGTCGGTGAGCCAGTTGCCGGTTGCCGGATCGATATATCGGTCTAACAAATAGGAATCCCGATGCATGAGACCGACCTTCAGTTTCATCATTCGAAGGCTGGCTGCCGCCTCGCATGCGAGCAATCCACCGCCTACAACCATGATGCCTTTCTCCAGGGTTGCCATCTCTTTTAAGGCAAGCGCGTCGCGAATCGTTCGCAGATAAATCACATTGCCGAGGCTGGTTCCGGCAACTGGTGGACGCACCGGTCGGCTGCCCATGGCCAGGCACGCCTTGTTGAACTCAATAGTTTCGCCGTTGGCAAGCACTGCCAGGCGCCGATCAATATTAAACTGTGTTACCACTGCGCTAAATCGTGTCTCGATCTTGTACTTCTCGTACCAGGCCTCATTGGGCTCGAGTAATTTCTTTGGCTGTGGATCCTTCTCGCGCAAAAAGTCCTTCGATAGAATCCAGCGTTTGTAAGGTGGAAAGACTTCGGCGCCGACCAGCGTCACGGTCCCGCGCTTGTCGTGGCGGCGAACTCCTTCGCAGGCGCTGGCCCCGCCGATGCCGCCGCCGATGATGAGATAGTCGCGCTGAATCATATGCGAACTGGCACCATAATTTCGGCGCTGGTGCGCCGACAAGTTAAATCGTTAGGGACCGCACATTTTTGGAACGCCCGATATTGTTATTGCGCTGTCGAACCTTCTTTCGCCAGACTGTCCGCGCCATGAATGAATCTGTCACTCAAATCAAAGACATAACCGGAAATCCTGCCCCGCTAGGGCTCCTGGGTTTTGGTATGACAACTGTGTTGTTAAACCTGCACAACGCCGGTTTCTACGAGTTAAACAGCATGATTTTGGCAATGGGAATTTGCTATGGCGGCGCTGCGCAGATTATCGCCGGAATGATGGAGTGGAGAAAGGGCAACACATTTGCCACTACTGCGTTTCTTTCCTACGGATTGTTCTGGTTCTCGCTCGTAACGTTGATCATTCTGGCGAAGCTAGGATGGGCTTCGCCTTCCAATGACACGGCAATGTCCGCATATCTGGCGATGTGGGGCTTGTTCACGGCTGTCATGTTTATCGGCACATTGCGACTCAGCCGTGCTTTACAGATTGTGTTTGCTACGCTGACGATTCTTTTCTTCTTGCTCGCGATCGGTGACTACGCGAATGCGAGCGCCGGCTTCAAACATTTCACCGGTTACGAAGGAATCTTTTGCGGTTTCTCCGCAATCTACGCCGGACTCGCCCAGGTGCTCAACGAAATTTTCGGTAAAACTGTAATGCCGCTCGGTTTAGTAACGAAATAATTGCCTTTGACTGCGATCAGGTAGGGGGCAGTTCAGAAATTGCGGGGCAAGTCGACCGCTCTATGTAAGAGCCGCAGATAATGGTTTCGGGAAATTTCGACGCCGCCAAATTGTTGCAGGTGTGCGGTGAGCCATTGCGTGTCAAGCAAAGCGAATTTTCGAGCGCGCAAATGCTCTACCAGCACCGCCAAAGCGATTTTCGACGCGTCAGTTACGTGGTGGAACATTGATTCGCCAAAAAAAGCGCCACCTATCGCCACGCCATAGAGTCCACCTGCGAGCCTGCCGTCCTTCCAAGCTTCGACGGAATGCGCGCAGCCTAGCTCATGCAATCGCGTGTAGCTTTCAATAATTTCGAGATTGATCCACGTATCTTCGCGTTTCGCGCACGCCTCGATGACTTTCGAAAACGCGTTATCTATCGTCGTTCCAAAAACTTTTTTGCGCACGAGACGCCGCAGCGCGTGTGGCACATGAAAATCTTCCAAGGGCAAAATTGCGCGCGGATCGGGCGAAAACCATTGGATTGAGTCGTCCTCCATCGCCATGGGAAAAACGCCGAGCCGATAACCCTGCAGCAAGAGTTCGGGATCGATCATGACGAACGGCGTTAAAAAGTTAAAACGTTAAAAGGTTACAACGGAAGGGCATGACCGTTTCAACTATTTAGCCTCTTAGCCAATCACTTGGTGTTATTCCGCAATCCGCAATTGCAATGCCCCAAGGCCTTCATAAAATACGTAGATGAAACGCATGCCGATCCTGCTCGCGATCGCATGCCTGGCAGTGGGTGGCTGCGCCGACCCCCTCGAGCAACGCACCACGCAGGAAGTTCAGGGGCAATTTGAACGAGGAGTGACCGGCCAGGGAACACTCGGCCCGTTGGAGCGATCTCCGGGCGACCCAGCTGTAGAGCATGGCGTCCCACAGACTCATCCGTAGCGCGCGCTGAAGATGGCCGACAAATCCACGCACTCAAAAATTCTCATCCTCGATTTCGGCTCGCAGTACACGCAAGTCATAGCGCGGCGAATCCGTGAGTGCCAGGTGTATTCGGAGATTATTCGTTTCGACACACCCGCCGCTGAAGTCGCCGCGTCGAAACCGAAGGGACTGATCCTTTCCGGCGGGCCCGCCAGTGTTTACGACAAGGGAGCACCGCAAATCGACCCAAAGATTTTTTCGCTCGGCGTTCCCGTGCTCGGAATTTGTTACGGGCTGATGTTAATGGCGAATCATCTTGGCGGCCGCGTCGTATTCTCCGGACGACGCGAGTATGGCGCGGGTGTCCTGCACATCAAGAACGGTTCAGAACTTTTAGGCGGTTTAGGCGGGCAGCTCGACGTCTGGAACAGCCACGGCGACGAGGTGACTGCGTTACCGAAAGGCTTTCGCGTCGCAGGGACCACCGAAGGCTGCGATTTCGCCGCGGTGGAAGATCCACAGCGGAAGCTGTACGGATTGCAATTTCATCCCGAAGTCGCACACACGCCGCGTGGTCGGGAGATTCTTCAGAATTTTCTGTTTCACATCTGCCATTGCGCGATGGACTGGACAATGGGCTCCTTCATTGAAGAAGCTTGTGATCGCGTCAGGAAACAAGTCGGCAATCAAAAGGTTGTGCTCGGTTTGAGCGGCGGCGTCGATTCTTCAGTGACCGCTGCGCTCCTGCACAAGGCGATCGGCGACCAGCTCACCTGCATTTTTGTCAACAACGGGCTGCTCCGCGCGCGAGAAGAAGAAGTCGTGCAGCGCGTTTTCGGCGAGAATTTTCACGTGCGTCTAAAATATGTGGACGCCAGTGATCGCTTTCTCTCGCTGCTCAAAGGAGTGACCGATCCAGAAACAAAGCGCAAACTGATCGGCAATGAATTCATCAAAGTATTTCAACACGCCACCGAGGAACTGCTCGAGGAAGATCAGAAAAATGGCGAGCACAAACTCACCACGACGAATCCGTCCCGCCGTACGGCGGGCGGACACAGCGAGTACAAATTCCTGGCGCAAGGAACTCTTTATCCTGATGTGATTGAGAGCGTATCGATCCAGGGCAATCCCGCGCAGGTGATCAAAAGTCATCATAACGTCGGCGGATTGCCTGAGAAAATGCATTTCGAGCTCGTCGAGCCGGTGCGCCAGTTATTCAAAGACGAAGTGCGTCAGGCAGGATTGCAGCTCGGTTTGCCGAAGGAAATCGTATATCGTCAGCCTTTCCCGGGTCCTGGTCTCGCCGTTCGCATTCTCGGAGAAGTTACGCCCGAACGTTTATCAATTCTGCGCGAGGCGGACACGCTCGTGCAGAGCGAAATGGAGGCGGCCGATTGGTATTACAAAGTCTGGCAGTCATTTGCTGTTTTGCTTCCGGTGCAATCGGTTGGCGTGATGGGCGACCAGCGGACCTACGAAAACACGGTTGTCCTTCGTATCGTCGAAAGCCAGGACGGCATGACTGCTGACTGGGTACGGCTTCCCTACGAATTGCTGGCGCGAATTTCCAATCGAATCAGCAACGAAGTCAAAGGCGTCAACAGGGTTTGTTACGACATCTCAAGTAAACCACCGAGCACGATCGAGTGGGAGTAAGCTTTTCGAATGATTCTCAGCCGGTAGTACGAAACCCTACACGCGGACAAAAAAATCTAAGAAAATCGTTGACATCGTCCGTCCTCGGGTGTGCATCCTCATTCATTCAGTCAAAGGATCAAAAATGAAAACTCATAAATCTCTCTCCACGTTATTGGTCGTAGCTTTCACGCTCGCTCCACAACTGCTCAACAGTTCCCGCGGGACGCTTGCTGCCTCGGGAGGCACCTATTCCGCCAAGCTGATTTCGCCGACGATTGGCCAGGTTCTACACCCAGGCCAGCAAGACTAACGCGGCGGTCCTGGATGTTCGCTTTGGATGCGACGGGTGGTACCCGGAGAGCTACAGCCCCCAAGCTGCATCAACTTTTGTAATCGCCCAGAACTAAGGCAACCCCACTGGTGTTGCATTAAAGTTCGGCCGATAGGCGCTTTCGCGCAGACGCTACGCGAGGCACCCGGAAAAGCTTCCGTCAGGCGACTGAAGTCTTGCCGTCTTCGCAAGCTTGCGCGCGATCTAATTAATCTGCAGGACGGCGCTCAAAAACTCGGAGAAATCTTTGCCGTTGCGAGCGGCATGATTGAGCGCTTCCAGGCGCGCATTCATTGCCGCTTCCGGCAACGCGACGCGGAACGAATGCGCCTGGTTTGTGAAAACGATTTCGTCCCATTGAATGGAGGAAATCTCGTCGTTGAAGCATGCTACGGCGCGGCCGCGAAAAAACGCTCGCGTTGTTTCCGGCGGATTGAAGATGGACGCCTTGATTTCCTCCTCGTTTGTGACGCGCCGCATCAGACCTTTGCGTAACAGCTCATAGTATAATCCCTGATCGAGATCGAGATCGTGATATTCAAGGTCGATGGATTGCAGCCACGGGTCGCTCCACGAAAGTTTTTCCTCATCCTGTAACGCATCCAGCAAGAATTTCTTTGCCGTCCAGTCGATCCGGTCTCGCGTCGACATAACGTCCCGCTCGAGATCGTTGAGCACATTTTCCCACTCGCGTAATATCCATTGTCGATCTTCGCTCGAGTCGTTGTTGAGTTTGCTCGCAGCGCGTAAATAAATCCGTTGCACGTCGATCGCAGAGATCTTGCGCCCATCTTTGAGTTCGATGATCCAATTATAAGTCTGATCGCGGCTGATCGATTTGTTTGCATCAACGGGTTGCGCGATCTCGAGCTGCGGCGCTTCCCCGCGCTCAATCAAGTCGAGGATGAGTGACGTGGTCCCAACCTTCATGGCGGTCGCCCATTCGCTCATATTTGAGTCGCCAAGAATAACATGGAACCGGCGATAACGGCTCGCGTCCACATGCGGCTCGTCACGCGTGTTAATCAGAGGGCGCCGATTCATCGTATCGATGCTCACAACCACGCTGAAGAAATCGGCGCGCTGCGAAATCTGATAGACGCCGGGCTCGCCTTGAGCACTCTCGGCTTCGATGCCCATCTTGCCTGCACCCGCGAAAATCTGGCGAGTTATCAGAAACGGCAGCATTCCAGCGACAATTCGGTCCCATGCGATATCGCGTCTCATCAGGTAATTGTCGTGGCAACCGTAACTGTGCCCGGCAAAGTCGGTATTGTTTTTGTAAAGACGAACTTCAAATCCGGAGGGCAACTTCTGATTTCGGCGTCGAGCGCACTCTGCCAGAATGCGTTCGCCTGCCTTGTCCTGTGCAACGATTTGCCGAAGGGTTGTGCATTCCGGCGTAGAATATTCCGGGTGTGCGTGATCGTTGTAAAAGCGGGCGCCATTTGATAGCACGAGATCGCTTTTTATTTCCTCAAAGCTGAGGGGGCGGCGTTTATCGATCTCGTAATAGGCCGATTCGTCGGTGTCCTGAAGCAATTCTCGCGCGCGAAACCCTCGGGCGTCGAGATGCGGGTCTTCCAGTTCGTAATCCCATTTCATCAGCGCACCGTTCTCGGTATAACGCCGAACCAGTTCGATCGACTCGGCCACGACATCGACACTCTCCGCACCGCTGAGTGTAATGCCGTATTCCGTCTCCAGCCCAAAGACGCGCTTCATCGGGTCCTGCTCCTTTCCGATGTCACCCTTCCAAGGCACAGATGGAAATCGAGCTAAAGCGGCGCGACGCAGTGGTCATTTTCTCTTCGCAGCTCAGATCACGCCAACGGTTGCACGCGCTCGCGCGTCGGAAACCGGTCTAACAGGCGAAATTTTGACAACGTTCTCCGGATCGTAATCAATCAGCTTAAGCCAATCTTCGGTGATGTCGGTGGTCGGAAAAATATCGTTCTCCACGTACTCGGCGTTAAAGGCGAGTTGCAAATCCGTTTCGCGAATTCCTTGCTCCTGTTGGGTGGCAATGGCCCGCTTAATCGCCATCGCTTTTGCACGCTCCACAATGGAGGCGATGATCGCGCCACTGATAAGATCGCTGCGGTAAAGCGTCTCCTTGCGACCGCTGCGCAGCGTTACTTCCAGGAATTTGTTCTCGTCGCGGCGCGTAAACTGCCAGTCTACGAAGCGCTCAATCAGACGCTCGATCGACGCGCCCAGGCCATCGGCTTCCTTCGCAAGCACACCGTCGTAAGGAAGATCGTCTGTGAGATAGATGCGGTAGATTTCTCGCGCTCCATCTTTATCTGGCCGGTTTACTTTTATTTTTCGATCGATTCGGCCCGGGCGCAAAATTGCCGGATCGATCAGATCGGCGCGATTCGAAGCAAGGATAATGACAACGTCGTTGAGTGAATCGATCCCGTCCATCTCCGAGCAAAACATCGGGACCAACGTCGAAAGAATGTTTGAATGACGCGATGCGCGGCGCGTGCCAAGAATCGATTCGGCTTCATCGATAAATAGAAACGGCATAAAACCCTCGCTGCGTTTCTCGCGAGCAGTGGCAAAAATCTCGCGCACCATTCGCTCCGATTCGCCGACCCACATGTTCAGAATCTCGGGGCCCTTTACGTGCATGAAATATTCCTGCATCTCGGCGCCCGTTTTTTCGCGAAGCTGTTTGGTCAAATTATAAGCAGTCGCCTTTCCGATCAGCGTCTTCCCGCAACCCGGTGGACCGTAAAGCAGAAAGCCCTTCGGTGTGGCGTGCTGAAATTTCTGGAAAAGATCAGCGTGTAAAAGCGGGAGCTCGATCGCGTCCTTGATCGCCTGCAGCGCGGTCTCCTGGCCGCCGACCTTTTCCCACGGCAGCTCGGGCACATTGTCGAGATAATGTTCGTGAGATTTGGGACTCGAGAGCATTTCCAACGCCATCCGGTAGTTTGAATCAACACGGACATCGTCGCCGGATTTCAAAGTGGAGTCGGCCAGATCGGCGGAACGCTGCAACACCATCGATTGCAACCCGTGCTCCGAACCGACCCGCAGCCGGTCTTTGCCGAGGACCTCGGTGATTTTTGTCACCGGACCCGCCGTTTCGAATCCGAGATCGCCAACGATGACGAACGCTTCGTTCACCAGGACGCGTGTTCCCTTTTTCAGTTTCGCAAAGGGAATGCGCGGGTCGACGTTACAGTAATAATCGGCACCGCCCACCACGATATGCGCCGTATCCTTTGAAGTGGCCCCGAGAAATGTGCCGATCCGGTTCGCAGGTGAAGTCACTTTTTTGACGACTTCTTCCAGCTTCTCGATCATTCGGCGCGCTTCGACCATCGTCTCCTGTTGGTCGAAAATCTGCGGCCGAAGTTCCAACAGATCGCGTCGAACCGGATCGCCCGGAGGCAAAGAGGCGATCACTTGATCAAATGAATCGAGGGGATTGCCCGGACCCGAGTCTCCGACCCCGCCCTGAAGTCCCTCGCTGCGCTCGTCACTCATTTATGGTTTGGGTCAATCCGCCGAACCGTGTTTCATTATAGCGTTATCAAGCGTATCCGCAATGTTCACTCGCGAAATCTTTCGGGGTTCGACGCTGCAATATACAAAATGTTCAACCATGAGGTCGATCTGGTGTTGCGCAAAAGTCTCTTTTTCCTCTTGCTCGTGCTCTTGAGCTTACTCTTACTTGAAACAAAAGAGTATGGGCAAGAGTAAGAGCGAGAAAAGGAGGAACAGTTGCGACTGAAGAGAGCTGCCTCTACAGTTTCTCCTTCCCAGGGGAGTCTTAGCTCAATTGGTTAGAGCGCCGCCCTGTCACGGCGGAGGTTGCGGGTTCGAGCCCCGTAGACTCCGGATTGTTTTCTTTCGTTTAACGCGATGCGGTCGGCCATTGAGACCTGGCCCTTCCCCGCATTAAGGCGGCGTCGAACGACCACCGCCCAGCGCCGACGATCAGCAGAAAGAGCAGACCGAGAGAGCAGACCGAGCCACATCGAGAAATCCGTACGCGCCTCGTGCATCATGCTCCAGAAACCATATCGCGGCAGTTTCATCAGCGAAAATCCCCAGAAGCCGTGACCGAGAAGCACGGGAATTTTGGTCGAAACGATCGCAACACTAATGTCGATAAGCAGCACAATGGCCGCGAGGCGGGTTAGGAACCCAATGATCAACAAGACCCCGAAAACTACTTCGCTCCTGCCGACAAACGGGCCCAAGATTTCCGGAGAGGGAATGCCTATTTTCGCAAAGCGTCCAGCGGCAAGATCTTCCGGATAAAGAAATTTCTGAATTCCTTCGGACAGAAAGACGCTGCCAGCCATAATTCGCACAAGAACGGTGGCCGCAGGCGCATCTGTAATGAAAAGTTCGCGCATGCTTCCTTACGTCTTCGGCGTAAACTGGGCGAGGTCATAAATGCCCAATCGTTTTTCGATTCCTGCAACCTTATCTACCACCTTTTCAAATCCGTCTTCGCCGAAAAGCTCGTCTTCTTTCTTCTCGAAATCTTCGCCTAAAGCATCGAACTCATGCGGGGAAACGATCTTGCGAAATGCGGGAAAGAGAACTGTGTCTTCGCGGGCCTCGTGCGGGTTGTACATACGGATGAACTGCTGCATCGAGGCGATGAGCTGCCCCCGTTCGGATTCATTCTTTAGCGACTGCAAGTTCGCAAAGCGCATCGTCACATCAGTGACCTGCCGCCCCGCCTGATGCTGTGCGCGCAGCACTTTTACCAGATCGACGAGCAGATTGGATTTTTCGAAACGCGGGAAGAGAAAATCTTCCTCGAGTTTCTCATGATAATCCTCAACAAAGTTGCGAATGATTCGCGCGGCGTCAGCCAGCGCTTCGGGCAGAAAATCCTGCTTGGAATCGATACGACGCAACACTTCGCCGTAAATCAAAAGCACGCGCTTCAAAACGCCGTGCTCCCGCATCAAATCTTCAGGCGGCCCGACCTCGGATTCTTTTTCTTCATCTTTGTGTTTCGTTTCAGCGCCACGCAATAGCGCAGAGCTCGCCAACACGGCTCCGGTAAAAATGACGCCGCTTCTGAGAAAAACTCTGCGGTTGAACGGTTGCCCTTCCTGATTTCGATCGTGCATGTTTCGATAATGAGTTATGTAAACAGATAATCGGGTTCGGCTCACGCAATGAGCGGATTTTCAGATTCGAAATCAGAATTTGGGAAATGCGAACCCAAGCGATCATTAACGTTCATTCTACAGTCGCAACAATCGTTCCGACAAAAAATCATCTCCGCATGATGTGAATTGCTAAAATCCTGCTCTGATGACGCGCAAGGAGGTAATCGATGAAATCGCCGATGATCGAGTTGGGTTTGTTGCCAAGCTTTGTCACAACTCGGCAGATGAGCGTGCCGCTGCGCGCGTGCCACTCCAGATTAATCGCGCCGTGAAGATCTCGAGCGCTATGTATTTTCGCCCAGCCATGCGGGCGGCTCGGTTGTTTGTGCCAAACTTTGATGAAACCGAATTTTTTCTCCAGCTGCGGATCGCTCATGATTTTGTTCCGTAGCGATCCGCGGCCGGTCGCGATTACCTGAATCACTGTTTGCATTTAACTTGAGTCAATTAGCCAATTCGGCCTAACGAACACAAAACGCAAACCAAAAACGAGATCCATTCTTCGTTCGCAGCTATCGATTTTCCGGCTACAGAAGCGAGCGAAACATAACGTACACGTCGACATATCCTTCTTCGGGATGATGAAATGCACCCGGCAAAGTGCCAACGATTTTGAAACCGAGCTTTTGCCAAAGGCGCACTGCGGGGTCGTTGGTTGAAACAACGAAATTAAACTGCATTGCACGAAAACCGAGGCGGCGTGCTTCGCTCAGGCAATGTTCGGCCATCGCGCGACCAATTCCTCGACCACGCGCATCCGGGGCGACCATGAACCCCGCGTTCGCAACATGTGATCCGCCACCCGATTGGTTAGGCCGCAAAATATAAGTGCCAACAATGCGTCCGCTGCTTTCTGCAACGTAAGTCCGTGTATTCGCCTGGAACCAATATCTTAGGGCGTCCTGGTGCGACATTCCAGGGTCGAAAGCATAAGTGTCCCTGGCAGCCACCACTTCGCGAAAAATATCCCAGATCGCGTCCCGATCCGCGGCAGTTGCTGTGCGTATCTCGACCATAACCACGACGCCTTAGCGTCCTTTCCGGGTGATCATCTGGCAATCGCGGAACTGAGGTGAACGAACTCTGCCAGTAAGCGAGACAACAGCTGTCCAACTGGATTGACTCGAAAATTCAGAGCCGCGTTTTCGAATCTCACCTTGTTTGAAATGTAACCGGAACCGTCGCGCCCCACTCCTGGCCGGGGGCGGATTTCCACTGCCGAAGCGTGCTGAGTGCAGATTGATCGATGACGTTATTTCCAGTCGATTGGATAACCTGGACGTTGGTCACGTTTCCCCTGGCGTTGAAATTTAGCCGGAAGCGCCCCGACCACGTTGCGCCTGGACGAGAACGTACCTCGGAAGGAAACGCCGGCGCGGGCGCGTAAACTAATCGCGGTTTCGCCGTCGGACGCGGCGACGGTGTAGGTGTAACAACGGCTTGCGCCATTTCCGGCCACCGAGCTTTGGTGTCCGATGTGATCTTATCCAGGAACGACCACACAGTGTTCGAAGGTCGAACAGTCGCTTTCTCACTCGCCAATACGACGACGCCAACAGCGTCCCCACTCGCCTCCACAATCGGCGACCCGACCGAATCGGGCGGGAGTGTTGCGGCGATTTCCAAGCGGTCGGATTGCTGCATTGAGATAATTGTTTCGCGAGCGGCTTCGGCGCTACCAGCTAGCGCGCTGCCAACTACCCCAACCCGTGTGCCCATTTCCAGGTTTGGACTTTTACTCAAAGTCAGAAATGGAACGCGCTTCACATCGGCTTGAAGAACAGCGAGGTCGAACGTCGTAGAAGCGGCAAGAATCCCGCTCACATTGTAAATTCCGCCATCTGCCGTTTTCGCCACAGCATTGGTCCCGCCTTCGATCGCATGTGCGGTCGTAATGAATCTGCCATCGCCCGAAATAAAAAAAGCAGTCTGAGTTCGCAGCAATTTGCCCGATGAATCAAACACCGTGATCCAAAAGACTGCGGGACGGACGCTGTTCTCCAGCCGGGACAAATCGAGCGTTGGTCGCTGCTTAGTCTGTGACTGCGGCGCCTGACTTGGCGACGGCGATGAACCTGAAGATTGGGCCGGAGCGGAAACTCCGGGCGGTGAAGGCGACCGGGACGCCGGCGATTCACCTACAACTTGATCGTTCGATTTTCGCCCGCACCCTACCGTCGCAAAGACAGCCAGACAAAGCGAGCATTCAAGGGTAAGCCGGAATAGTCTCATCGGGCGCTACGCCCATAGTGTGGAACACAGAGCGTCGTCCAAATCAAGCCGACAAAAATCGGGGGCGATGAAAACGGTGCGGCCGATCTTCGTACCGTAGCAAATTCGAGAAGAGCGCGCGACTAATGCCGCTTAAAGTACTGAACCGCGCGCTCGTGTTTTTGGGCTGCCGCCTTTGTCTTAAAGGTTCCCAAATTCCGGCGCTTTCCTGTCTTCGGATCTTTCTTCCGCGAATACAGCCGATATTTACCGGACTTGAGCTTCCTGATCATGCTGTCTTGAATCAAACTTCATGACATCGGCGTCGATGAGGCATTTGCACGCGGTCGGGCTACGCTGGAGTAGCAAAGCGCAGCCAGAGCGGCGAGAATCGCCAAATCCAGCGCCAGGTGCGCTGGGAAACTCCAGTTCTGGCTCGCGTGACCGAAACAGCCGCAAGTGATGTCGAGACCGCGAACTTTTGCAGCGATCGTGGCGACGAGGAAGACTACAACCAGTACGGTCAAAATCGACAATGCGCCGCGATAGAAGATGCGAAAAATCAGGGCGAGGCCGCAAAAAATTTCCAACCAGGGCACATAGAATGCGAGCCCCACTCCGATGGTCCACGGTAGAATTTTGTAATGATCGATATCGTGGGCGAACTGGACCGGATCGAGTACTTTAAGCACGCCGGCGTAAATAAAAATTGCGGCAATGATAAGATCGACAATCCGCCAGGCGAACGATTTAACCATTTAACGATTCTTTTTCAGCCAGGCTTCCCAGCCGCCCTCGAGCACGAACACGTCAGGAAGCTGCGCTTCCTTCCGCAGCCGTTCGGCGACTTCGCGGGCCAGATCGCAGCTTTGCGCACTGCAATAAACAACCGCCTTTTTTCCAGGCGACCACGCTGCTAAGAATTGCGGCAGCAAGTCATTCCAATGATCTTCATTCAACGATATCGCTCCAGGCACGTGATCACGAGCAAACTCGTCATCCGGGCGAGCATCGATCCAGATGGTGCTGTCACCCCAGGCGCGCGCCTGATCGACGCTCACCATTTCCGAAGGCGGAATTGGTGATTGCCACGATATTTTGTCGCGAAAATAAATCGCTTGCCCTATGCCGGGAAGAAGCGAGAACGCTGCAAGAATGAGCGCCTGGCGTGCCAATAAGAATTTCAATGTGTTTGACCGGAAGGTGCAGTCGGACGAGCCGGGGCAGTCGGAGCAACCGGAGCACCCGGGGCTTTCTGACCAGCCGGAGCGACTGGCGCAGTCGGAGCAGTCGTGATGCGGGCGGTGGCGTAAAATGTCTTTGGCGAGTTCTCGGATTGGATCGTCAAGGTCGAAGCAATGAGACGGCTCGTTTCGTTGGGTTGGACGTCAATTTTGAACTGTCCTTCGCCGGCTTCCTCGACCTTGGTCTGAAAATCCGGACTCGATGAGGTGACCTTGATATGTTTCACGCCAAAATCCTTGCCGGCGTGGACCGTGATCGTCTTTGGATCTGGCTTTTCGCCTTGCTTCCAAAACACAAAAGTCGGGCTGATCTCTAATTCCTGCGGGATAAT
>Ga0307305_10000395_pt1 | contig 15383 bp, 16 predicted proteins | sample ER_DNA_186_FD_194512 | JGI IMG/M metagenome (GOLD analysis project Ga0307305, IMG submission 194512) | Bulk soil microbial communities from the East River watershed near Crested Butte, Colorado, United States - ER_DNA_186 | ecosystem: Environmental > Terrestrial > Soil > Floodplain | place... | reverse complement strand
GTCGATTCGCTTCAGCGCCCCCTCGATCTCCCGCAGGACGTTGCCGGAGTTCTCCTCCAGGGTGTAGTCGATCTCGCGGTCGATGGTCTCGGTCGCGATATCCGCAAGGTGGTTGTCGCCGGGCCCCATGGCAAGATCGCCGGTGATCTCGTCGGGCGCGCCCGGACTCTCCTTGTGCAGGTAGTCGATGGCGTTCCGGACCTTCTGACGCTCGTCCTCGAGCCGCGCGCGAAAGTGTTCAGTGTCGATCTGGATACTCATCGTGCCTACCGTGGCTGCCCGAGCCGTCGCTCGGCCTCGGCCGCGTCGACGCCCGTCAGCTCGACGATCTTGTCCCGGCTCGACGTGCCCGAAACAAGCGTCACGCTCTTGATCGGTAACTCGAGGCGCTCGGCGAGCAGGCGCAGAAGGGCATCGTTCGCCTTGCCGTCTTCGGGGGCGGCGGTAACTCGGACCTTCCAGCCTTCCCCATGCTTGCCCACGATCGCGTTCGCGCGCGTTCCGGGGGAGACGCGCAGGCGTAAACGCGTTGAAGGCCCGGCCATGCGCCCAGTATAGATTTACGCGGCTGCGGCCCGGGACTCCCCGTCGGCGTCGTCGACCGCGTCGAGCGCCGCTCCCAGCAGGGCCTTGATCCGGTGCGTTTCGGCCCCCAGCCGTTCGCGCTCGGCCATCGCGTCGCGCGTGATCTTTCGCGCTTCGGCGTGCGCCTCCTCGAGCACCAGAGCCGCCTCGCGGCGTGCCTGGTCCTTGAGCTCGTGCGCGGCCTGCTCGGCCGTCGTCAGTGTCGTGCGCAGAAGCGTCTCCAGCTCGCGATGACGCTTCAGATCGCCCTCGAGCTGCTCGATCCGGTCTGCACAGTCGGCTCGCTCGCGCCAGACGGTTTCGAACGAGTCGGCGACCTCCTCGATCGTTCGGTCGACCGGCGTGCATACGTAGCCGAGTAACCCCCGCTTGAAGCGGACATGCCTCAGTTCAACTGGCGTGTAGGCCATGACGGCCCTCCTTTCCTGGGTCAGAAGCTGTTGAAGATCGCGTCGACCACTCTCATCAGGATGACCAGGAAGATCACCGCAACGACCGGGGAGAGGTCGAGTGGCCCGAACGAAGGCAGGAGGCGGCGAAAGAGCCGCAGGTAGGGCTCACAGACGTCGCGGAGGAAGTCCTGGATGCGGCGGAGCCACGGTGAGTACGGAAGCCTGACCCAGGAGCTAAGGACGTAGATGAAGATCAAGAGGATGTAGACCCAGATGAAGTCGTCGATGAAACGGTTCGCCGACGACGCCGCGTCGAAGAGCAGGATGGATTGCGGGCTCAGGCCCATGCGGCTAGGTTCGGCTCCGGACGCGAGGTTCCTACGCTTGCGAAGGAGCGTCGCTCAGGCCTGATTGAAGAAGCCGCCGCTCTCCAGCAGGCGGGCTCGTTCTTCGGCCGAAACCTCGACGTTTCGGGGCGTCAGGAGGAAGACCTTGTCGGCGACCCGCTGCATACCGCCGTCGAGGGCATAGGAGAGCCCGCTCGTGAAATCGATCAGGCGCTTGGACAGCTCCTGGTCGGCCCCCTGCAGGTTGAGGATCACGGGGATCCCGTCCTTGAACCGGTCGGCGATTTGCTGGGCGTCCTGGAAGGTGTGCGGGACGACGAGATGAACGCGCACCGACGGCACCGGCGTCGGGCCGGGCATCGTCGCGACATCGGCCCGCCGCTCGCGCCGCCTCGGTCTGACCGCCGTGCGCGTCTCCTCGGCCTCGGGATCCGTCCAGTCGTCGAATTCCTGCCGGCGGCCGCGCGGCGTCAGCCGCCTGACGTTCGGGCGCTCGCTGTAAGTGCGCTCGAGCTCCTCCTCGGTGACGTAGCCGTCCTCGTCCCACTCGTCGTCCTCCTCGGCGATTCCGAAGTAGACGAGCGTTCGGTTCCAGACGTCTGCGAAGGCCATTTCCAGCGGATCTTAACCGTGGTACAGCACGGAGCCTATTCGGATCAGCGTCGCCCCTTCCGCTACGGCGACCCGGTAGTCCTGGCTGGTCCCCATCGACAGCTCGGGGAGGTCTCGCTCGGCCGCGAGCTCGCGTAAGCGGCGAAAGTATCGTCGCGAGCTTTCCGGATCCCCGGTCTCGGGCGGCATCGTCATCAGGCCCCGCACGTCTGGGTAGGCCGCGATCAGGGCGTCGAGCTCGGCTTCTGTGACGCCGGACTTTGTCTCCTCGCCCGAGAGGTTGACCTCGACGAGGGCCGGAATCTCGAGGCGCATTGCGGCGGACTCGGACGAGAGCGAGTGAGCGAGCTCGCAGATTCGGTTGACCGCCTTTGCCTTGCGGCTCTGCAGGTGGCCGATGAAATGCCAGCGGAAGGCGTTGCCGTGGACAGCGTGCTTCGCCTCGAGATCCTGGGCGCGATTCTCGCCCACCACCTCGATCCCGGCCTCGGCGAGAACCCCCATCTCCTCAACGGAGACGTACTTCGTCGCGGCGACGATCGTGACGGCGTCGCCGACCTCGACTCTGACGCGCTCGTATCGGGAACGAACCTCCTCAGGCGACACGCTACGCGTCGAGTTTGGATGGCCGACCAGTCCGTGCCCGGGGCGGGGTTCTCCAGCCGCTATCGAACGTCTCCCGCAACCGAGGCCAGAACCCCTTGCACGCCTCGCGGCTTTCCGTCGCGCCGGTGAGAGAAGAAGAGCTCCGGATTGCATGCCGTGCAGAGGTCGAACCGCTCGATCGGGGCAACGCCCGCCTCGTGCAGCAGTCGCTCAGCCGCCTGCCGGAGATCGAGCTTGCGCCTGCGCATGATGTCGGCGCCGAAGTGCGCCCGGTACGGAGCTGCCACCTCCTCGCCGACCTCGTAGCAGCACGCGCCGATCGAGGGCCCGATCGCGGCGGCGAGGTCGCCGCCGAGCGCCGCGACGCCGGCCTCCACGATCCCGTCGAGAAGCCCGATCCGGCCGGCGTGCATGACGCAGACGGCCGGCGCGGCGCCGTTTGAACGGACGAGCGCGATCGGTAGGCAGTCGGCGGCCAGCGCAAGGACCGGCAGCGCCGGCTCGTCGGTCCAGAGCCCGTCGCCGTGGATGCCGCCGCGCTCTCCCTGCTGCGCGCGATGCACCAAGGTCGAGTGAACCTGGTAGTTGAGCGCAAGCTTCGCAGCGTCGGCATCGATCTCGGCGCAGGCGCGGCGGCGGTTCTCGTCCACGCGCTCGACATCGTCGCCCGTCTTGCGGCCGAGGTTGAGCGACGCGTACCGCCCCTCGCTGACCCCGCCCAAGCGGGTCGTGAAGACGACCTCGTACGGCCCCGGCGGGTTCCAGCGGATCACCCGCGGATGAGCTCCCGCGCGGCCTCGAGCTCCGACTCGCGGCCGTCGAGCTCGCCGTTCAGCTTCCGGCGGCGCAGCTCCGCGAGGATCTCCCCCACCCGCGGCGACTCCCCGAGCCCGAGCTCGGCCAGGTCGCTGCCGGTCACCTCGAGGCGGATGTCGCGCAGCCCGCGGAAGTAGTCGTGCAACGGCTCGAGCTCCGCGAGCGAGAGCGCAAAGAGTGGCGCGTCGGGCGCATAGCGATCGGCGAGCGCGACGATCTCGGCCGGTTCGACGTCCCGGTCGCGGAGCCGCTCGACGATTCGCGGCCCGACCGTGACCGCCGCGGCGATCTGCTCGGCGTCGCGCCGCCGCACCTTCAACCGCTGGAGCCACTCGTAGACCTCGTCGGGCGGCAGCCGCCGCGCCAGCGCGATCAAGCCGAGTCGCCACGCGGGGACGTCCACCTCGTACTGCTGCGCGAGGGCGCGAAGCCGCGCCAGCAACGTCACGGCCTCGTCGTCGGCCGCGAGGTGCGGGTGGATCGCCTTGTCGGCGCCGAGCTCGGCGAGCCGGAGGATCGAGTGCTCGACCTCGCCCTCCTCGAGCAGGGCGACGAGCTCGTCGCGGAGGCGGGCCGACGAGAGGTCGCCGACGAGCCCCATCTCGATGGTGCCGCGCGCGAGCCGCACGGTGTGGTCATCCATCCGGAACCCGTAGCGATTCTCGTACCGGATCGCGCGGAAGATCCGCGTCGGATCGTCGATGAACGAGAGGTTGTGCAGGACGCGGATCCGGTTCTGCTCGAGATCGGCGCGCCCGCCGAACGGATCGACCAGGCGGCCGTAGTCGTCGCCCTTCAGAGAGACGGCCATGGCGTTGATCGTGAAGTCGCGCCGGAACAGGTCTTCCCGGATCGAGGCGTGCTCTACGGCGGGCAGTGCCGCCGGCGCGTCGTAGAACTCGGTTCGCGCCGTGACGACGTCGACGCGCTCGCCCTCGCCGTAGACGACGACGGCCGTGCCGAACTTCTCGTGCGCCCGCACGCGCCCGCCAAGCGCGTCTGCAAGGGACTGAGCGAGTGCGATCGCGTCGCCCTCGACGGCGATGTCGACGTCGAAGCTCCGCTCGCCGAGCAGGATGTCCCGCACCGTCCCTCCGACCAGGTACACGCCCTCATACGCCTCGCTGAGCGCGGCCACGGCCTCGAAGACCGGCGTCAGCCGTTCGAGCTTCGCCAGCTCGTCCGACAGCGAGGCCGCCGGCCGCCTGATCACCGCTGCCCGCTCCCCGAGGGCGGCGAGCACGTCGCTGCGGGTGACGACACCGGCGAGCTTCCCGCTGCGCAGGACGGCTACGCGGTCGTCGCCCGCGGCCAGCAGTCGCTGCAGCTCCGCGAGCGTGGTCTCCTCGTCGCAGGTCGCGACGCGGGAGCTCATGATCCCCTTGACGGGCGCGTGTGAGAGACCGTGCGAGATCGCCTTGTCGAGGTCTTCGCGGCTGACCGCCCCCAATACTTCGTCCCGCTCGGCGACGAGGATGCCGCTCTGGGCGAACCGCTGGCAGGCCACCATGGCGCCGGCGACCGACTCTTCAGGTTCGATCGTCCGGGCCGGTTTCGACATCACGTCACGGGCTCGGGCGGGTTCCCGAATCGCGTCGTCCAGATGTTCGACGACCAAACGACGGGCCTCGTCGAGTGGTCCGCGGTAGATGGCCGAAGCCGCCTGGGCATGGCCGCCGCCGCCGAGCACCGTCGCGAGTGCCGCGGCATCGAGCTCCGGCACCCGGCTCCGCGTTACGGCGAAGACCCGGCCGTCCATCTCGACGAGGACCACGAGCCCGGCGCAGTCGGTCACGTCGACAAGCTTGTGCGCCAGGTTTGAGATGCCCTCGACGTACTCCCGCGCCGACGCGGACGCGACGAGCACCTCGACGCCCGCCGTCTCGTGGGCCTCGAGCGAGTCGAGCAGGGTCGATAGGAGCTCGCGCTCGGCCTCGCCGAGCGGCGTGTGGAGGAACCGCGCAAGTAGCTCCTGCTCGGCGCCGTGGCGGAGACACCAGCCGAGCGCCTCCGCGTCGCGCTGCGTCGTCGTCGCGTGCGTGAGCGAGCCGGTGTCCTCGTGGATTCCGAGCGCGAAGACCGTCGCCTCCAACGGGCTGACCGGCAGCTCGCGCTCGGCAAGCACACCGACGAGGGTGGTTGTCAGCGCGCCGTCGTCCGACACGATCACGTTCTCTGCCGGCGCCCAGTCCGGCCGCTCGGCCGCGTGGTGATCGAAGACGACCTTGTCGACCTGGGGATCAAGCGCCACGGGCTCGAGCTCCCCGAGCCGGGACGCGTGCACCGTCTCGACCACGATCAGGCGCCGGACCGCGTCCAGCTCGAGCCGCGACGCGTCGACCACGAAATCGAGCTCATCCGCGTGCAGGCGGTAGAACTCGCGGACGTTACGGTTCAGCGAGCCGGCGAGGCAGACGACCGCCCCCGGATAGAGGCGACGCGCGGCCAGCATCGCCGCGAACGCGTCGAAATCGGTGTTGGTGTGGGTCGCGACAACTGTTTCTGCACGCATGCGCACATTGTGCGTTTACAGCTCGGCGATCGCCTCGATCTCGACCTTTGCCCCGGAGGGGAGCGCCGCGACCTCCACGGTCGAGCGCGCCGGCGGGGAGGCGCCAACGTGCCGCGTGTAGACCTCGTTCATGGCCGCGAAGTCACCCAAGTCGGCGAGAAAGACAGTCGTCTTCACGAGTCGCTCGAGCCCCGTCCCGGCAGCCTCGAGGATCGCGCTCAGGTTCGCGAAGATCTGCTCCGTCTGCTCTTCGATCGAGCCACTGATCGCGGCGTGATCCGGCTTCAGGCCGAGCTGGCCTGAGACGAACACGAAGCCACCGGAGCGGATCGCCTGCGAGTACGGCGCCCCCTGGAACGGCGCCGGTGCCTGCTCGGTGCGGACGACGGACCTTGTCTCAGTCGCCATCGGTCTCCTTTCTCCGGCGGGGACGGCAGCTCTGCGCCAGCGCGACGCCGAGCCCCTTGAAGATCGCCTCCAGCACGTGCTGCGTGTCCCGCCCTTCGATCAGGCGGACGTGGAGCGTTAGGCCCGCGCCCTCGGCGAACTGGGTCAGAAACCGGGCGACGAGGTCGGTCGCGAGCCCACCGACGCCCATGTCGGAGAGATCGACGTTCGAGACAAGCAGCGGCCGTCCCGACGCCTCGAGGGCGACATGAGCGAGTGCCTCGTCGGCGGGCACGACGGCGGAGCCGTGGCCGCGCGCACTCCCGGCGTGCAGGGCTCTCGAGAGCGCCTGACCGAGCGCCCGGCCGGCGGCCGCTACCTCGGCGTCCGGCTCTCCGGGCGCGACCTCGAGCGCCACATCGAACGAAGCGTGCTCGGCGAGCAGTGTCAGGAGGTGATCGAGGACCGGGATGCCGGTGTCAACTGTCGCCTTACCGGCGCCTTTGACTTCGACTCGCGCCTGCAGCCGGCCCTCCTCGCCCGCGTACCCGGTCACCGTCATCCCTCGAAGCAGGGTATCGCAGCCTCGAGCGCCCACCGATACGGCTTCTGGCGGTTCCGAAGGACCGTCTGCGGCCAAATGAAACCTGTTTTTCTCCAGCTTTCGCGTCTCGCGGCAATCGCCGCCTTCGCCGGCGTCTTGATGCTCGAGGTCGGTGGAACCCCTGCGGCCTCCGCGCGCTCCCGGCAAAGTGCAGCCGGCGGCGTCACCGTGGTCGGCTACAGCACCGACCGCGCGCTTCGTCGTGCAGCAGCCTCGTCGGGCGCTCGCGTCGTCCGCCGGATCCGGGCGCTCCACGTCGCTGTCCTCAGGATTCCGCCCGCCGCGGCTCGCGTGCTCGACGGTCTCCGAGGTATTCGCTACAGCCGGGAGCCGGTTCTTCGTCACGAACTCGTCGACCCCGCGGTCATGCCTGCGCCGGCCCTCGGCGGCGCCTACGAGTGGCAATACGCCGCGGCGCGAGAAAACCTCGTACCGGCGAGCGCGCTGCGAGCGGCGTCGGCGATCACGGTTGCGGTCCTCGACACCGGCGCCGACATCTCCGCGCCAGACCTTGCCGCAAAGACGCCCGCGACCTGGAGCGTCCGCGGCAACTCCTCGGACGTCACCGACTACCAGGGACACGGGACCTTCGTTTCCTCGCTCGCGGCAGGCTCGACGACGAACGCCGAGGGCGTTGCAGGCTTCGGCGGCGACGCAAGGCTGCTCGCGGTTCAGGCCGCCGCCGCCGACGGCACGATGACCGACGTCGACGAGGCGGCTGCGATTGTCTACGCGGTCGACCACGGCGCGAAGATCGTCAACATGAGCTTCGGCGGCCCCGTGACCTCGCCGACCGAGCAGAGCGCGATCGCCTATGCGGCCGCACACGGCGTGCTTCTCGTCGCTGCCGCGGGCAACAGCGGCCAGACCGGAAACCAGCCGAGCTACCCGGCTGCCCTCCTGCAGCCGCTCGGCTCTAACGGCCAGGGCGGTGTCGGGCTTGTGGTTGCGGCCTCGAGCCTCACCGGAGCGCGCGCCTCTTTCTCGAACTACGGGTCGTACATCTCGCTGGCCGCGCCGGGCGAGAACGTTTTCGGGGCCCTCTCGTCGAGCTCCGACCCTTACTACTGGCCGCGCCAGAGCCTTCCCGGCTCCGCCGCGGGAATCTACGGGTACGGGAGCGGGACCTCGTTCTCCTCACCTGAGGTCGCGGGCGCCGCGGCGCTCGTCTGGGCCGCGAACCCGCACCTGACCGCGGCGGACGTCGCGGAGATCCTCGAGCAGTCGGCCTCTGGACACGGCGGCTGGAACCAGGACACCGGCTACGGGGTTCTCGACGTGGCGGCGGCCGTCGCGAGGGCGCAAGGCAGCTCCGTCGCCGTGCCCGCGGTCGATCTCGGCGGCACACGCTCCGGACTGCGCGTGACCCTCTCATGGAGCTCGCCGGGCGCCGTCAGCTATCGCCTTTCCGTCAGCCGCGACGGCGCCACGGCTCAGACCCTGCTCGCCTCAACGACGGCGACCGGCTCGACCCACCGGCTCGAGCCGGGACACTCGTACTCCTTCACGGTGACGGCGACCGATGCGTATGGCCTCAGGGTCGTGTCGAAGCCCTACGTCGTGGTGCTGCCTAATTCCACCGTGAAGCTCGACTTGCACGCGTCGTCGCTCGTGGGCCGCAAGCAGTTGACGACCCGGCTTCAGGGCATTTTCAACCCCGCCGGCAAGAACGTCCCCCGAGGTGACCGCAAGCTCTTTCTCGAGTCGTTCGACGGCCATTCCTGGCATCGCGTCGCCGTCGCGAGCACGAGCAGGACCGGCGTCGCGACGTGGACGGTGACGCTCCACCGCGGCAGCTACCGGATTCGCGCGCGATATGCGGGCGCTGAGGATCTCGCTCCCGCGACGAGCCGCGTTGTCACGCTCCGCGTTCGCTAGGAGGGTTTGGCAGAAATACCGGCCGTCGCCGGGGTGCGATGCTCGTTCCCTGGGGAGCCCGCGTTGCCCGTGCGCTAACCCTCGACCCGCTCGATGCGTGCGCCAAGCGACCTGAGCCGTTCATCTATGCGTTCGTAGCCGCGATCGATCTCGCCGACGTTGCCGATGGTCGATGTGCCTTCCGCGCAGAGGCCGGCGATCAGCATCGCCATCCCGGCCCTGATGTCCGGGCTCGCCATACGCTGGCCGAAGAGCCGTGCCGGGCCGGTGACGACCGCGCGGTGCGGGTCGCAGAGGATTATGCGCGCGCCCATCGACACGAGCTTGTCGACGAAGAATAGGCGATTCTCGAACATCTTCTCGAAGATCAGGACGGTTCCCCGTGCCTGGGTCGCGACCGCGAGCGCGATCGAGGTCAGATCGGCGGGAAAAGCCGGCCACGGCCCGTCCTCGATCTTGGGAATCTGCCCGCCGAGATCGTCCTGGACGACCAGCTCCTGGCCCGGAGGCACGCGCAAGCTCGTCCCCTCGAGCTCCACCTGCACGCCCAGGCGCTCGAACGACGGCAGGATCGGCGCCAGGTCCTCCGGGACGACGTCCTCGATCGTCACGTCGCCGGCGGTCACGGCCGCAAGGCCGATGAAGCTTGCGACCTCGACGTGCTCGCACGCGATTCGCCACTCCCCACCCCCCAGGCGCTGGACGCCGCGAACGGTGAGAACGTTCGAGCCGATCCCCTCGATCTCCGCGCCGAGCGAGCGGAGGAACCGGCAGAGGTCCTGCACGTGAGGCTCGCAGGCCGCATTGCCGATCACGGTCTCTCCCTGGGCGAGCGAAGCTGCCATGATCGCGTTCTCGGTCGCCATCACGCTCGCCTCGTCGAGGAAGATCCGCCTGCCCCGAAGACCGGCGGTCTCCATCTCGTAACCGCCGTTGACGTCGATTCGCGCACCCAGCTCCGCGAGCGCGTGGATGTGCGGGTCGAGCCGGCGCCTCCCTATCACGTCGCCGCCGGGGGGCGGTACCGACGCTCGCCCAACGCGCGCGAGCAGCGGGCCGGCGAGCAGGAACGAGGCGCGGATCCGGCTCGCGAGCTCGCTGTCGACCTCGGTCGTCGCGAGGTCGGCCGCATGGACACGCACCTCGTTCGCGCCCGTCCAGTCGGCATCGGCCCCGAGCTGGGCCAGCAGCTCGACCATCGTCTCCACGTCGCGGATTCGCGGCACGTTGTTGAGCGTGACCGGCTCGTCCGTGAGCAGGCACGCGGCGAGGATCGGAAGCGCTCCGTTCTTGTTCCCGGCCGCGGTTATGCGGCCGTTCAAGGGTTGGGAGCCCTCGATGACGAACGTCTCCATGAGCGCGTCGGCGACAGCAGTCGACGGCATCAGCCCGGCTATCGTACTGACCCGTGCGGCCGACACGCGACCAGGCCTGGGAAACCCTGACGAAGTACACGCAGAGCGAGGCCCTGCGCCGGCACGCGCTCGCCGTCGAGGCGGCCGTCGCGGCGTACGCGCGCAAGTTCGGAGAGGACGAGGAGGTGTGGCGTGTGACCGCGCTCCTGCACGACTTCGACTACGAGATGCATCCCACCCTCGACAAGCATCCGCAAGACGGCGCGCCGATCCTCCGCGAGGAGGGCTACCCGGAGGAGGTCGTCGAGGGCGTCCTCTCGCACGCCGAGCACCTCGGCCTGCCGCGCGACACGCAGCTCAAGAAGACGCTCTTCGCGTGCGACGAGCTTTCCGGCTTCATCCACGCCTGCGGCCTCGTCCGGCCGGACGGGATCGACACGCTCGAGCCGAAGTCCGTGCGCAAGAAGCTGAAGCAGCCGTCGTTCGCCTCGGGCGTCAACCGGGACGACGTCTACAAGGGCGCCGAGCTGCTCGGCGTCGACCTGGACGAGCACATCGCCTTCGTCACGGAAGCGATGCGACCGAACGCGCGCGAGCTCGGCCTTCGGACCGGCGAAGCGATCGCCTAGGGCCAGGTCCGACGACCGGGTCCCGGGACATGGCTCGGGACCCGGTCGTCGCAGTTATCAGAGACCAGCAAGCAACCGCTCGACATCGTCCTCGCTCGTCCACCAGCCGCAGGAGGCACGCAACCAGCCGGTGCCGGGGAGGTCGCGAACGATGACACCCGCTTCGAAGAGCCTGGCGGCGGCTTCAGCCGCATCGCTTCCCGGGTCGAACGAGATCAGACCCGCCTGCCCGGGCGCGGTGACGATCTCGTAGCCGGCCTCACCTAGCCGCGCTCGGCAGTACGCCGCCAGCTCTCGGGTCCGTTCGTACCGCCACTCCGGCGCCGACTCGAGCGCCGCGAGCAACCCGGCGAGCGTTCCGGGCGCGTACCAGACGGAGTCGAACCGCGGCGCTCCGGGCTTCGCCGTGAACGAGTCTTCGACGTCATAGGCCGCCTGGGACATGTAGGTCGGCAAGGCGACCCGCAGGCGCTCGGGATCACGTACGTAGAGCGCGCCCGTGGAGTCCGGGCCGCAGAGCCACTTCTGCCCGGAGACGGTGAAGAAGTCGAACTCGGCGGCGCCGGTTCGACAGGCGCCGGCGGATTGGGCGCCGTCGAGGAGGATCGGCAGCTCCGTCCGCCGCCGAAGCTCGCCGGGGCCGAGTGAGTTGCCGGTCAGCCAGGAGACATGGGAGAGCGCGATCAGCTTCGTCCGGTTGGTGATCTGCTCTGAGACGAGATCGGGAGCCTCCTCGGGGGACGCGTCACGAACGCGCGCCGCGCGCACCTTTGCCGGCGAGGCGAGCAACGGTCCCAGCAGGCCGAAGTGCTCGGCGTCGGTGGTCACGATCTCGTCGTCGCCGGTCAAGTCGAGGCCGGCGAGGACGACGTTGCACGCGTTCGTGGTCGAGCTGACGAGTGCGACATGCTCGGGCGGGACCTCGAGCAGGGCGGCGAGTGCCTCCCGGCCCCGCTCGCGCAGGGCTAGGACGGCCTCGAAGTACGGCTTGCCGCCCCGACCTTGCTCGAGATCGCGGCGATTCCACTCGGCCATTGCCTCAACGGTCGCGCGAGCGAGCGGACCATTCGTGCCGGCGTTCAGATACGCGAAGCGCTCGAAAACGGGGAACTGAGCGCGAGCCTCTTCGAAAGTCATCGTGTCCTCGCGTCCACGGGTGTGTGATCGGAGAGGACACGGGCATCGACGCGGCGTCTCTCCCGCGGCCAGCGCTCGACGGACTCGAGCGCCACTCCACGGACCAGAATCTGGTCGATCCCCTCCATCACCGGCTTCGAGAAGCCCCATTCCTCGCTCGTAAGCTCGGCCTGGGTCGCTGAGCGCGCGGCCGGAACGTTGAAATCCCCGGCAAGCACGACGACGTCGCCGGGCTCTGCCAGACCCTCCGCGAAGACGGCCGCTCGGAGCAGTTCCGCGTCCGCGAGCCGCTGGTCGGCCGGGTAGCTCGTCGCGTGCAGGTTGGCAACGAGAAGGGTCGAGCCACCCGGAAAACGGGCTCGGACCGCCTGGACGACCCGTCGCTCTTCGGCCCAGGCCAGCCGCGCCACCAGTGGCAGCGAGAGCCAGCTTGACTGTGCCTTGCGAAACTCGCGGCTGTTCAGGACCAGGCGGTCCCGGCTGAGCACGTCGGCTTCAGGCCCGAGCAGGATCGCATTCGCCTGGCCGTCGACGGCCGAGCGAAAGAAGCCATGGTGCAGGGCGGTGATCCGCCGCCCGAGGTCGGCGGGGATCGGCAAGGGGCCGAGCCGGGGCATCTGGGCGAGGTCGGCATACGCCTGCATCCCGCTCCAGTTTGCGAGGTGGACATATGCCCAGGCCGGGAGCTCTTGCAAGCAGAGCACGTCGGGCCGATCGGCCGTCGCGAGGCGCACGATCTCCCCGAGGTAGGCCTTGCGCTCCGGTGGATCCGCGTTGCCGTGAAACACGTTCCAGGTGCGGATGAGCAGCGCCAGAGCGCGGCTAGTGTAGGCGCGTGTTCCGCCGGCGCCGCTTCGCAGACGTGATCGCGACACAGCTCGATCTCTTCGTGCAAGAGCACGCCGACGTGATCCGCGAGTGCGAGGAGGCCGAGCGCGCTTACAACACCGCGCCCCGCGACGAGGCCGAAGAGCGCTACGGCGACTACGTCGACGTGGTCGAGACCGGCACCGAGCTCCTGGCGGACCTCCGCGACCACTTCGCCGCGACGCTGGACGAGGAGACATCGGAGGCCTACGAGGACGAGTTCAACCGGGCTGTGCTCAGGCGCCTGCCGCGCTTCGCGCTCGAGATCGAAAACCGCTGAGGCGCTCGCTTGCGACGCCGACCTTGAGGACGTCCCGGCTTCCCCGGAGCGTCCGTCTAATCCCGGTTTTGAAGCGGTAGGCGTAGGTCGCTTGTAAGGGTTCTCACTGGCGTTGGGCGCTGCGGATCGCGGCCGCGGCATTGATCAGCGCTAGCTGGCTCAGGCCCTGCGGGAAGTTCCCCAGGAACGCGCCCGTCTCGGGATCGATCTCCTCGGCGAACAGGCCGACGTCGTTGGCGTGGCCGACCACTTGCTTCATCGTCTCGCGCGCCTCCCCCACCCGCCCTGCCCGCGCCAGCGCCTCGACGAGCCAGAAGGAGCACGCCACGAACACGCCCTCGATCCGCTGCTGGCCGCTGTAGCGGTAGAGAAGCCCGTGGCCTGCGTCGAGCTCGTCCCGGATCGCGTCGATCACCGCTGAGAACCGCTCTCCCGCGACGTCGAGGAAGTGCATCCGGGAGAGCCGGAGCACGCTGGCGTCGAGCTTGTCGCTACCCGGGAACATGACGTAGCAGCCGCGGGACTTGGACCAGCATTCGCGCTCGACGAAGTCGCGCACCTCCTTCGCGCACTCGCGCCATGCCTGAGCGCGTTCCCGTGGAAGCTGCCCGCGCTCGACCAGCTGCCGGGCCCGGTCGAGCGCCGTCCAGACGCTCAGCTTCGAGCTGGTGTAGTGCTGGAGATCAGGCAGCTCCCAGATTCCCGAGTCTTCCTTCGTCCAGATCGTGGTCAGGTGGTCGAGGATGTCGGCCAGCCTCTCGGCGGTGGCGTCGTCCAGGGCATTGCCCTCGCGCACGTAAAGCTCCGCCGTCTCGAGCAGATCGCCATAGCAGCCGAGCTGCAGCTGGCCGGCGGCGGCATTCCCGCGCCGAACCGGATGTGAGCCGCGATACCCGTCGAGTTCGAGCTCTTCCTGTCCCGACACCGTCTCGCCTTCGAGGTTGTAGAAGACGTGCAAGTCGGGCTCGGTCTCCGCGATCGCATCCAGCAACCAGGCGAACGACTCGTGCACCTGCACAAGCAGGTCCAGGTTGATCAGGGCGTCGAGCGTGAAGGCGGTGTCGCGAACCCAGCAGTAGCGGTAGTCGTAGTTGCGGTCGCCACCGAGCCGCTCGGGCAGCGATGTCGTCGGCGCGGCGACGATCGCGCCCGTCGGGACGTATGTGAGCAGGCGAAGCGCGAGCGCGCTGCGGCGGACGAACGCGTCCCACTCGCCTTCGACGCCGGCCCCGTTGAGCCAACGCTTCCAGTCGCCGGCCGTGTCGCCAAGCCGCCTTTCGGCCCAGTCGCGGCGGGCGAACGGGATCGGCTCATCGTGGGTCGCGCGCAGGACGAGTGACGCGCTCGACCCCTTCTCGGTCTCGAACGAGCCACCGATCTCGTCATCGGTGTGATGCGGATCGCCGGCGTCGAACGGATAGACGACGAGGCTCAGCCCGCGCGAGGTCGCGCGCACCGCAGCGCCGAGTGGGTCGACCGACAGCTCCGCGGGTGCCTCGCCGGCGCCGTACCGGGGTGTGATCCGCCAGCGCATGGGCACCGCCCCGCTCACGCCCTCGATGCCGCGGACGAGCTCAAACCAGGGCAGCAGCCCTCCATGGTCGAGGGTGATCGCATCGTTCACGCGTACGGTGCCTCGGGCGGTCACGAAGGTGGTCTGCAAAACGTTCGTGTCCTCGACGTACTCGCGCTCGGCCCGAAAGTCGATCTCCGGAGCGAGCTCGAACGCACCGCCTCGCTCCGCGTCGAGCAGCCGCGCGAAGATCGTCTCGGAGTCGAGCCGTGGGAGGGCGAGCCAGTCGATCGAGCCGTCGAGCGCGACCAGCGCGGCCGTCCGCCCGTCGCCGATCAGGGCGTAGTCGCGAATCGGCGCATACCCGTCGACCCGCTCCATGCCGGGATTATCGGTGTCCGAAGTGATGGGCGGCCGGGAGCGAGCCGAACACGTCGGCGCCGTTCGCGACCTCCTTCGCGAGCGGAACGAGCGACTCGAACTCGTGCACGAGCACGTTCTGGTTCCGGCCGCTCCGCTCGAACCTCCCACGGGCAAGAATCAGCGGCTCGGCGCGGACGAGCGGGCGGAAGCGCTGGTAGACCGGCGGCGGCACGATCAGGTTCACCTGCCCGAACTCGTCCTCGAGCAACATGAAAACGACGCCGTTGGCGGTCGAAGGACGTTGGCGGGCGACCGCGAGGCCGGCGACGGCGATGCGCCCGCCGTCCGGCTGGTCGCCGAGCTCATGGCTCGCGACCACCTCCTCCGGCAGCCGCGGCCGCAGCAGCGCCAGCGGATGCGTGCCGACGGAGAGGCTCGTCAGCCGGTAGTCGGCGAGCATCCGCTCCCAGGGGGTCTGTTCGGGCAGCTCCGGCGTCGCC
>Ga0307305_10000392_pt1 | contig 15435 bp, 15 predicted proteins | sample ER_DNA_186_FD_194512 | JGI IMG/M metagenome (GOLD analysis project Ga0307305, IMG submission 194512) | Bulk soil microbial communities from the East River watershed near Crested Butte, Colorado, United States - ER_DNA_186 | ecosystem: Environmental > Terrestrial > Soil > Floodplain | place... | reverse complement strand
CTCGTGAATCCTGATCGCCTTCACCGAGGCACAATCTTCCTATGAATGCTGCTGAGCTGGAGCAGCTGGCGGATGAGCTCGGCATCGACGTCGTCGGCGCGGCGCCGGCTGAGCCCTACGAAGAGACCGAGCGCCACATCCGCGACCGGCGTGCGCGCGGCCTCTTCGCCGACATGCGCTTCACGATGGCCCAGCCCGAGGTCTCTTGCCATCCCGAGCAGCTGCTCCCGAACGCGCGCACCGTCGTTTCAGCTGCGCTCTGCTATTACGCAGACGAACCGGAACGGCCGCCGGGTCACGGGCGCCTTCCGCGCTACACCTGGTACGACGCGTACGCCGAGCTTCGCGCAAAGCTCGCCGAGCTCGGCCGGCGCCTTGGCGGCGATTACCGCGTGCTCGTCGACGAGAACCAGCACGTCGACCGCGAGGCGGCGGCGCGCTCCGGCGTCGGCTTCTACGGTAAGAACACACTCTTGATCACCCGCCGTTTCGGCTCCTGGGTCGTGCTCGGCACGCTGGTCACCGACCGGGAGCTCGAAACGACGCCGCCGCTCGCGCTCGACTGCGGCTCCTGCACGCTCTGCATCGAAGCGTGCCCCACGGGAGCCCTCGACGACCCGGGGACGCTCGACGCGACCAAATGCCTCTCGTACTGGACGCAGTCGGCCCACGACCCGCCCGAGGCCTACCGCGAAGCCTTCGAGTCCCAGGTCTACGGCTGCGACATCTGCCAGGACGTCTGCCCCTGGAACCGCGGTATCGAGAAGCGTCGCGCAGGCCAACCGCTCCCCACGAACGCGGAACCGCACGTTGATCTCGTGGACTGGCTCGACTCCGACCCTTCCGAGCTTCGCCGGCGTTACGCCCGCCTCTACGTACCGAGGAACGACGGACGCTTCCTCCAGCGAAACGCCCGCATCGCGCTTGCGAACGAGCAGGTGGCAGCCCGATGACTCCGGACATCGACCGGCTTCGCGAGACCGAGCGCTGGATCGCTTCGAGAAGTTCGGACGCGGCTACACCGCCGGCTCTCCGGGCACCCCCGGCACCGGCCTCGGCCTCTACATCGCACGCTCGATCGTGGAGGCGCACGGAGGCGCGCTCGAAGTCTCGTCGGGGCCGGATGCCGGCGCGACCTTCACGCTCAGCCTCCCGGTCGACTCAGCGCGCTGACGGGACGCGGACGCGCGTCAGCCCCAGCTCGGCCTGGAGCTTGCGCGCTCGATCGGCGATCCGCGCGCGCAGCTCCTTCGGCTCGCGCACAACGGCCTCTCCGCGGAACGAGAGGATCTCGCCGATCAGCCAGTCCTCGCCGCCGACTGCGACCTCTTCGATCGCCGAGCCGTCCTTCAGTAGCCTCGCCGTGCCGCGCTCGAGCCGCCAGCGCGCGACCTCGGGCGAGTACCAGATCTGGACCGGTCTGGCGTCGCGCAGGCCGCGGGGCTCGAAGCCCTCGCGCGGCTCGAAGTCGTCGGCGAGCATTCGGGCGCTCCGCATCCGGTCGAGCCGGAACGAGCGCTCGCCGTCGCGGGTTCGGTCCCACGTGTGTACGTACCAGTAGGGGAGCCGCCGCTCGATTGAGTACGGCTCGACCAGATGCTCCGAGGTCGACTCCTCGCCCTCCTTGAGGTAGTCGAGCTCGATCAGCCGGCGCTCGCGGATTCCCTGGGTCAGCGTCGCGACGAGCCCCTCCTCGTCCTCGCCGATGTGCGGCTGCGGCGTCTGCCCGAGGTCGAACTCGCCGAACGTCTCCTCCAGCTTCTTGCGAACACGGTCGAGCGGGGTTCGCGCGTCGGCGGCGATCATCGGGCCGACGAACTCCAGCGCGAGGCGGATCGCACGCGCCTCCAGCGGCGTCAGCCGAGGCGGAGCGCGGAACGTGTCGCCGAACAGCTCCTTGTCCACGCGCACCTTCCCGTTGGACAGCTCCGCATAGATCGCGTAGCAGCCGCCACCGAAGTTGACGAGGTTGAGCAGCGACAGATGCTCCTCGAGCTCGTTCGGCGGGATATGGAAACGCTCGATCAGGTCGGAGGCGTCGACGACGGCTTCGTTGCTCTCGCCGCAGCGATCAAGCAGGTAGGCGAGCAATGCCTGGAGCACCGCAAACCGCTCCGGCGCGACCGGCCCGGCGACCCGCTCGAGCTCCTCCTGTTCTCGCGGTTTGGCCTCGGCCGCGAGTTCCGCCGGCGCCCCCTCGTGGCGGTCGCGGACGAGCCGCAAGGCGCGTGCGACCTCCCGTCTCAGCTCCGGAGGCGCGACGGGCGAGGCGCGCCCGTCCTGGCGGACGATCCAGGAGGCGAGCTGCCCCGGACTCGAGTACCCGGTCACGAAGACGCCGTCGTCCACGTGGCCGTGCTCCCCGTACGTCCGTTCGACCCACCAGGCGGTGTCGCCGCCCACCTCGATCTTGGCCTCGCCGGTCAGATCGCCGATCTGCCAGGGCGGGCGGTCGCGGTACGGCTCGATGTCGAATTCCGCTGGCAGGCGGAAATCCCGCTCCCGGCGAGTCGCGAAGCGGATGTCGCCGCGGATCCGCGAGACTCGGAAGGTGCGGATGTCCTCCCGGACGAGGTCCTGGCCCACGACGTACCAGGCGCCGTTGTCCTGAAACAGCGCATACGGGTTGAGTGACCGCTCCTCCTCCGAGTCGCGAGAGATCGACCAGTAGTTGAACTTGACCGTGCGCTGCTTCGAGATTGCGCCCTCGAGCTTTCCGAGCCGTCCCGCGAGCTCGGCGGAGTACTCGGGGTCGAGGACCTCGACCCGAAGGGCCGTGTCGGTCGGCGCCTCGGCGAATCCTGGGCGGCCGAGGGCGAGGTTCTGCAGCGCCAGCCGGAGCGGCTCGGCGTAGGCGAACTTGCCCTCCAACAGGTAGAGCGCCGTCTGCAGGGCGGCCAGCTCGTCGTCCTTGAGATCGAGCTGGGGGAGGAAGTAGGCCTCGGAGCGCATCGTGTACAGCTCCTCGCCCGTGTACTCGTCGCGCTGGGAGTGCAGCGGCACGCCGAGCGCGATCAGCTCGGCCCGGTCGGAATAGAAGCGGCGCGCGAACGCCTCGTCCGACATCTCCTGGTAGCCCTCGACGTTCCCCTTGATGTCACGCGCGGTGACCGCCCGCCGCTCCGCCATCAGGAAGGCGACCAGCGAGAGTTGCCGGATCAGCTTGTCGGTGTCGTGAGACAAGACCCCGCGAGACTAGCGGGTGAAGCCTGTGGAAAACTCTGAGGCGTCGCTTGCGACGCCATCCAAGAGGCCACGCCGACATGCGCGGCGCGGCCGCTAACCCCGGCCCCAGAGGGAAGTCTCATTGCGGACGACAGTTGCCGTCGGGGCGGCGTCACTTGCGACGCCGCCGTCGCGGCTCTACGCAGCGACGCGTGACCGCGTCTCGAGATGCTGGTGCGACGGGCAGTAGTCGCGGTCGGGTAGTGGGGTGCGCTGGCACGGCTTGCCCTTGCGCGTCGTCGCGCGGCACCGCGAGATACCGCCGTCGAAGGCACCTGCCTCGATCTGAGCCTCGATGAAAGCGCAAGCGGCGGAGACTCCCTCGCTCACGGCCCAGGCGACCTGCGCCTGCGCGGTGATCGGGAAGTAGCGCCGGATGTCCTGGAAGAGGGCCCGCTCGGGCTTCGCGAAGTAGAGCGGGTCGGTCGCCAGACGCTCCATCGTCTGCTCGCAAGCATCGAGCACCTGGCGGCGGTATTCGATGCGGGTCTCGGGGTCGACGTACGGGTCTACGAGATCCTTGATCGAGCGATAGATCGCCCGCGAATACTGATACATACAGGCCTGGATTTGCACCATTCGCTCGTCAGAAACCAGTATCCCGTCCAGCCTATTAATCCCCCGCAAAGCTTTGTTAAGTACCGATTAATCCTCCATCGGCTTGTCCGACCGGGGGACAGCTTAAACGGTTTCCGGCTTGTCACAAAGTCCGGGCCGAAGTTTTCTTGTGAGAAAACGCGCTAGGGGTGATCCGTTTGGGCTAGGGCGTGATCCGTCTCGTGTATGCCCGCCTGTACCCACGCGACTGGGCCGTTGTGGCGGCGGTGTTCGCGTCGTCGAGCGAGGTGTAGACGCCGCTGAAGAGCACGTAGTAGCCCGGGTGGAGGCTCGCGTACTTCGAGGAGTCGATGATCCCGACGGCCTGGAGGCCGCTGTGCTCGGCGGCGCGCGCCTGTGCGAGCGCGAATTCGCGCCCATTCGCGGTTGGCAGGGAGGCGAGCACGACGGTCCAGCCGCTCTTGCCCGCGGGCCACTCCTTCAGGACCGGGGCCGGCGCAGGGGTCTGTTCGGGGGGCGTAGGTTGCGTGCCTGTTTGCGACAGCGGGACCGTGGGCGTCGTCACGGTGCGCTCGGGCGGCGGCGTCGAAGGGGGCGCCCCGAAGGGGCTCGTTCCCGTCACGTAGTCGGCGCGCTTCTGGTCCTGTGACACGAACGCGGCGGCGCCGATGCCGGCGAGTGCCGCAATCAGCAGCGCGAGCAGCGACGGCCAGACCCAGTCGCCTGGATACCAACCGAGCTGCCTTCGCCAGGCCCGGCCGAGCCCCGGGACAAGGCCCTTCGCCTCGACCGGAAGCCGGAGGCCGCATTCCAGGCAGTACTCCTGGTTCGGTTCGTGCGGCGTTCCGCAACGCGGGCAGAGCGGCCGGCCGGTTGCCTGCATGTTCGGCGGCTCGGCGACGGGAGCTTCGCCATCGTGCGGAGGCGAGACCGTCACCTACTCCTCCCAGCGGTCGGGCTTCGGGCTTCCTTCCTCGGCGCTGACCCTGGCCGGCCTGATCACGGTTGCGTCGGCCTCGCGCTCGCCGTCGCCGTTGGCAGGCGGCTCAGCCGCTTTGCCGCAGCTCGGGCAGAACCCGGCGTCAGCCGGCAGCGGATGACCGCACTGCGTGCAGGTGACGACAGCCTGCTCACCGACAGGGCGTCCGCAGTTTGCGCAGAAGTGCGACCCCCAGATGATCGGCGCGCCGCACTCGCAGCGGCTTGCCGTCGTGCGTCGCCCCGCCGCGGCGGCGGCCAGCATCGAATCGAGCTCGTGCAGGCGCGCCTCGAGGTTGGCGATGTCTCGCGCATGCTCGCTCAAGAGGTCGTCGCGAAACTGTTCCCGCCGGTACATCTCCATCGCGAGGCCGCCGAGATCTCGGAGCAGCTCCTCCCGGGCCTTCAGGATCGCCTTGCGCTCCCGCCGCAACGCGCCGGGAGAGCTCGCGCGCCGAATCGGACGCTGCGGCGCCGCGTCGGAAGGCTCCGTCTGGCCGCGCTGCCGCCGGCGGCGTCCAGGCAGGGGAAATCGCGGCACGGACGCCGACTTTAGCAAGGTGAGCGGGCGTCTCTCGGAGCCCTCTTAGAGGTCGATGACGACCAGCCGCTCGTCCGTCAACTCGCGCACCGCGTAGGCAGGGCCTTCGCGCGTATTGCCGGAATCCTTGACGCCGCCGTAGGGCATCTGGTCGGCCCGGAACGTGGGTGCCTCGTTGACGATGACGCCGCCGAACTCGAGCTCCTGGGCGGCACGCAACGCGGTCTCGAGCTTGGTCGTGAAGATCCCGGCCTGGAGGCCGTAGCGCGTGCCGTTGGCGAGCTCGATCGCCTCGTCCAGCGAGCCGACCGAGTTGACGGTGCAGACCGGGCCGAAGACCTCCTCGCAGCTCACCTTGAGCTCGGGGCTTGCGTCGGCGATCACTGTCGGCCGGATCAGCTCTCCGTCGAGCTCTCCACCGGTGAGCACGCGCGCGCCGCCCGCCCGGGCCTCTTCGATCCACTCGAGGATCCGCTCGCGCGCGTCCTCGTCGATCACCGGCCCGACGTCGGTCTCCTCGTCGGAGGGATCGCCCAGCCTCAGCACTTCGACCCTGGGCAGGAAGCGCTCGAGGAAGCGGTCGTATGCCGGCGCCTCGACGTAGATCCGCTGGACGGAGATGCAACTCTGGCCCGCAAACGAGAATGCATTGGCGGCCATCGCCTGTGCCGCCGTGTCAATGTCAGCGTCCTCGGCGATGATCACGGGCGTCGCGTTGCCGAGCTCGAGCTTGACCCGCTTCTTGGGTGCGCGCTCGGCCAGCTTCCAGCCGACCGCTCCCGAGCCCGTGAAGGTGAGCGCCTTGACGCGCTCGTCCTCGATCAAGACGTCACCGATCTCCGAGGCAGGGCCGACGAGGACGTTCAGCCAGCCGGGTGGAAGACCGGCCTCGGTCTCGAGCTCGGCGAGCAGCAGCGCCGAGAGGGGCGTCTGGCTCGCCGGCTTCAGCACGACCGCGCAGCCGGCCGCGAGCGCCGGCGCGAGCTTGTGTGCGACGAGGTTGAGCGGAAAGTTGAAGGGCGAGATCGCGCCGACGACGCCGATCGGCCGCCGCAGCGTGAAGGCGAGCTTGTCCTCGCCGGCCTGCGAGGCGTCCATCGGCACCATCTCGCCGGCGAGCTTGCGGGCCTCGACGGCCGCGAACGTGTAGGTGGACATCGCACGCCTCGCCTCAACGCGTGCGGCCTTCATCGGCTTGCCCGCCTCGTCGGAGATCGTGCGAGCGACCTCGTCGTGGCGGCGGCCTAGGAAGCCCGCGACTCGGACGAGGATCTCGGCGCGCTTGTGCGCAGGCAGCGGCTCGCGCATCGCCGCCTCGGCGGCATCGATCGCCCGGCGGGTTTCGTCCGCTCCCGCCTTCGCCACGCGACCCACGGTCTCGCCGGAGAAGGGCGACGCGACGTCGATCCAGTCCCCTGTCTCGGTCCATTCGCCCCCGATCAGCAACTTGCGCTCCTGGGCGGTTACGGCCATGAGGGCTAGTCTAGATCGGCGTGACCTATTGGCTGCTCGTCCGTGGCCGAGGCGAGAAGCCACTCGATCGTCACGTCGACGCGGCGCGAATCCGGACGCAGGGGTCGTCGAAACGGCCGTCCGTCCAAGCCGGCGAACGCGCGATCCTCTATGCGTCCGTCTGGCAGGCGATCTTCGGCGTCGCAGACATCGTCGGCGACCCCGAGCACGACCCGTCGCGCAGCCGATGGGCCTGGAGCTACCCGATTCGCTCGGTCACGGTCGTCGCCGACCTGAACCGCGCGCCGCCCGTCGAGGCGGCCGGCATCTTCCCGCAGAGCCTCTGGCGGCATTCGCACATCCGGCTCACCGAGGAGCAGTTCGAGTCTGCACGGAAGCTGATCGAGGCCGCCGCGAAGTAGGATCGCGCGCCGTGGAGATTCGGAGAGTAGGAGTCGTCGGCCTCGGGACGATGGGGGCCGGCATCGCGCAGGTGAGCGTGCAGGCCGGCTTCGACACGGTCGGGCGTGAGGTCAGCGACGAGCTGGGCGAACGCGGCAAGGCGACGATCGACCGCTACCTCACGCGCGGCGTCGAGAAGGGGCGGCTGACGCAGGAGGAGAAGGACGCGGCGGTCGGCCGGCTGACGCTCACGACCGACCTCGCCGACCTGGCGGATTGCGACCTCGTGATTGAGGCCGTGCTGGAGGAGCTGCCGCTCAAGCGCGAGGTCTTCGCCGAGCTCGACCGGGTCGCCCGTCCGGAGGCGATCCTCGCCACGAACACCTCCGCGCTCTCGGTTGCCGAGATCGCGGAGGTGACCGAACGGCCTGAGCGCGTCGTCGGCATGCACTTCTTCAACCCGGCTCCTGTCCTGCCGCTGGTCGAGATCGTGCGCGCGCCCAAGAGCTCGGACGACGCCGTGCGCGCCGCCTACGACTGGGCGGAGGGCGCAGGCAAGCAGCCGGTCAACTGCAACGACACGCCGGGTTTCCTCGTCAACCGGATCCTGATCCCGCTGCTGAACGACTGCGTTCGCGTCCTCGACGAGGCAGGCGTCGCGCCCGAAGATCTCGACAAGGCGATGACGAACGGCGCCGGCTGGCCGCTGGGGCCGTGCGCTCTCGTCGATCTCGTCGGGATCGATGTCCACATTCACGCCTCCGAGGCTCTCTATGACAAGCTCGGCGAAGAGCGGATGGCGCCGCCCGAACGGCTGCTCCAGTTGCAGAGGGAGGGCCGGCTCGGCCGCAAGACCGGCCACGGTTTCTTCGACTACGAGTAGGGCCTAGGAGGGTTTGGCGCAAAACAGTCTGTGCCGCCGGGCCGCGCTGCTCGCCCACCAGCTCCGCTCTGTTTACGCAGTCGCGCCCATATCTACAGATATGGACGCTCCCTGCGTCCTCCCCAGGGAACGACCATCGCACCCCGGCGACGAGCGGTTTCCCGCCAAACCCTCCTAGCCTTCAAAGCCCGCGGCGCGGCGCTTGCGCTCGGGCATCGCGAGCCAGTCGAGCACGGCCTGGCGGGAGAACCGCCAGTGACGCCCGAGCTTGCGGCCCGGCAGCTCGCCTTTCGCTGCGAGCGACCGGACGGTCTTCTCGTCAACCTGCAGGAGCTCGGCGAGCTGCTCGACCGTGAGCACGTCTGGCCCGCGGAGCTCTGACGCGGCGCGGCCGAGAGGCATTTCTTCGGCGCCGAGGTAGCGGTCGACGAGATCGGCGACGAGCTCGCGCTTCGGCGTCTTCAGCTCGAAGGCAGCCCGGCTGAGCCTCTCCGCCGATGCCGTGGGGAGACGAACGAAGAGCGGAGAGGTGGGCTCGCTTCCCATTCAGATATCAGAATATCAAGCTGCTATCGTCGCGCCGGTGGCGCGGCGCGCATTTCTTCTCGGCGGCACCGGCCAGTCCGGACGGGCGCTGATCCCGCGGCTCCAGCGGCGTGGGTGGGAGGTCGTAGTCGGCAACCGCAGTGAACACGAGCTTCCGCCCGGCGTCGAGCACGTCCAGGTCGACCGTGCCGATACGGCCGCCCTCGAGCAGGCGCTCGGCAAGGGCACGGATGTCCTGGTCGACTTCGTCGCCTTCGAGCGAGAGCACGCCGAGCAGCTGCTCGCTCTGAAGGAGCTGATCGGGTCTCTCGTTGTCATCTCGACCGCCTCCGTCTACACCGACCGCGAGGGGCGAACGTTCGAGGAGGCGAAGACGCCCGAGCAATTCCCTCGGTTTCCGGTCCCGATCAACGAACGTGGTCAGCCGACGCTCGAGCCCGGAGACGCGAACTACTCGACCAAGAAGGCGGCGATCGAGCAGGTTCTCCTGGGACAAGACGCCCTCCCCTCAACCTTGATTCGGGCCGGCGCCATCTACGGCCCGGGTGGGAGCGTGCGGGAGTGGTACTTCGTCAAGCGCATCCTGGACGAGCGTCGCTACGTGATTCTCGGCGACCGTGGTCGGAGCCGGTTCCATCCGGTTTCCACCGAGAACCTCGCCGAGTTGATCTGGCTCTCGGCCGAGCATCCGGGGAGGCGCGTCTTGAACGCCGGCGACCCCGGGCCGCCGACGCTGCTTGAGATCTCGCGCGCGATCGCCGCGGCACTCGGCCACGATTGGACCGAGGTTCTGCTGCCGACGCCCGGAGAGCCGTGCGAGACGCCGTGGTCCTGCCCGAGGCCGGTGGTGCTCGACATGACCGAGGCCGCCTTCGAGGTCGGTTATCGCCCGGTCACGACCTACGACCGTGCGGTGCGCGCGACCTGCGAGTGGCTCGTCGAGGCGACGAAGGAGCGGCCGTGGGAGGAACTGATGCCGCGGATGGCCGAATACATGCAGGACTCGTTCGATTACGCCGCGGAGGACGCGTTGCTCAGTGGCCTGATCAAGGCCGGTTGAGGCGTCGCTTGCGATGCCGGCTTGGAGGAAGTCCCGGCTTTGCCGGGGCGTCCGTCTGATCACGGTTGGAAAGCCGCGACCGGGGGCATGACCTACGGTCGGCTTAATCGCGCCCAGACATTGTCGAGAATCCGTGCGACGACCGGATCGCCGACCGACGCGCCGAAGTTGAGCGCGCCCCCCGCGAAGACCTTCGCTCCGGCAGCGGTCTCGTAGTACGTCATCTCGGCGGTGCGGCCGGGCCCCATCAGATCGGGGATCGAGGCCAGCAGGATCGTGCCGGCCGGGGTAGCCGGCGAGCGGATGTCGATCTCGTAGCCGTAGCTGCCGAAACTTTGACCGTTGGCGAGTCCTGTGCCCGCGAAGACCCAGGGAGCACCCGCCGTGTTCGCGATGTAGGCCCCCTGGTGGACGCCGTAGTTGCTGGCCACGTACTGCACGCCGACGAGGCCTGCCTCGGGACGGCCGAGATTCCGCCACTCGCCGACCCGCCTCATCACTTGCCCCTGAAAGACGACCTTCCAGAAGAAATTGTTCGCGGAGAGGAACATCAGGTTTCCGCCCAGGTTGCGAAAGCGCCGGACGACGTTGTACTCGTGTGCGGTCGTGTACTCCTCGTGGCCGGGAAAGACGATCAGGTCGTAAACGTGCGCGAGGAGGTCGCCGCTCGCGACATGTTCCAGATCGACGTCTGTGAGGAAATCCACGTTTCCGCGGGCGCTGAGCCACGCGATGATCGCGGAATCGAAATCGCGGAAGCGGAGCGGGATGCCGGAGTCGTTGTACGGCCGGCTGATGTCGACCCGTCGAAAGGCGCCGTTCACGTACCAGCTGTCTCCCCAGCCGTCGCCGTCGCCGTCGGCGAAGTTGTAGGCCTGCCAGGTGTTCGTCGGCAGAACGACCGCGATCCGGCTTGTTCCGAGCACGGACGGACGGACGACAAACGGGGCGTAACCGACTCGTCTGTCCTTCGACGTGATCCGCACGAAATAGAGGCCGCTCGGCCAGTCGCCGATGTGGATACGGATCCGACCCGGAGCTTTTCGGTGCCCTCTCCAAGCGAGTCCCACCGGCGGGGCGATCGGGCTCGCGCCGGTCTTCGGATCAACGGCGCCTCGTCCGTTCCGGAAGGAAAGGACATCGACGTCGAGTTGACGAGCATCGGTTGCGACCGAGGCGACCGCGGTCTGGCCCGGCATGTACCTGGGCCCAATCGAAACGCCGATCCTCTGAATCCGGACGACCGGAGCCCGGACGCGCACGCGGCCCGCGAGCGGGAGGTCGTTGTAGATCCGCCGCCGACCCTGGGCGTCGGTCACGGTCAGCTCGAGCACGTACGTGCCGCTCGGAACGGAGCGAGCCGGCGTCCAGACCAGCCGGTGCCGACCGGGGGAGAACGCGTGCCGCACCGACGAGATCGTCTGCACGGTGTTCTTCCCGTGCTTGACGTTCACCGTCTGGAGCACGTCCAGCTCGACCGTCGCACTCACCGTAAGCCGGAAACCGACGATCGCGCGGTCGCGGAAGCCGTCGTCGTTCGGGCTCACCGTCGTCAGCAGCCGGCGATCGCCGGCGTAGGGGGTAGAGCCGTTGCTCACCCCCAGGTCGAGGAGCTTCGGAGCAGGCGCGACGCGGACCGCCGGAGCAGCGGCCGAAGTGACCGACACGGCGAGCACGACAACAAGCCCGGTGCCAGTTGCCAGACGGCAAAGTTTTCCCTGCATTTCGAGCTAACGGACCCCTTACAATCCCCTCATCGAGGGCACACCTGCGGCACAGATACTACGCGCGTCGATGAGGCGTCTCGTCTGGATTAGCGTGCTCGCGTTCGCCCTTGCCGCCCCTGCGGTGGGCTTTGCGCTGAGCGGCGACGACGACGGCACGCTCTCCGTCAAAGCTGGGGTCGGCCGGGTCTCCCTCAACTTCAACGGCTCTGCCGTCGGCCGGTTGCAGCACGGCTCCATCCAGGTGACTGATCCGGTCGCGGGCGACGGAGTCGGGTTCGAATTCACGAACTGTGACGTGGAGAGGGACAAGAGCGACACGACGACGAATCGGAACGACACGATCAGGGTCTGCCTCGGCACCAACATTCGCTTCCGTGCGATCGGTGGCAGGTACCAGGTCCTGATCAGGGGGTCCGGAATCTACCTTTCGGCGGTGGGCAACGGTTTCACCACCCTCAACGGCGCCGGTGACGATCCGACCGTCAGCTTCGACGGGGCGTACTCGCTGAATGACAGGGCCTACAGGTCGTTGCCCGACTTCCCGACGACGTTCACGCTCGCCGCGCCGGCCGGCGCATAGTTCGGTGGGATACTGAGGCTGTGGCAGCGTCACAGGCCCAGACCGTGCTCGTGGTCGAGGATGAGGCCTCGATCGCGTCGTTCATCTCTCTCTACCTGAAGAACGCCGGCTACCGGGTCAAGGCGGTCAGTTCCGGCGGAGACGCGCTCGCGCAGGTGGAGGTCGAACAACCCGCGCTGATCGTGCTCGACCTGATGCTCCCGGACATGGACGGTATTGACGTCTGCCGGCGGATCCGCCAGCGAAAGGACATCCCGATCCTGATGCTGACCGCGCGCGACGAGGACGTGGACAAGATCATTGGGCTCGAGGTCGGCGCCGACGACTACATGACGAAGCCGTTCAACCCGCGGGAGCTCGTTGCTCGGGTGAAGTCGATCCTGCGGCGGTCGACGCCGGCTCGGCGAGCATCCGAATCGGCACAGATCCGCCACGGCGATCTCCACGTCGACTCCGGCCGCCGCGAAGCCCATGTCGGCGACGAGGAGATCCAGCTCGCGCCGAAAGAATTCGATCTTCTCTGGGAGCTGCTCGACCACCGCGGGCTCGTGCTCACGCGCGATCAGTTGCTCGAGCGCGTCTGGGGCTACACCTTCGCCGGCGATACCCGCACGGTTGACGTCCACGTTCGCCAGCTGCGGCGCAAGCTCGGCGACGCCTCTCCGATCGTGACGGTCTGGGGGGTCGGCTACAAGGTCGCGCCGGCGCGGGATTCGGTGAACGCCTAGCGAAGAGGCGAACGTGTTCCGCTCGCTTCGTTTCCGACTACCTGCGCTCTTCCTCGCGGCGATCGTGCTCGCCGGTCTTGTCTCGACGGCTGTCGCGGTCAGCGTCTCGAAGCGCTATGCCCAGTCGACGCTGAGGAAGCAGGCCTTTCGGCAGCTTGAACGCGAGGCGGGGGGCATCAATCAGATCTACACCAACCGCGCAGGCGGTACGCCACCCGACTCGCGCGAGCTCGAACGCGCCTCCGGTGACCAGATCTACTACGTTCAGCGCGCGAAGGGAATCGACCTCTTCCCGGGCAGCCCGACGCCCGCCTTTACCCTGCTGCCGCGCTCGATTCTCGACTTCCGCCGGATCCTGGCAGGCGACAGCGTCCAGTTCGTCTTCACTCCGCCGGGTAGCACGAGACGCCTGCTCGGTTTCGCGAAGCCCGTCAAGCTCGGGGATCAGGTCTTCGGGGCAGTGATCCTCGCGAGGCCGACCACTCGCCTGAATCAGGGCTGGCTGCCCTTTGCCTGGCGGCTACTGCCGGCGTTCTTCGCCGGGATCCTGGTCGCCGGCGCGCTCGGGTGGTACCTCTCGCGACGGATCACAAAGCCCGTGCTGGTGCTCTCGGATGCTGCCGACGAGGTTGCGTCGGGACGCTACGACGTCGCCGTCCCGCAGGTGTCGGGGCACGACGAGATCAGCCACCTCGCGGAGCGGTTCCGCGAGATGGCGGCGGAGCTCCAGGCGGCCGATACGCTCGAGCGAAACTTCCTGATGACTGTCTCCCACGAATTGCGGACCCCGCTGACCGCGATCCGCGGCCACGTCGAGGCACTGCTCGAGGGCGTGGTGGAGGACGAGGAGGCGCGTTCGTACTCGCTCGAGGTGATCAGGCTCGAGGCCGAGCGGCTCGAGCGGCTCGTCGGCGACGTCCTCGACCTCGCCAAGCTCGATACGCACCGGTTTTCGCTGCTCCAGGAGGAGGTCGACATGGAGCGGCTCGTCGACCGCGCCTACTCGTCCTTCGGCGAGGAGGCGCGCCGGCGTGGGATCGACTACAGCCGCTCCGTCTCCGCGACGCCGGTGCTCGAGACCGACGGCGACCGCGTGCTCCAGGTGATCTCGAACCTGCTCGCGAACGCGTTTCGCTGGACGCCCGACGGCGGACACGTCGGCCTTGCCCTTCGGCAGGTCGACGGAACGGTCCGGATCGCGGTCGACGACAGCGGGCCCGGGATTCGGCAGGAGGAGCAGGAGCGGATCTTCCGGCCGTTCTGGTCGCGGGACGGGCAGGGCACCGGCCTCGGGCTTGCGATCGCGAGGGAGTTGGCGGCGGCGCTGGGCGGCGAGATCGAGCTGCAGACGCAGGCCGGCAAGGGCAGCCGGTTCGAGCTCGTGCTGCCGGCTAACCGAAGGGTTTAGGTGCCTGAGCGGCGGTCTTCGATCCGGTAGACGATCGCGCCTTCGTCGGCGCCGAGCGCGCGCTCGAGGCGGGCCAGTCGTTCGTCGACGCCCTGCCAGCCCGAAACGATCAGGTCGACGATCAGCGCGAGATCGTCCACACGGGCGTGCCGCTCGGCGAGTAGGTCGCCTTCGAGTCGCTCGAGGCGCCGGACGGTGTTTGCAGACAGGCCGCGCACCTCCGCGAGATGCCGCGCGACCGGCAGGACCTCCTGGCGGAGGCCGGTCTGGACGGCCTCGCCGACGCGGTCCGGCAGTGTCGCTTCGAGCTGCGCGGTGGTTTCGGCAAGGGACTCGACCTGGTACCGGGCCCGCTCGAGCGCGGCCTCGACGACCGCCGGCTCGGCTCGCCCCTCGGCGGCCTGCCGCAAGCGCTCGTTCGCCCGCTCGATCGCGAGTGGATTCATGGCTCGCAACGCTAGCGTTCGTATCGGATGAAGCTCTCCGAGCTTGATTACACGCTGCCGCAGGAGCTGATCGCGCAGCACCCCTTGGATCGCCGCGACCACTCGCGGCTGCTCGTCTACGACCGCGCGGGCGGCGAGGTCCGGCATCGTCGGTTCACCGAGCTCGCTGACGAGCTCGAGCCCGACGAGCTCATCGTTGTCAACGACACGCGCGTGATTCCGGCGCGGATCCGGATCGAGCGACCCCGCGGCGAGGTCCTGCTGCTCGAGCGCACAATGGAGGATGGGGTCTGGGAGGGGCTCGCACGTCCGACGAAGCGGCTGCGGGCGGGGAGGCGCTACGGCCCCGTCGAGCTGCTCGAGCACCTCGGAGAAGGTCGCTGGCTGCTGCGGCTCGACGGCGAGCCCGCCGGGGAGATGCCCTTGCCGCCGTACATCACCGAAGAGCTCGCCGAGCCGGAGCGCTACCAGACCGTCTACGCCCACGAGGAGGGCTCCGCGGCGGCTCCGACGGCCGGTCTCCACTTCACCGAGGAGTTGCTGGCGCGACTCGACGTCGAGCGGGTGACCCTCCATGTCGGTCTCGACACTTTCCGGCCGGTCACCGCCGACGAGTTGGAGCTGCACGAGCTGCACAGCGAGCGCTACGAGGTGGCACCGACGGCCTGGGAGGGGATCCGCGAAGCCTCGCGCGTGCTCGCGGTCGGCACGACCACGGTGCGGGTGCTCGAGTCACTCGCACGCGGAGCGCCGTTACGGGGCCGCACCGATCTCTTTGTCACGCCCGGCTTCGAGTTTCGGCGGGTCGACTCGCTACTGACGAACTTCCATCTGCCGCGCTCGACGCTGCTCGCGCTCGTGATGGCGTTCTGCGGCGTCGAGGAAACACGCCGCCTCTATC
>Ga0307305_10000391_pt1 | contig 15459 bp, 16 predicted proteins | sample ER_DNA_186_FD_194512 | JGI IMG/M metagenome (GOLD analysis project Ga0307305, IMG submission 194512) | Bulk soil microbial communities from the East River watershed near Crested Butte, Colorado, United States - ER_DNA_186 | ecosystem: Environmental > Terrestrial > Soil > Floodplain | place... | reverse complement strand
CGAGGACACGATCGGGCTGGGAACCGATCTCAGCGACCTTGCCTTCGCTTTCGGCTCGCTCTGGGTAGCCGACGGGAATGACGGAACCCTCATCCGGATCGACCCCCGCAACAGGGGTATCAGGCAGGTGGACCTCGCGCTAGAACGAGGTTCTGTGCCGCAACCCGTCTTTCTGGTGGCGACCGGCGCCGGGAGCGTGTGGATCACCCGCGGCAACCAGGTTCTGCAGATCGACCCCGAGACCGACGAGGTGATAACGAGGACCAACGTGTTCCGGCCACAGGGACTCGGGGTCGGGGCGGGGTCGGCCTGGGCGACGACCGAGAACGAGCACGTGGTGCGGATCGACCCGCACCGAGGCAAGAAGATCGTCGACCAGGATCTGTCGTTGGCCACGTACTTCCCGCTCCTCTATGGCCGCTCGCTCTGGCTGATCGCGGGCGCGACCCCACCGCTCGTCTTGCGACTGGAGCCCGGAACGCTGGCGCAGCAAGGGGTGATCCAGTTCCCCAAACAGTTCCCGTTCGACCTCGCGGGCGGCGAGGGGGCCGTCTGGACGGTCGACCACGACGGCGGCCTGGTGTGGCGGATCGACCCGGCGACGACTCGAGCCACCCGCCTGGCCGATATCGGGCTGCACCCGGTCTCGATCGCCGCCGGCGCGGGCGCCATCTGGGTCGGCGTTCAGGCGAAGCCGTTCTTTACCTAGTAGCTAGACGCGCGGAACTTTGATCTTGCCGGCGACGATCTGGTCGTGAATGCGGTCGAGCCGTCGTAGGAACGCGGGCGGGACTTTCTTGTTGATCTGCCCTAGCCCGGCGTACCCGCCGCGGAGATCGAACACAGCGTCCCCACCGGTTTTGAACGTGCCACGAACCAGCCGGCGGACCATCTCGAACACCCCGTTGTCTGTCCGGATGACGGCGCTGGTGAGGATGTGTTTGCCTAGATACGACTGGTCGATGTCGACCCCGACGCCCCACACACCCTCTTCCTTCGCGGCGCTCAGGGCACCAATGCCGCAGGCTCCAGAGACGTTGAAGACCGCTCCCGATCCCGCGGCGATCTGGCTGCGGGCGACTCGCTTGCACTTGGCGGGGTTACCGAAGTTCTTCGAATAGTCGATCCGGACGACGACGCCCGGGTCGGCTCGGATCGCGCCCGCCCGGTAGCCGACGATCCACCGGTCGACCCCGGGGAACCGAATGCCTCCGACGGCGCTGATCACATGCTTGCCGCTTGTACGGCTCTCCATCAGCGCAGCCAGGTATCCGGCGAGATACCCGGCCTCCTCCGCGCGGTAGACAGTCCGCTCGACGTTCTTGAGGCGATGGCCGGCTTTGTTCGGTGCATCCGAAATCAGGAAGCGCACGCGGGGAAATTGCCGCGCAGCGATCATTGGCGGCTCCTCGAAGGGGATCGAAGAGATGACGAGGTCGTAGTCTTGGCGCGCAAGTCCGGCGAGTGCCCGTACCGGATCCTGGGTCGGCCCGACGAAGACGACGCGTCCGTTGATGTCAAGTCGCTTGTCAGCGCGGAGGAAGCCCGCAAGCGCCTGCCCATCGAGCGTCCGAGCCGTCGGAACGACTCCGGAAAAGGTGACGAACCCGACCCTCAACTGACGCTTCGGCGTTGCCATGCCACCCGTTGCGACCAGGCACGCCGCTACCAGCAGCGCCGCGACAGCGAGGGTTGGACGCTTCATCTACGAGCGACGTTAACAGCGGTCAGGATGCAGTCAATGCGCGCCACAATCGCCGCCGGACACCCCGCGACGGTCGAGGCAGGGCTCGAGATCCTCGGCGAGGGTGGCTCGGCCGCCGACGCCGCAATCGCGGCCTGCGTCGCGTCCTGCGTGTCCGAGACCGTGATGACCGGCCTGCTCGGTGGTGGCCACGCGATCGTCCTCGACGCCTCGTCCGGTCTTGTGCGCAACCTCGACTGCTTCGTCGCCGTCCCCGGCCTGGGCGCCGAGCGCCACGAGGTCGAGCTGCTGGAGCTCGACGTGCTCTTCGGAGCCGAGCTTGTCCACTACGCCGTCGGGATCGCCTCCTGCGGCGTGCCCGGCGTTCCCGCGGGCCTCGAGGCGTTGCACCGCGAGCACGGGCGCCTTCCCTGGCCGCGGCTCGTCGAGCCGGCCTTGCGCCTGGCCCGCGAGGGCGTCGAGTTCCCGGAGGCCCACGCCGCCTGCCTGGCGATGCTCGCGCCGGTGATGACGATGAACGAGGGCGCGCGCATCTACTCGCCCGGCGGCGAGCTCCTCCCCGCCGGCGGCCGGCTCGAGCAGCCGGGGCTCGTGCGCGCGCTCGAGCTCCTGGCCGAGGAGGGCCCGCGCAGCTTCTACAACGGCTCGGTTGCGGACGCCTTGCTCGAGCTGATGGACGAGCGCGGCGGCCTCGTCACGCGCGCCGATCTCGAGGCCTACGAGGCCGACTGGACAGAGCCGGTCGAGTCCGGGTACGCCGGCACACGGTTCCTCAGCCGGGCCGGGCTATCCGCGCTTCCGGAGGCGTTCTCACGCCTGCCGCGCCTGCGCGGCCTCTCCCCCGCCGAGCGCGCGCTCACGCTCGTGCGGGCGCTCGACGACGCCGGGCCGGAAAGCCACACGACCAACCTGGTGACGACCGACGCGGACGGCAACGCCTGCGTCCTCACGACGAGCCTCGGCCTTGGCTCGGGCGACTTCCTCCCCGGCCTCGACCTGCACCTGAACAGCATGCTCGGCGAGGCCGAACTGATCCGCGGAGCGCTCGAGCCCGGCGACCGGATGGGCAGCATGATGGCCCCGAGCCTCGCCTTCGACGCAGAAGGCCTCACGTTTGCCGCCGGAGCCGCAGGCGGCACCCGGCTGCGCAGCGCGCTCGTCCAGGTCACCGCAGGAATCCTCGACGAGGGCCTCGACCCCCAGGAGGCCGTCTCGCAGCCACGGCTGCACCCGGCCGGGCCGCTCGTCCACCTGGAGCCGGGCTTTCCCGAGGAGGTGCTTGCTGCGTTGGCGGACGCCGGGCTAGAGGTGCGTGCCTGGCCGGCGCGGCACCACTACTTCGGCGGGGTGAGCGTGGTTACGCGGAACGGCGCCGCGGGGGATCCTCGGCGGAGCGGAGCTGCGGCGACTCTTGCTCCCGGTTGAACGGCAGCCAACCGAGGTAGCCGCAATCGGGACAACCGGGATTTGCCTGGGCCGTTCCACCCCCTACGGGCTTGGCGTACCAGCTGTCGCACTGGAGGCACCGCACTGACTCCAGCACCCTGAGTCCACGCTCTGCTGCTGTCGCATTCGGGCCCACGCCTAATCAGACGCCACAACCCTGCGAAAACTTGCGACTAGCTGTCGCGCTTGCTCGGCTCGAGGCCAGGTTTCAGCGCGATCCAGCCCACGTAGCCGCACGTCGGGCAAGGGCCTGCCTCCTCGTCGGCGACCGGCCGGCTGTAGATCGTCTTGCAGTCCAGGCACCGGACGAGATCGATTCGTTCTCCGGATGGGCGCGTTGCTCGCTCCATGTGGAGAGAGATGCGCGGGACGCCGGGAACCTACGGGTCAAAGTGGCGGCTCGGCCGCCTGGGTCTCCTCGACGTCGCGGGCGATCTGCGCGACGAGCTCCTGCTCGCTCTCGAAGGCGCGCTCGTCGCGCAGGCGGCGCCAGAGCTGAAGTACGAGCCGTTTGCCGTAGAGGTCGCCTTCGAAGTCCAGGAGGTAGGCCTCGACCCGCCGCTCGCCGCCGCCGTAGTGAGGGTTGGTGCCGATCGAGATCGCCGCGCGGTGACCTTCGGCGGCGCCCGCGTAGATTCCGTACTTGGGCACGAGCAGCGACGGGTCGAGCCGCAGGTTCGCGGTGGGAAAGCCGAGCGTCCCGCCCCGCGCGTCGCCGGCGACGACGATGCCCTCCAGCTCCGCGGGCCGCCCGAGCAAGCCCGCGGTGCGCTCGATCTCGCCGGCACGCAGCAGCTCGCGGATGCGGCTCGACGAGACTTCCTCGACGAGCGGCACCCTGCGCACGTCGAACCCGAGCCGCTCGAGCAGGCCGAGATCACCGGTCCGGGCCCGGCCGAAGCGGAAGTTGACGCCGGCGACGACGACTTCCGCACCGATCGGCCGGAGCACCGCCTCGACGAACTCCTCCGGCGGGAGCTGCGCCAGCTCGAGGTCGAACTCGACCACGAGCGCCTCCTCGATCCCCACCTCGGCGAGCAGCTCGAGCCGGCGCTCGAGGGTCGCAAGCAGCTCGACCTCGTAGCCGAGCGCGACGCGCGGATGCGGGTCGAACGTGACCACCGTCGAGGTCAACTCCGCCGCCTTGACGGCCTCGAGCACGCGCCGATGTCCGAGATGGACGCCGTCGAAGGTCCCGATCGCGACTGCGCGCGGCCGCTGCTCCAGCTCCTCGGGCCTCCGCACCACCTTCACGAGGGCATCACCGTCCCGTTCACCGCGACGAGCTCGCCCTCGTGGACGACCCGCACCGGCTCGTCGTGCCGGATCCTGCCTGCCTGGATCGCCAGCGCCTCTTCGGCGTCCACCTCCAGGAGCGGCAAGAACGGAAGCGCCTCGGCCGGCGTCAGGATGCGCTCCTCGTCGGCGTCCTCGACGCGGAAGGGCCCGACCCCGGTCCTGCGCAGCGTGCTGCAGTGCCCGCCGAGGGCATCGGCGATCGCCCGCACGTAGGTGCCCGAGCCGACCCGCAGGTCGAGCGTCGCGATGCCGTCTTCGTAGCCGAGCAGCTCGGCAGAGTGCACCGTCGAGCGCCGCACCGGCATCTCGACCACGACGCCGCGCCGGTGGAGCTTGTAGGCGCGCTCGCCTGCGATCTTGACCGCAGAGGCCGCGGGGATCGACAGCTCGACCTCGCCGACCAGCCCAGCGACCGCCTCTTCGACGTCCGCCCGGGACGGTGGCTCCCGCCGCTCGACTTCCTCGCCCTCGCGATCGCCGGTCGAGGTACGCGAGTGCAGGTCGATCTCGGTCACGTAGCGCTTGTCCAGCCCGACGAGGTACTGCGCCAGTCGCGTCGAGGAACCGAGCAGGACGAGCAGCAGGCCGGTGGCGAACGGATCGAGCGTGCCTGCGTGGCCGGCACGGGCCCCGGTCCGGTCGCGCAGCTTCTGCACGAGCGCGAATGACGACGGCCCCTCCGGCTTGTCCACGAGCACCAACCCGGTTGGGCTAAGCGCGCGCGGTGGCACGGACGAACTCGTCGTGGATGAACTGCGTGATCTCCTCCACGGAATCGTCGCTCGAGAACCCCGCCGCCTGCCGGTGGCCGCCGCCGTCAGCCTTGCGGGCGATTGCGGAGACGTCCAGCTCGTCATTCGAGGCGCGCAAGCTGATCCGCCGCTCCGGGCCTTCCCTGCGTGGCGGCTCGCGGATCATCGCCGCCATCTCGGCGCCCTCGACCGCGCGCAGGTAGTCGATGATCCCTTCCGAGAAGGCTTCGGCCACGTTCAGCTCCGTGAAGTCGCTCCGCAGCAGGTACGAGACGACGAGCCGGCCGCCCTCGTAGACCTGGGCACGCTCGAGGGCCCGCGCGAGCAACTTCAGCTTGGCGAACTCGACCGACTCGTAGATGCCCTGGAAGATGCGGTGGACGTCGGCGCCGGCCTCGACCAGCTCCGCGGCGAGCCGGAGAGCCTTCGGCGTCGTGTTCGTGTACTGGAAGCGCCCGGTGTCGGTGACGAGCGCGACGTAGAGCGCCTCCGCGATCTCCGGGGTCAACTCGACGTCGAGCTCGGCGAAGAGGTCGCGCAGGACCTCGCTCGTCGAGGAAGCGTCGCCGACGATGAGGTTGAGGTCCCCGAAGCGGGAGTTGTCGTGATGATGGTCGATGTCGATCGTCAGCGGCGCCTGCTCGAGCAGCGTCGTGTCCGGCGCCATCCGGTGCTCGTTCGCGCAATCGAGTGCGACCAGCACTCGCTCGCCGGCGTCCTCCGGGGGCTCGCGCCTGAGGCCCTCGAGCGGCATGAAGCCGTACTCGCTCGGAAGCGGCGCGTCGCCATAGAGGTACATCTCGCTGTCTTTGCCGAGCGCGTCGAGCGCGAGCTTCATCGCGAGCAGCGAGCCGAGGGCGTCGCCGTCCGGGTTCTCGTGCGTGACGAGCAGGAAGCGGTCGTGCGAACGCAGAGCGTCCGCTACCGCTCCCAGGTCATTCGTCGTCTTCTGGGGCGAGCTCATCAATGAGTTGTGTCATGCGGACCCCACGCTCGACCGTCGGATCGTATTCGAAGGCCAGCTGCGGGGTTCGCTTCATTCGCAGCTCGCGCGCGAGCCGCGCCTGTAGGACGCCGTGGGCGGCCGCGAGGCCGGTGAGCGTCCGCTTCCGCTTCGCCTCGGAGCCGAGCACGCTGACGAAGACCCGCGCGTGGCGCAGATCGGGGGAGGTCTCGACGCCCGTGACCGTGACGAAGCCGATTCGCGGGTCCTTCAGGTCGCCGAGGCCCTCGGAGACCACCTCGCGCACCGCCTCGTTCACTCGTCGCATCCGATCGCTCATCCGAGGTATTCAAGCGGGTCGAGCCAACTCGGAGGCCGGAGTCACGTCCTAGCTCCTTGAGTGGCGGCTCGGCTCTTCACCTTCGTCTGGATCCTGGTGCTCGTTGCAGCGGCGGGGTCGTCCGCCCACGTGCGCGCAAGCGGCCTCCAGGCACCGCGGTTCCACGTGCTGGCACACATCGACCCGGGCGGCGGCTACAGCGGGGACGTGGTCGGCGAACGGCATTTCGCGTACCTCTCCAGCCGGAAGGGGAAAACGGACTGCCCGGCCCAGGGCGTCCGCGTCTACAACCTTGCGAACCCGCGGCGCCCGCGGCACGTCTCGACCTTCGCTGCGCTCAAGGACACCTGGACGGAGAAGACGATCGTGCGGCGCGTCAAGACTTCGGGCTTCGACGGCGTGCTTGCGGTGTCCAGCTTCCAGGCCTGCACGAACGGTGGCTTCGGCGGCTTCGGGGTCTACGACGTGACCAAGCCATCGCGTCCGCGGCGCCTGGCGCTGGTCCGTACCGTGCCGCGCGGGTCACACGAGATCTGGCTCGCGACCGCGCGCGGGCACGCCTGGGTCTACACGGCCGAGGCGGCGGCCGAGTTCGCGGTCGCGCCGGATTCGTTCGGCTTCCACATCTACGACGTCTCGAGCCCGCGCAAGCCGGCCGAGGTCGGCGGCTGGAGCGCCTGCCGAGACCTGCACGAGTGCTCGCCGCTGGTGACGACGGGAGCGGATTCGCGCTACCTCGTCCACTCGGTGATCACGAACGCCGCCGCGACACGGGCCTACCTCTCGTACTGGAACCTCGGCACGGTGATCCTCGACATCCACGACCCGGCGCACCCGGCGTACCTGGGGCGCACACCCGTGGGCCAGGGCAACGCCCATTCGGCCTGGCTCACCGGGGGCGGCAAGATCATGCTCGAGACACACGAGGTCGCGCGCGGCCGGCCGGTGGTCTGGCAGATCGCCGACCCGGCACACCCGGTGCAGCTCTCGACGGTGCGGCTACCGGCCGCGCTGCAACCCGGCGGCTCGAGCGCGTTCGATCTGGCCGACAGCGTCCACGACCCGAAGGTGCTGGGCCGTTACGCCTACTTCTCGTGGTATGGGCAGGGCGTTGCGCTCTTCGACCTGAAGAACCCGGGCAAGCCGCGCTTCGTGACCCGATTCCGCCCACCACCCGAGCGCGACGCCCACGACCTGCTCTGCCCCGGTGCCTCGTGCACGGCCGTGTGGGGCGTCTTCCCCACCCGGAACTACGTGCTGGCCTCGGACCTCAACTCGGGGCTCTGGGTGCTCAGTCGTCCAGCGTGACCACGTTGCGCTCGATCTGACCGAGCTCGAAGGCCTGGCCCGCCAGGTAGCGCTCTGCCCCGTCCAGCAGCGTCTCGACGTCGCGATAGCCCCGAGCCACGCACGAGAGGGTGAGCCGCGCGCGCTGCCACAGCTCGTGATGATCGACCTCAGCGACCGAGGCCCCGAAGCGGCGCTGCAGCTGCGCCTTGACGGACAGTAGCTCCTTGCGCTTGCCCTTCAGGGAGGCGTTTTCAGGGAAGTGCAGCTCCGCGGAGAGGATGCCGACGTAGCCCGAGCCCAAGGCCGCTACTGAGCGGCGGGCGTGGGTGCCGGCGCAGGCGTGTCGAGGTCGGTGCGCTCGACCTCGCGTGTCTCGTAGACCTCGAGCACGTCGCCTTCCTTGAGGTCGTTGTAGCCCTCGAGCAGGATGCCGCACTCGAAGCCCTCCTCGACCTCGCGCACGTCGTCCTTGAAGCGCTTCAGCTGGGAGATCTTGGTCTCGTAGACGACCGTGCCTTCACGGAGGATGCGCACGTTCGAGTTGCGCCGCACGACGCCGTTCGTGACGTAGGAGCCGGCGATCGTGCCCAGGCGCGAGACGCGGAAGAGCTGCCGCACCTCGACCTCGCCGATCGTCTCCTCGGTGCGCACGGGCTTGAGCATCCCGACCAGGGCCTGCTCGATGTCCTCGGTGAGCTGGTAGATGACGCGGTAGGTCCGGATCTCGACTCCCTCGCGGTCGGCGAGCGAGCGGGCCTCGGCGTTCGGGCGGACGTTGAAGCCAACCACCATGGCGTTCGACGCCGACGCGAGCATGATGTCGTTCTCGGTGATCGCGCCCACGCCCTGGTGGATCACGTTCACCCGAACCTCCGGGTGCTGGATCTTGCTCAGCTCGGAGACCGCGGCCTCCACCGAGCCGACGACGTCGCCCTTGAGCACGAGGTTCAAGTCCTGGACGGCGCCCTCCTGGAGCTGCGAGAAGAGTGTCTCGAGCGAGATCCCGCCGCTGCCGCCGCCCTGAGCCAGATGCTCGCGACGGAGCCGTTCCCCGCGCACCTGCGCGAAACCGCGTGCCGCACGCTCGTTCTCGACGACCTTCGCGACCTCGCCCGCAGGCGGCGGGTGGTCGAAGCCGAGGATCTCGATCGGGTCGCCGGGGGTCGCGTCGTTGACCTTGTCCCCGCGGAAGTCGTGCAGCGCGCGAACCTTGCCCCAGGCGTCACCGGCGACGATCGCGTCGCCAACTCGGAGGGTGCCGCGATGGACGAGCATCGTCGCGACCGGGCCGCGCCCCACGTCGAGTCGCGACTCGATGATCGGCCCGGAAGCCTCGGCCGACGGATTCGCCGTCAGCTCGAGCTCGGCGTCCGCGACGAGCAACACCCGCTCGAGCAGGTTGTCGAGGCCCTCGCTCTGCTTGGCCGAGACCTCCGCGAACTGCGTCGTCCCGCCCCACTCCTCGGGCTGGAGCTCCTCGGCGGCGAGCTCGTTGCGCACTCGGTCCGTGTTCGCGTCGGGCAGGTCGACCTTGTTGATCGCGACGACGATCGGCACTTCAGCCGCGCGCGCGTGCGAGATCGATTCCTTTGTCTGGGGCATGACGCCGTCGTCCGCGGCGACCACGAGCACGGCGATATCAGTGATCTTCGCGCCGCGAGCGCGCATGGCCGTGAAGGCCTCATGGCCGGGAGTGTCGAGGAAGGTGAGCTTGCGGCCGTTGTGATCGACCTGGTAGGCGCCGATGTGCTGCGTGATTCCGCCGGCCTCGGTTTCGACGACCGCGCTCTTGCGAATCGCGTCCAGCAGAGTTGTCTTGCCGTGGTCGACGTGGCCCATGATCGTCACGACCGGAGGGCGCGCCTTGAGATCGGCCTCGTTGTCCTCGTAGACCTCGGGCTCGAGCTCCTCCTCGGCTGCGTGCTTGATGTGCACCTCGCGGCCGACGTCCGCGGCGATCAGCTCGATCTCCTCGTCGGAGAGCGACTGCGTGACCGTCTTGGGGGCGCCGAGGCCCATCAGGAACGTGATCAGCTTGGGCACCGTGATGCCGAGGGCCTGCGAAAGGTCCTTGACCGTAATCCCGGACTCGACCGTGACGGGGCCGGTCGGCGGAGCGACCGGGGTCTTGTCCTTGGGCCTTGTGTCGACGAGATCGCGGCGCTGCCGGCTGTCCTGGCGCGGGCGCGCGGCGCCGGTGTCGATCACGACACGGCGCTTGCGGCCGCCCGGCGGCGCCCCCTGGCGGGGCCGGATCGGTCGGTTGGGTCTCTTCGGGCCGTCAGCCATGGGCGTCAGTGTAGAACCGTCTCAGCTCGGGATCGACCCGCACCCGTTGCCTCAGGATGCGGCTGAACGCGTGCCTCGTGGCGGCCCGCTCGAAGCAGGCCAGGCGCCGGCAGGTGTAGGCCCCGCGCCCTGGGCCCTTCTGCGCTTGGACCAGCGTGCCATCGCGCCCCACGAAGCGCATGAGCTCGGCCTGCTGCGCCTTGCGGCCACAGCCCGCGCACGTCCTGACCGGAGCGCTCACGCAGCGGTCTCGTCCTCCTTGACTTCGGCCTCCTCGGCGACCGCAGCTGGCTCGGGCTCTGGCTCGGGCTCTGGCTCTGGCTCGGGCTCTGGCTCGGGCTCTGGCTCTGGCTCTGGCTGAGTTTCCGCCACAGGTTCCTCTGCCTCCGGCCCGGCTTCGTCGCCTGCAAGCTCTTCTGCCTCGGCCTCCGACCCAGTTTCCTCTGACTCCGGCCCAGTGTCGGGCTCCGGCTCGATGGGCAGCTCACCTGCGGCTTCCTTGCGCGCGAGCTCCTGGTGGGCCGGAACACCGCAATAGCGGGAGCCGGGCAGCGCGGCGTTCGGGCAGCGCTTGCCGGTCGAGAGCACCGCCGAGCAACGGCCGGTGAACTCGCCGACCTCGTCGCCGTCGCCAACGTAGGCCGCGTCGGCCTCCTCGGTCGCGAACTCGGTGTCGGACTTGATGTCGATCTTCCAGCCGGTCAGGCGCGCGGCCAGCCGGGCGTTCATGCCCTCCTTGCCGATCGCGAGCGCGAGCTGGTCGTCGGGGGTGACGATCGTCGCCTCCTTGGCGTCATCGTCGAGGTAGACCTCACGCACCCGGGCTGGAGACAGCGCCTTCGCCACGAAGCGCGCCGGCTCCGGGTTCCACGGGATGATGTCGATCTTCTCGCCGCGCAGCTCGGAGACGACCATGCGCACGCGCGAGCCTCGGGGGCCAACGCAGGCACCGACCGGGTCGACACCTTGCGCGTGCGACTCGACGGCGATCTTCGAGCGGTAGCCGGGCTCGCGCGCAACGGCGCGAATCTCGACCAGCCCGTCCGCGATCTCCGGCACCTCGAGCTCGAACAGCGTCCGGATCAGCTCCGGATCGCGGCGCGAGAGGATCACCTGCGGGCCCTTCGTGCCCGAGCGAACCTCGGTGATGACCGCCTTGATGCGGGAACCCTGCTCGTAGCGCTCGCCGTCCACCTGCTCGGAGCGCGGAAGCAGCGCCTCGACCTTGCCGAGGTCGACCAGGACGTTGTTGCGGTCGCCCGCCTGCTGGACGATTCCGGTCACGACCTCCGTCACGCGGTCGACGTACTCGTCGTACATGATCTGGCGCTCCGCCTCGCGGATCCGCTGGGTGATCACCTGCTTTGCGGTCTGCGCGGCAATGCGGCCGAAGTTGTCGGGCGTGACGTCGGCCCGCTTGACCTTTTCGTCGGGGATCTCCGACCAGTCGATGTCGAGATCGTCGTCGGTGACGAGCACGTGGGAGCGCTCGCCGTTCTCGACCTCGGCCGCCTCGAGCTCGGTCAGCACGCGCTCGCGCGCCTCCTCCAGAAGCCGCTCCTCGATGTCGGGAGGAAGCTCGATCGAGAAGACGCGAAAGTCGCCCTCGACTCGGTCGAGCTCGACCACGGCGTGGCGCGTCGCGCCAGGCGTCTTCTTGTACGCGGCGAGCAGCGCGTCCTCGAGCGCCTCGATCAGCGTGTCGCCCTCGATCCCTCGATCGCGCTCCAACTCGTGGACGAGCTCGATGATCTCCTTGCTCATTGCTCCCTCTCGTAGATCAGGTTGCCCCGGACGATCTCCTCGTACGGGATGGCCACCTCGCCGCTGTCGGCGGCCAGGGTCACGGCGTCATCGTCTGCGCGCTTGATCTCGCCTCGAACCTTGGTGCGCTTGTCGGTCTTCAGCTTCACCTGGCGGCCCAACGCGCGCTGGAAATGCTCAGGCTTGCGGACCGGGCGTTCGGGGCCTGGCGAGGAGACGTCGACGCCGTACTCGCGCAGATAGTCCGAGAGCAGGCGCGTGACCTGCTCGCAGAGCGCGAGATCGACGGCTTCGCCTTCACGATCCACGAAGACGGTGAACCGCTCAGGGCCGGTGAGCTCGACTGCGAGCACCTCGACGCCAGGCAGGGCCTCGGCGACCCGCCCGCTGATCTCCCGTTCCAGTGTGCGCTCCTTCTCGTAAACGCTCGCCATCCGTACTCCTCATAAAAAATGGGCGCCGCGCGCCCATTTCGCCAACCGGTGAAATGTGGTGAAGCCAGGATAGCAAGCGAGGGAGGGCGAAAGGCCCCGCCGAAGCGGGGCCCAAGAAGCCCTAGACCGTGCCGGTATCCGCGGGCTCGGTGCCTCGCAGATGCCGGATCACGTCGGCGACGTCGGCGATCTCCTGCTCGAGGTCGCGCTGATACTCCTCCAAGCGGCGAAGCCATTCCTCGCGGCTCGGAAAGCGGCGGTGCCCGCGGAAGCCTGGGCGCCCGCGGAAATGTCGTTGACCGTGCATGTTCACCTCCTCTCTTCGTATCTGTCGAGAAAGCTTGCGATCGTTCCCTGTGCGCGCTGCAGCGCCTCGGCCCAGCGGTCGAGCAGCCTGCGGCCCTCGGTCGTCAGCTCATAGGTGCGCTTCGCCGGCCCGGCAGGATCCGCGCTCCACTCGGAGCGCACGATGCCCTCGTCCTCGAGCGCACGCAGGAGGCGATAGAGGTTCCCCATGTCGACGCGGCCCTCGACCCCGAGCTCCGGGATGCGGTCGAGCAGCTCGTATCCGTGCAGCGGCCGCTCGCGCAGGAGCAGCAGCAAGGTCGGCTCAACAAAGCGCTCCACGCGTGCGTTCACGGCCCAGTGCCCGGGCCGGACGAGCCGGCGGCTGCGGGAGCGCGGGTGGCCTCGGTGCTTCATCACGGCCAGTATAGGTCAAACACATATGTAGACCGACGCTCGAGCAAGTTCCGTGGTTAAGGCTCCTGCCCACGCGGTATAGAGCCTGCGCGGCAGGGATCTGACTGCGGCAACAGCAGGTAATCGCGCCGGACGGCGGCGCGAGTGCCTTGGTCGCCCTGCCGCTGCTTCCTAACTTCGCCCGAGGAAACGGGTCTTATCCGGCGACGCCATGACAGTGCCTCGCGGATTACTGCTCGTCGCTCTCGGTTTCGCGGCCTTGGCGCTTCCCGCGGCAGCGTCGCCGCCGGCGTCAACCAGCTTCAGCATCGTGGGCTACGAATACGCCTTCACCTCAAGCGTGGGTTCCTTCGCCGGAACCGGCAGTGGGAATGCGGGCGGCACCGGCTACTGGAACGCGACGGTCAAGCATGACCCGCTCGGCTCAGATCCGACCTACGTCAACGGCGGCCCCTTTGCGATGACGGTGCGCGGTCCGGGTAGCTCGGTCGATGCGGTCGTCGGGACGTTCAGCCACCACGGTGGCAAGATCACAACGCTCGACCGCGGAGCGAATTGCACGAACCAGAAGTACCTGGTCACCAGCACGCTGAAGGCTGTCTCGACGCCCAAGACGTCAAACGGCGCCGGCAAGTTCGAGGTGACGCTGACCCATTACCGCCACCGGTTCCTCGGCCGCTGTGTTGCCTACAAGGCGCGGGTGTCCGGCTTCGTGACGTTCACGTACTAGGCCGCCAGTTCACAGCTCGAGCACGATCGTGATCGGCCCTTCGTTGACGAGCTCCACAGACATCCGGGCGCCGAAGTGGCCGGTCTGCACCGGGACGCCTAGCTCGCGCAACGCTTCGCAGAAGGCCTTGTAGAGCGGTTCGGCCAATTCCTGGGGTGCCGCCTCCGTGAAGCTCGGCCTGTTCCCTTTGGCGGTGTCAGCCAGGAGCGTGAACTGGCTGACCACGAGCGCCTCGCCGCCGGTGTCGAGAAGGCTGCGGTCGAAGCGACCCTGATCGTCCTCGAAGATCCGCAAACGGGCGACCTTTCCGGCCAGGCGCGAGGCCTCGACGGGGCCGTCTTCCCGCGCCACGCCGAGCAGCACGCAGAGGCCTGCGCCGATCTCGCCGGCGAGGTCCTCGCCCACGCGCACGGACGCGCGGGAAACCCGTTGCACGACAGCCTTCATGTTGCGCTCGTTTTTGACGATATAGCCCTCGTGGAAGCGGCCCACCTGCCCTGGCAGCACCTCGGCTCCCTGCTGATCAACCGCGGGCTCCTGACCGTGGACCAGGTCAAGCAGGCCTTCGAGGAGCAGACGCTGACCGGCCGACGCCTCGGCGAGATCGTCGTCGGCCACAACTGGGTCTCGAGCACGGACCTCGCAAAGGCTCTCGCCGACCAGGCCGGCCTCGAATACGTCGACCTCTCGGAGACCGAGCCCGACCCCGAGGCGGCGACCCTCCTCCAGAAGGACCTGGCCTTCCGTTACCAGGCGGTCCCGGTGCGCTTCGTGGGCGACGACTTGCTGCTGGTGGCAGTCGCCGACCCGAGCGACGTCGGCCGCGCCGACGACCTGCGCCTGGCGCTCGGCCACAACGTGCGGCTCGCCGTCGCCGACCCGGGCGATCTCGAGCGCACGATCAAGAAGCTCTACCGCACGCAGATCGAGGTCGAGGAGGTCGGCGCGGAGCTCGAGGGGCTGTTCGACACCAACGCCCAGCGCGAAGACATCCTCGAGGCCTCCGACGACACACCGGCGGTCAAGCTGGTGCACGCGACGCTCGCCCAGTGCATCGAGGACGGCGCAAGCGACATTCACTTTGAACCGCAGGAGCACGAGATGATCGTCCGCGCCCGGATCGACGGCGTCACCCGGCCGGTCGCCACCATCCCGAAGGCGATGCAGCTCGGCGTGAGCAGCCGCCTGAAGATCATGGGCAACCTCGACATCGCCGAGCGTCGCGCGCCCCAGGACGGCCGCGTCTCGATCAAGTTCGGCGGCAACCCACTCGATCTGCGGATCGCGATCATGCCGACGACGCACGGCGAGCAGATCGTGCTCAGGATCATGCACCGCGCAGTCAGCAAGCCCGACCTGACGGAGCTCGGCATGAGCCCCGCCGCGCGCGAGCCCTTCGAGCGCGCGATCCGCCAGCCCTACGGGGCCGTCGTCGTCTGCGGTCCGACCGGCAGCGGCAAGACGACCACCCTCTACACCGCGCTGCACCTCCTGAACGACCCGGGGCGCGTGGTGATGACGATCGAGGACCCGGTCGAGTACCAGATTCGCGGGATCAACCAGATCGAGATCCAGCCGAAGGGCGGCCTCACGTTCGCCCGCGGACTGCGCACGATCCTGCGCAGCGACCCCGACGTGCTGCTCGTCGGCGAGATCCGTGACGAGGAGACGGCCCGCATCGCCATGCAGGCCGGCATGACCGGCCACCTCGTGCTCACGACCGTCCACGCCCACAACGCGGCCAGCTCGATCGAGCGCCTGAAGG
>Ga0307305_10000390_pt1 | contig 15481 bp, 21 predicted proteins | sample ER_DNA_186_FD_194512 | JGI IMG/M metagenome (GOLD analysis project Ga0307305, IMG submission 194512) | Bulk soil microbial communities from the East River watershed near Crested Butte, Colorado, United States - ER_DNA_186 | ecosystem: Environmental > Terrestrial > Soil > Floodplain | place... | reverse complement strand
AGCGTTCTGGCGCCGCGACATTCTCCTGCGCGTTGGCGAGCCATTCCGAGCGAATGACCTGGGGGTCGCAACGGAAGATCCCCAAGCCGTCACCGACGCGATCATGCGTCGCGTGGCCGCACTCCTTCCGCCCGAGCAGCGAGGTGTCTACCGTGGCGAATAGGCGCGGTCGACTTGGCCGCGCGGCTTGAGCTTCGTTTCGAGGGACTCCGCGAGGACCCGCCAATCCGGGACCAGTACGACCTTCTCCTCAGGATCGAAGCCAGGCTCGTCGTAGAGGCCGACGGCGTCGTGATCCTCGACGAACCTCATTTTTCGATCGTCGAGCTTGCCTCACAGCTTTCCCAGTGGATTTCTGACGGGGCGGCGACCGATTTCAACTACGAGTCGATGGATGCCGAGGAGGTCATTCTCTGGTTCAGGAAATCGGCGGGGGCATGGGACGTCGGTTCGGACTGGAACACCACGGCTGTCCAGGGCGGATTTGAGCGAGCCAATCTGATTTACGCCGCCTCTGAGTACCTTCGGGTGGTGCCGATCCGGGTGCAGCAGCAGCTTCGCCGCGACGTTTCGTGGCTGATCAAACCCTCGTCCGGGCAGAGCTCTCGATAAGGTCATCTGACGGATTCCGCGGCGCCACTAAGCAGCGCGTCGCCACCCCTACACTTGATGTCGTGGAAGTGCTCCTCGCGCGCGAGAACGGGTTCTGTTTCGGGGTCAAGAAAGCGGTCGAGCTGACCGAGGCCGCGGCCGAAACCGGTCGCCCTGTGCACAACCTTGGGCAGGTCGTCCACAACCCCAAGATCAGCGAGCGGCTCGGCGCGCTCGGCGTGAAAGTGATCAAGGATCCGGCCGAAGCGAAGGAAGGCATCGTCGTCATCCGCGCGCACGGGGTTCCGCCGGAGATGCGCGCGAAGATCGAGGCGCAGGGCCTCGAGTGCATCGACGCGACGTGCTCGCTCGTGCTGCGCGCGCAGCGCTTCACGAAGCAGCTCGCGGACGAGGGCTACAGAGTGATCATCCTCGGCACGCCCGAGCATCCAGAGGTCATCGGGCTTCTCGGTTTTGCGCCCGCGGCGACGGTCGTCGAAACGAAGGAAGAGTGGGAGAAGCTCCCGCGCATGAAGAAGGCGGGCGTCGTCTCGCAGTCGACGCAGCCACCCTGGGCATTCAAAGACCTCGTCTCCCACGTTTCCGAGATCTCACAGGAAACCAAGGTCTTCAACACCGTGTGCCCCGTCACCGTGAAGCGTCAGCACGCCGCGAGCGAGCTCGCGGAACAGGTGAACACGATCATCGTCGTGGGCGGGAAGAACTCGGCGAACACGCGCGAGCTCGTGAACCTCGCGAAGATGCAGGGCCGCAACGCGTACCACATCGAAAACGCGGACGAGCTCCGCTCGGAGTGGGTCCGCGGCGAGACCCGCGTCGGCCTCATCGGCGGCTGCTCGACGCCCATGGACACACTTCTCGAGGTCAAGGAGCGCGCGGAGAAGCTCGCCGCCTAAGCGCCCCCAACGGCATCCCCCAATCGCACAGGCAGCCTGTGCCCATGCTCATTTCGATCGGGATCGTGCTCATCTGCGCAGGCCTCGTGATCCTGCGCCTGCCCTCACGCGCCGCAGGCGCGCCCGAACGGCGATGAGGCGGCTGGCGCTCTGTCTCATGGCGTTGTTCGTCGCGTGTGGCGCACCACCGACCGCGAGTCCGCCGACGGCGCGGCCGAGCGAGCCGTCGGCCACAGTTGAACCGTCTGCCGCGGAGGCGGTGCCGGCGCCGACAGTGGGGGCCCAGTCCGCGCCCGCGGTTCCACGCAACGACCTCGCGGCCCGCCTTCACGTCCTCACGAGCGGCTGGCAGCCTGCGGTCCAGACGGCCGTCGTTGCCCTCACTCAGGGACAGAAGACCACGTTCGTGGCGGTGCCAGCTGCCGGAGACGGAGCGGCCGTGCCCCTCCTTGAGGTCACGAACACATACAGCTGGCAGATGCGCCCCGACGGTGGGGCGATCGCGGTCTCGTTGCTGAGCGGCTTCCACTCGTCGCGGATCGCGGCGTGGGACGTTCTGTCGGGCTCAGCACGATGGGTCACAGCGGATCAGCCCGGGGTGTTCGATGACGGGCCCGTCTGGACGCCAGACGGATCCGCGATCTATTACGGCGAGCACAGCGCTACCGCCACGACCTACGCGGACCGCGGGATCTTTCGAGTCAACCTCGAGGGCGGGCAGCCCGTCCGCGTTCACGGACCCGATCGAAACGGCGGGAGCCCGGTCCGCCTCACGTCCGATGGGCGATGGCTCATCTGGACCCGCTCTCAAGCCGGCGGATCCACAGACGTCCTCGACTTGACCACCAGCGAAAACAAGTCCTTCGACATCACCGGCACCTCGGGCGAGATCGCGTGGCGTACCGCACGTCCACGCGCGCTCGTAATGTCGGGGGGCTGCTGCGCGGGACGCGCGGGCGGGCAGCTCATTCTCTGGGACGACATCAGCGGCGAAAGTCGCGAGATCATCGGAACCAATGCCGCGCCGCTGGTGTTCGCCGGCGGGGCAGACTGGGATCCCGCGGGAATGCGCATCGCGGCGGCCGTCTTCGAGCGAACCATGCTCGACCGTTCCGTCGTCGATGGTCCGCTGTTCATTGCTCTGTTCGACCCGACCGGGACTCTGAAATCGAAGGTTGCGGGCAGCGAAGGCTTCTCCGTGGTCGCGTGGCTCGTAGCGGGCATCCTGGTCAGGCGCTCGACACCCGGGGTCTTCACGGAGTTCGTTCTGATGTCCGCGGCTGGAGCGGATCCGCGAGTTCTCTACCGGACAACGGCGCCAACCGTACGTCTGGTCGCGATCGTCTCGCCCTGACGTATCCGGACGACAGGGCGAGCGTTAAGAGGTACGACGGTATGCAGGACCGGGGTGCGATGTTTCGGCGATCTGGCGTGATCGTCGTCGTGGCGATCGCGGCGGCCATCGTTGCGTTCGCCAGTCGTGCGTCCGGACCGACTCCGCCCGAGCCGTCGGCGTCACAGCAAGCAGCTTCTCCCTCGCCCGAGCCAACTACTTCGCCGAGTCTGCTTCCGATACGTCCGGGCACATGGACCGAGTTGCGCTGGTCCGAGCCGAGCGTGATCCCCGACGATGCCGCAATTCTCGATGTCGTGAGCTGGCACGACGGCTACGTCGCCGTGGGTGATGTGGCGGGCGTGGATGGGCACGTCGGTGGTGCCTTCATCTCCACGGACGGCGTGCACTGGCAGCGAACCTTCACCTTTCCCGCCAACCCGAGCATCGTGGCTACCTCCACACGATTAATCGCCGTCGTCAATCGCCTCGGTCCACCTGAAGCGGCCGAAGCGTGGACATCGCTCGATGGCCGCAGCTGGCAACGCGACGACGCCCTGGCGTTAACCGGCGCGTCCCTCACGAGCCTCGTTGCGCGCGACACGATGATCCTCGCACGGGGGATCGATGCGACAGGTCGCACCACGATGTGGCGGTCCTTGGATGCTGCCGCGTGGAGTCGGATCCCGGAACCATCCGGGCGGGCGATCGTGCGTGGTGTCGTGGCCGTCAGCGACGGATTTGTGGCGATTGGTCGTGATGGCGAACCCGATGTCGCTCGGGGCGGCGTTGGAGTTCGCGGTGTCGGGCGGCCGGCGGCATGGTGGTCCGCAGACGGTGGCGCGTGGACTGTCCTGCAGGTCCAGGGAGTTGAAGCAGAGGGCGCGGAACTTTCCGACATCTTCGACGTGACCGATGGCTACTTCGCCATCGGATCGGACACGACGACCCCAGGCCAAAACCCGCGCAGTCCACTGCTGTGGTTCTCCACCGATGCTCGGGACTGGCGGATCATCGGTCCACCTGCTCACTGGGGGCGTGCCAGCGCGAATGGTCGGCAGGCTGTGATCTTCGCGGCAGCGGACTTTGGCATCGTCAGGCTCGGTGCCTGGGCTTCACAGGATGGGCGCGACTGGAATCAGCTCTCTTTTAGTGGCGACGTTGCCGAGATGCCGGCGTTCGAAACGGCCGTTGGGCAATCAAGCCGCGTCGAGAGCATCTTTGTCGAGCCGAACGGAATCATCGTGATCGGCCAGCAGAAAGGTCACCTAACCGCCTGGTTTGCCCAGGCAGTCGTTCGCTGAGCTGCGGGCTCAGCTGCGCTGGATCGTGACGTCCTGGTCCGCCTCCAGCCGGTAGGTTCCACCTCCCGCGACAAGTCGGATTCCGCCAGCCGTAGCGAGTACACGACGGAGATCCTTCGTGGCTGCGTAGAGATTGCGCACCGCCTTATCGCCTTCGCTGTCCGGCCACAGCTCGTCGGCGAGCCGATCTCGTGAGACTCCGAGCGGATGTGCCGCGACGAGCAGCGCGAAGAGTCGCCGCAGGACACGCGCCCCGGATCGACGCTGCCACACATCCGCCCCGACCGCCGACCCGCGCACGTGGATCTCATCGCCACGAACCTCCACGGCTTGTCGAGGCACGTCGAGAATCCCGACCGTTGCTCCGAGCAAGCCGCTTCCGCAGCGCGGGTCTCCGTCCGTCCGCGCCGCGTCGACGACCTCGCGCGCCCACCAGCTTGGCGACACGCGGACGGGACCCCGAGGGCGCAGCACGCACGCTTCGCGCGCGGCGGCTTTCGCGCCCTTGAGCGCGTTCGCCTTCCGATAGGCGACGGACCGCCACAGGAGGAGCGCGACCGCCGTGACGAAGTCCGAACGCTCGACATAGGTCCGCGCGAGATCTGCGAATAGCTTCGCCGCTTCGAGGTGATTGCCCTCGACGAGCGTGAACATTGCGTCGAGCGTCGATAGCGCTTCGGCATGGGACGGTCCCGAAAGCTTTCGCGCGGACGCCGCCGCACGATTCGCAGCCGAACGGTCCTTTCGCTTGATCGCGATCCACGACTCTCGGATCCAGCACCACGCGACAAGGTCGCGCAGCCTCGCGGACTCGCTCACCTCGCGGGCCTGAACGAGGGCCTCGCTCGCGCCGTCGATGTTGTCGCGTAGCTCCGCGACGATCGATCGGTTGTACAGCGCGTATGCGTGCATCAGCGGTATGTGGAGACGGAGCGCGTCGCGGCTCGCCGCAACGAGCTCGGTCTCGGCGAGATCCAGATCGGCCGCGCAGATCGCGGCGTAGGCGAAGCCGTTATGCAGGGCCGGCGCGAGCCGCGGGTCGAGATCGTGCGCACGCAGCGTCTCGAGCGCGTGGCGATACATCGTGAGGGCCTCCGCCGGGCTCTCGTGCGCGAGCGTCTCAGCGAGATTGCGCAGCTCGAGCACGCGGCTGAGCGGGCTCACGGCGGATCCCGCCTTCGCGATCGCTCGGCGATAGAACGCGATCGCCTCCCTCCGTTCGCCACGCCGGTCGGCGATGAGGGCTCGGAGGTGAAGGATGTCGCTCGACGGGCTCCGCGAGAACGATTCGGCCCACGCGATGACGGACTCGGCCGCCTCGGTGCCGCCGTCGTCGAGGAGGATGCAGCCCAGCTCGAACGCCAGGCGTGCGCGGAGCGGCTCGGCGGTCGTGCGCGATGTGCGCGACTGCGCGCGGGTGAACCAGAGGCGCGCCTCGTCGCGCTCGCCGCGAAGGATCGCGCGGCGTCCCGCGGCGAAGAGCAGCGGGACGCTCTCCGTCGCCGCGGTCACGCGCGGAAGAGACGCACCCGCGCGGTCGCGACCCTTGTCGAGCGAAGCCACGATGCGAGAGAGCTCGGGCGACAGCAGGCGCTTTCGTGGTGTGGCCGCCACTCTGCGCCGTAGGGTATGCGGGTGAGGCGTGATCTCGTCGCCGTCGTAGGCCGTCCGAACGTCGGAAAGTCGACCCTCTTCAATCGCCTGGTCGGTGACCGCATCGCGATCGTCGAGGACGAGCCGGGGACCACGCGGGATCGCCTTTACGCGACCGTCGAGTGGCGGGGTCGCGAGTTCACGCTTGTGGACACCGGCGGCCTCGACGACGGCACGAGCGAGGTCGAGGCGGGAGTCCGGCGCCAGGCGGAGGCCGCGATCGAAGAAGCCGACGTCGTCATGTTCGTGGTCGACGCGCAGTCCGGGATCCTCCCCGTCGAGCACGACGTCGCGGACCGCCTGCGCCGAAGCCGGAAACCGGTGGTGATGGCCGCGAACAAGTCCGAATCGTGGAAGACCGAGGCGCAGGCGGCGGAGTTTTACGAGCTGGGTCTCGGTGAGCTCCACACAGTGTCCGCGCTCCAGGGCATCGGGACCGGCGACCTCCTCGACGCGGTGGTCGCGAAGCTTCCGCCGCCCAGCGACGACGAGACCGATACGGACGAAGCGCGCATCGCGATCGTCGGCCGGCCAAACGTCGGAAAGTCGAGCTTCCTCAACCGGCTCGCCGGCGAGGAGCGCGCCGTGGTGAGCGAGATCCCCGGCACCACCCGTGACGCCATCGACACGGTGATCGAGCGCGAGGGCCGGCGCATCCGCTTGATCGACACGGCCGGCATCAGGCGCCGCGGGCATATCGACGAGGGCATCGAGAAGTTCGCGTTGTTACGCACCGTGCGCGCGTTAGAGCGGGCCGACGCCGCGATCCTCATGACCGACGCCACCGAGGGCATCACCGCGCAGGACCTGCACATTGCGGGCTATGCGCTCGAGGCGTATATCGGCCTTGTGCTCGCGGTCAATAAGTGGGATCTGGTCGCACGCAGCCCCGAGACGACGGCGTCCGTCGAGAGCGAGATCGCGCGGGAATTCCAGTTCGCAGCGTGGATGGATCACCGCCTGGTGTCGGCGAAGACCGGCCGCGGCGTCGAGGACGCACTCAACGCGGCCGTTGCGGTCGTCGACGAGCGCAAGAAGCGGATCTCCACGTCCGATCTTCATCGGCTCCTGACCGAAGCCGTGGTGGCCCATCCACCGCCGAGTGATCGGAATGGCAAGGAGGTACGTTTTCATCACGTGACCCAGGCGAAGGGCCCAGCGCCGACGTTCGTGTTCTTCGTGGATCGCCCCGCGGCGGTGCACTTCTCGTATACGCGCTATCTCGAGAACCAGATCCGCGAGCGCTATGACTTCCACGGAACGCCGATCAAGATCGAGCTTCGCGGAGCACGCGAGTGATCGACTCTCTGCCTTCCGCCGTCGCCCTGCTCATCGTTGGACTTGTCGGGTATCTCGTTGGCTCGATCTCGAGCGGCTACATCGTCGGTCGCATCTATCGCAACGTCGATCTGCGCACAGTCGGCTCTGGCTCGACCGGCGCGACGAACACCTTCCGCACGCTCGGCACCGGGGCGGGGCTGCTCGTGGCGATCTTCGACATCCTGAAAGGGTCTCTCGCGGTCGTGTTCGCACAGCTCGTCTTCTCCGAAGGGAACAGCGGACGTCCGCTCGCCGAGGCGGTCGCGGCCGTGTTCGTGGTGGTGGGCCACTGCTGGCCGGTGACGCTGCGCGGCCGCGGCGGCCGTGGCGTCGCGACCGGGTTCGGCGCGCTTCTCTTCGTGGCCACACCGGCGTGGGCGTCGGCGGTCGCGTTCTTCGCGATCGCCCTCGCATTGACCCGGATGGTGTCGGTGAGCTCGCTCTCGTCGGTCGTCGGTGCGCTTGTCGGCTACCTGCTCTTCTGCGCGACGGGCTGGCTCCACTTCAACTGGTGGACGTTCGCCTTCATCGTGATCGCCGGGACCGTCGTCTTCATCCGGCATAAGGCGAACATCGAGCGGATCGTTCGCGGGGTCGAGCCGCGCGTCGGCACGTCGTGACGGCGACCGTGCTCCAGGCCGGGTCCTGGGGCACGACACTCGCGACCATCCTCGCGCGCGACGGCGGCAAGGACGTCATTCTCTGGGTCCGAGACCCGGCGCAGGCGAAAGATATCGCAATGCGGCGCGAGAACCGTACGTACCTCCCCGGGATCCGCGTGCCCGATCGCGTCGAGGTGACCGCCGATCTCGATCGGGCGCTGGCGTCGGACGATCTCATCGTCGCGACCCCGAGCCGCGGCGTTCGCGAGCTGCGCGACCGCGTGTCGCCGAAGCTCCGCAAGGCGCACCGCGTCCTCTCCGCGACGAAAGGGCTTGCCGATGACGGCCGGCGTATGAGTCAGCTCTGGGCCGAAGCGCTTCCGCCGGATCGGGTCGCCGTCCTCTCCGGCCCGAACATCAGCCGCGAGATCGCCGCCGGCCTTCCAGCGCCCACCGTGATCGCGTCCGTCGACGCCGCGACTGCCCGCCACTTCCAATCGCTCGTTGGTACGCCGATGTTCCGCGTGTATACGAACGCCGACGTCGTCGGGGTGGAGCTCTGCGGAGCGCTGAAGAACATCATCGCCCTCGGCGCGGGCGCGATCGACGGAATGGGCTACGGCGAGAACGCCAAAGCTGGGTTCGTCACCAGAGGCCTCGCGGAGATCGCGCGCTACGGCTTCGCGGAGGGCGCGAATCCGCTCACCGTCGCCGGTCTCGCGGGTTTCGGCGACCTCATTGCCACGTGCACCAGCAAGTTCTCGCGCAACCGCATGGTCGGCGAGATGCTCGCGAAGGGCGTCCCGGTGGGCGAGATCACGCAGCGCCTCGGAGGCCAGGTCGCGGAGGGGATGTCGACGGCGGAAGCGACCTATCGCGCCGCCTCAAAGCGCGGCGTCGTCATGCCCATCACCGAGCAGACACACCTTGTGCTGAGCGAGGGCAAGCCCATCCGCGAGGCCATGCGGGACCTCATGGACAGGGAGCAGGGCGAGGAGGTCGCCGGGCCGCTCGCCGAGATCTCCCACCTTCTTGCAACCTTCGCAGCCGCTCAAAGGGAGGAATCGGCCACCGGCCCTAGGCGAACATAGGACGGTGAAGCTCTTTCGGCTCGCTCTCTTCGCCGCGCTCATCGTCGCCTGCCAGGCCAGCTCGTCGCCGCCGTCGGCCGCGCCGAGGGCCACGGGGGCGACGAGGACGCTCGCGGTGATCGTGACAATGGCGGCCGGTGCGCCCGTTGTCGGCGCGAACGTCTGCGCGTTCACGGTCGCGGGCGCGCAGGAGCGTTGCGGCGAAACGAGCGCGTCTGGAACCGCCCGACTCGGCCTGCGGCCCGGCACCTATTCCGTCCTCGTCACGCCGCACGCACCAACGCGGCTCGCCGAGGGCCGAACGTGGGCGGACGTGCTCGACGCCGATGCGACGAGCGTCGTGCAGCTGGATCCGCACTCGAAGATCACCGGCGCCATCAAGGACGAGCGCGGCGCCGCGGTCACCGATGCGGAGGTGTGCGCGCACCCTCCGCAGCCGCTCGCGTCGCCGACCTGCGCGCGCAGCGCCGGGGAAGGCAAGTTCTCGATCGACGTGCGCTCCGACGTGTACAAGCTCGACGTCACCGGGCCACCCGGCGGGAAGCTCATCGGGCAGTGGGCGAGCGGACGTCTTTCGAGCGGTGAGGCCGATCTTGTCGACGTCCGTTCCGCCGACGCGGACGGCATCGGCGTCACGATGGTCAAGGGCGTTCTGCTGAGCGGTGTGGTGCGCGGGCCGAGCGGCCCGATCGAGGACGCGCAGGTCTGCACGCGGACCCTCGCCGCACCTCTCCCGTGGGACTGCGTCCGAACGAACAAGAAGGGGTCATACCTCGCGCTCATGGAACCCGGCCGCTATTTCATGTGGACCGTCCCGCCCGACAACGTCCGCCTGGTCGCGCAGTGGTACGACGGCGTGCTTGAGGGAGTCGACACGACGGATATCGCGATGGACGCCGATCGGCAGATCGACGTCGCACTCGAACCGGGCCCGCAGCTGCGAGGCAAGGTCACCACGACGGACGGCGTGCCCGTCGCCGGCGCGTTTGTCTGCGTCGACACGCGTTTCCCGACCGGACGAATCTGCCGCCCGACCGCGGGTGACGGCTCGTACACGGTCACGACTCGTCCGCAGACTTACACGGTCCAGGTGCTGGCTCCCCCGGAGAGCGCTCTCATGAACGAGTTCTGGCTTCGGAAGCGCACGTGGGTCGACGCGAACGACGTCAGCCTCGGCAACTCCGACCGCACGCTCGACATGACGCTCCGCAACGGCGTGCGGGTGTCGGGCGTCATCCGCGACACCCGGGGCGTCCCGCTCGAGGGCGCGACGATCAACCTCAATGACGCCGATGGCCCCCTGATCGGTACCGACACCGACATCAGCGGGAGCTACCACATGGTCGTTCCGCCGGGCACCTACGAGATCGAGGTGTTCGCGCCGTTTCGCGGCGAGCGCGGCGATCTCCTCTCGCAGGCGCCGCGCGAGCTCGTCGTCAACGGTTACGTCAACTACGACGTCGTGCTGGAGGATGCCAATCCCTGAGTCGTGCTAGAACGGACACCTACTCAACGAATGGGGGATTCCATCATGTTCCTGACCCGTCTTCTGAAGCCGACCATCACCGCGTCCGCCCACTGTGACTTGCCGTGCGGCGTGTATGACCCCGAGCAGGCGCGTATCGAGGCGGAGTCCTGCTACAAGATCATCGAGAAATACAACGCCTCGAGCGACGAGCAGTTCAAGACGCGAGCCATCGTCATCAAAGAGGAGCGGGCCGAGCTCGCGAAGCACCACATCGACGTCCTCTGGAGCGACTACTTCAAGCCCGAGCACGTCCAGAAATATCCCGAGATCACGGAGCTCTGCTGGAAGGCGGCGAAGCAGTGCTCGAAGGTCAAGGGCTCGCTCGACCTCGCGGACGCCAAGACCCTGCTCGAGATGATCGACAAGATCGCGGACGTCTGGACCAAGGCGGGCGGCCCCCAGGCGACGCGAGTCGCGAAGGCGGCCGCGGCCCGGGCCTAACCCGTCTTGCTCCAGCGCGTCGCGGTGACGGGCCGGAGCATGGAGCCCGCCCTTTGCGCAGGCGACTGGATCGTCGTTTCGTCGCTGTCCCGCCAGCCACGGGTCGGGGAGATCGTGCTCGTCCGCGACCCGCGGGATCCGGAGAACCTGATGCTCAAGCGGATCGCGGGCGTCGCCGGCGGGACCTGCACGGTGCTCGGCGACCGACCGGAGGAGAGCACGGACAGCCGCGCCTTCGGCCCGGTGCCCCTCGCCAACGTTCTAGGACGTGCGCTCTTTCGATATGGGCCGATCGGCCGGATCGGCTGGATTTGGTGATGTCGGTCTCTAACATGACCGTATGGCGGTCGTGGTTTGCGCGCGGTGCGGACAGGAGCGCGAGGGCGCAGGGAAGGTAGGGCTTCCCGGCTCGCTCGGCGACGACATCGAGGCGCGCATCTGCGGCGAGTGCTGGACGGAATGGCTCAGCACGCAGATACGGGTCATCAATCACTATGGCCTGCGCCCCGCTCAACGTGAGGATCGAGAGAAGCTCTACGAGCTCACGCGCGACTTCCTGCAGCTTGGCGTCCCAGCGTCGGAGGTTTGATGGAGACGACGATCACGACGACGACACCCGCCGAATCGAAAGGGTCGAGCGGGGTCTACGTGTACTGCATCATCGAGTGCGGCGAGCCGCGCACCTTCGGCAAGATCGGGATCGGTGGCCGCGGCGATGACGTGTTCACGGTGCACTACCGCGACCTCGCGGCCGTCGTCAGCCGCGCCGCGCTCCAGGTCTACGACCCGACACGTGAGAACGCGCTCACGCACGAGCACGTGAACGAGGTCGTCATGATCGATAACGGCTTCACGCCGGTGCCGATGAGCTTCGGAACGCTCTTCAAGACCGAAGAGGACACCACGGAGTTCCTCAAGGACACGTACGACGCGTTGCGCGATGTGCTCCTCAAGATGAAGGACAAGCTTGAGTTCGGACTCAAAGTGAACTGGGACCGCGAGTCGGTCCTCGGCGAGATCGAGCAGGAGAACGAGGAGCTGCGACGACTCAAGGCCGAGATCGAATCGAACCAGCAGACCTCGACGTACTTCGCGCGGATGCAGCTCGGTCGTCTCGTTGAGCAGGCGCTCGCGGACAAGGCGGACTCGTACGTCCGCGAGATCTACGACGAGCTCCAGGGCGCGGCGATCGCGTCGCGATCGAACAAGGTGATCGGCGACAAGATGATCATGAACGCGGCGTTCCTGGTCGGGCGCGAGAAGCAGGATCAGTTCGACCAGAAGGTGCATGAGATCGGCAAGCGGTACGAGGGCAAGCTCAGCTTCAAGTACACGGGTCCCTGGCCGCCGTACAACTTCGTGACCATCCGTCTCCAGCTCGAACGATCGGCGAGCGTGTAGGGCCGTGATCCTGTTCAAGCTGCTCGCGCTTCCGCTCACCGCGCCGATCGCCGGCGTCCGCTATTGCATCGACAAGGTCGTCGAATTCGCCGAGCACGAGCTCAACGACGATGAGCCTGTGCGCGAGCAGCTCCTCGAGCTGCAGATCGAGCTCGAGGAGGGTCGCGTCACCGAGGAGGAGTACACGGAGCGCGAGACCGTGCTCCTGGCGCGCCTGCGCGAGATACGCGAGCAACAGAAGCAGCTGGCGCGCGAGGCGGCCGAGGCGTCGGGTCCCACGGATGGCGAGAAACGCACGGTCGTCATCGAGGTGCCTGAGGAACTCGAGTGACCGGCGAGCTTCGCTACCTGTATGCCGTCGCGAACAGGAATGCCGAGGCCGCCATCGCCGCCGCGAATCTCCGTGGCATCGAGGGTGGGCCGGTCGAAGCGATCGTCGAAGGCGATCTCCTCGGCGTCACGAGCGTCGTGGCCGCCTCCGAGTACGAGGAGGCGCCGCTGAACGAGCGGCTGCAGGACCTGGAGTGGCTCGCACCGCGAGCCGCATCGCATCAGGAAGTGAATGGGAAGCTTCTCGAGCTCGCCAGTGCCGTCATCCCGCTCGCGTTCGGCGCGATCTACCGCGACACCGATGGTGTTCGGGAGCTCCTGCGTGCGCGCGCCGACGACTTCGCCGATCGGCTACGGGCGGTCGAGGGACGCGCGGAATGGATCGTGTCGATCGAGCGGGACGGACCCGGTGCGCCAACCGGCGGCGCCGTTCGCGCGCTCGATGCCGAGATCGCCGCCGCTCCGCCGGGTCGCGCATTTCTCCTCGGCAAGCGCCGCGACGAGGTCATCCGCGAAGAGAGGCGCATGCGTGATGCGGCCGTCGCGGAGGAGACCTGGTCGACCATCGAGGCGATCGCCGAACGCGTGTACCGCGAGCCGCTGATCGAGGATCCGACGGCCGGCGCGATCGCTCGCTTCAGCGTGCTGACTCACCGCGACCGCGAGGTCGAGCTCGGCGACGTCGTGCGACGGCTCGGCGCGTCCGGGGTCTCCGAGGGCTATCGGGTCAGGCTTTCAGGGCCGTGGCCGGCGTATCGCTTCGGCGGACTTCCGAGTGAGCGCGTCGCGTCCGCATGAAGGAGCTCACCGCCGAAGACGCCTCGCTGCTCGAGCTCGTCGATCGCCTTCTCAACAAAGGCGTCGTGCTCGCGGGCGAGGCGACGATATCGGTGGCCGGGATCGACCTCATCTATCTGGGTCTGAACGTCGTCCTCGCCGCGGTCGAGACGATTGACAAAGCTCAGGAGCGGCGGGCCTCGTGACGCTTCTTGCGCACGCGATCGCGGCCGCTCCACCGGCGCCGCTCCCACACGAGGGCCTCCGCGGCAGGCCGCTCGCCTGGTCACAGGCAGGCGACCTCGGCCTCTGGAGCACCGAATGGGCTCCGGACATCAAGCTCGAGCGCCCCGACGCACTCGAGCATCACCGCCTCGTCGAGCGGATCTGCGCCGCGCAGCCGTGTCTTCCGGTCCGCTTCGGCACCGCCTTCGCCAGCTCGGATGACGCGCGCGCGTCCCTCGACAAGCGCTCGGTGGCATTGCGTGGGGCTCTCGCCCGCGTCGCGGGCAAGAGTGAGGTCGCGCTGACGCTTCTCTGGCGTGAAGCGTCGGAGGCGAAGGCGATCCAGTCCCCCGCAGGTGGCCCCGGACGGCGGTACATGGAGGGGCGTCGGGCCGAATTCGCCGGCCGAGAGGCTCGGCGCGCACGCGCGGAATCGATGGTCGAACGCGTCATCACCGAGCTGGCTATCGAGCGCCAGCTCGTCTGGCACGAGACGTGCACGAGCGACAACGTGGCCGTATCGCTGGCCGTCCTGGTGCCGACCGAACGGGCGCGCGAGCGGAAGGCCGAGCTCGAGCGGCTCGCCGCCCAGTTCACGGACGTCTTGCCGGTCCTGAACGGGCCGTGGCCGCCGTACACGTTCGCGAGGACCGATTGAGCATCGACGCCGAGCTGGATGATCTACGGCGCGAAGTGGAGCGACTTCGTGGCATCCTGCCCGAGCGAGTGGATGTGGACCCCGAGGGGGTCGAACATGGGCTCGCCAACCTCGTGCTCGCGCTCGTTGAATTCCTGCGGCAGCTGCTCGAGCGGCAAGCCGTGCGGCGTATGGAAGGAGGCACGTTGACTGACGAAGAGGTGGAGCGCATGGGCCTGGCGCTCATGCGTCTCGAACAGAAGGTCCATGAGATGGCGCGGGCCTTTGGGCTCGACCCGTCCGAGCTGAATCTCGGGCTCGGCCCGCTGGGGAGACTCGTATGAGCATGCAGGGGAGGGGAATCGCCGTCCCGCGCGAGACGACGACGCTGGCGGATCTTCTCGATCGCGTTCTCGACAAGGGCCTCGTCGTTGCGGGGGACATCTCGGTCTCTCTCGCGAACGTCGAGCTCCTGACGATACGAATTCGTTTGCTCGTTTGCTCCATCGACAAAGCCGAGCAGATCGGATTGAACTGGTGGAAGTACGACCGCTCACTCACCGGACGCGACGGGGACGATCAGACGGCGATCGGCCGATTGGAAAAGCGCATCGCCGAACTCGAGCGCGAGCTCGAACGAGCACGGAAGCCCGGGAGGTAATACATGCCAGTTGAACGCGCTCCAGGCGGGTCAAGCCTGATCGATGTCCTCGACCGGATCCTCGATAAGGGCATCATCATCGACGCTTGGGTACGCATCTCTCTCGTGGGCATCGACCTCGTGACCGTTGAGGCGCGAGTGGTCGTGGCCTCGATCGAGACGTATCTTCGCTACGCCGACGCTCTGGGTCTCATGCCGGCGCAACGCGCGGGCAGCCTCGGGGCAGGAGGCGGGTCGGTGGATGCTGCGACGACCCGTTCACGTTCGTCGGAGCGCGCCTAACTGACGGATTGATCCTCGATGGCTGACCTCCTCGAGCGGCCGCCGCGGCGCTCGGCGCCGCCGCCGCGCGACCCGCGCGAAACGCTCGAGCCGCTCCTCGACGAGCTCATGCGGACCCTGGCGTTCGAGCGGGCCGTCGTCCTCCTCTACGACGAAGACCGGGCGTCCCTCGCGGGAAGCTTCGGCGTCGGCGTGCCCGATACGATCGCTCGCGAGCTCGTGCTTCCGCTCGCGAATCTGGACGATCCGATCGTCGGAGCGCTGCGGCTCGGGGTCCCGCAGCGGATCGTCGACTCGGCGACCGACGAGCGGATCTTTTCCGGCGTTCGCCAGATCCTCCGACGGGCGAACCTGGGGCCGATCGTTGCGTCGCCGCTTCGGAGCACGT
>Ga0307305_10000389_pt1 | contig 15490 bp, 19 predicted proteins | sample ER_DNA_186_FD_194512 | JGI IMG/M metagenome (GOLD analysis project Ga0307305, IMG submission 194512) | Bulk soil microbial communities from the East River watershed near Crested Butte, Colorado, United States - ER_DNA_186 | ecosystem: Environmental > Terrestrial > Soil > Floodplain | place... | reverse complement strand
CCTGACGGTCGTGCTCACCGGCCAGGACGGCTTCAGCTCCGACCAGGCGCGCGGCTTCCAGCCGACGCCGCAGGAGTTCCAGTTCGGCGTGTGCGCGCCCGGCGGCGCCGCGCCGATCTGCGGCGTCGACCCGACCACGGTGCCGAAGGCGCTCGACGTGATCACGCCGCCCGGCGTCGCTCAGTCGACCGAGCTCGATCCGACGCTCGGACCGGTTGTGCTGCAGGGCGTTACGATCCCGTAACCGGTTTCCGAGCCACCGAAGCTCGACGCCGAAGAAAGCGATCCAAGCGTGCAGCGTGTGCGTGCTGACCCCGCCCAAGGCGGTTTCAGTAGAACGTCCGCGCAATCGGCGGCCTGCTGCTCAAGCGGAGGCGCCCAGGACGCTCTCCCCGCTAAGCCGTGATGTCGCGCATCTCTCGGAACGAAGCCATCCGTTCGAGCGCCGCCGACTCGATCTGGCGCACGCGCTCGCGTGTCACTGCAAGGCCGTGGCCGATCTCCTCGAGCGTCTTCGGCTCGTCGTCGCCGAGGCCGTAGCGGAGGATCAGCACCTCTCGCTCTCGGTCTTCCAGGATCGAGAGCACCCCAATCAGCGCCTCTCTCCTGAGCGACACCTCGACCTCCTCCTCGGGCGGCGGGCCGTCGCTTGCGATGAAGTCGGCAAAAACTACGTCTCCTTCCTCTCCGATCGGCTGGTCGAGGCTGGCGGAGATGCGTGGCGCCCGCCGCACATCCTGCGCCTGGCCGAGGGGTAGGTGCGCCTGCTCCGCAATCTCTTCGAGCGTCGGCTCGCGGCCGAGCTGCGTCAACAGGCTCCGCTCGGCGCGGTTCAGCTTGTGCCGCCGCTCGGCGATGTGCACCGGCATCCGGATCGTCCGCGCCTTGTCCGCGAGCCCGCGCGCGACCGCCTGCCTGATCCACCAGGTCGCGTAGGTAGAGAATTTGTAGCCGCGACGCCAGTCGAACTTCTCCACCGCCCGGATCAGGCCCAGGCTGCCCTCCTGGATCAGGTCGAGGAAGGGCAGCCCCTGATTTCGGTAGCGCTTCGCGATCGAGACGACCAGGCGCAGGTTCGACTCGATCATCCGCTGCTTCGCCTCCGTGTCGCCGCGCTCGATCCGCTTCGCCAGCTCGACCTCCTGCGCGGCATTCAGGAGCGGGCGCCGGCCCGCTTCCCGCAGGAAGAGCTGGAGCGCGTCGGTGGTCGCCTCGGTGGAGGTCCTGCCGGCGGCTTGCGGCGGCTTCTCCTTGAGCTCCAAGCGTTCGACCAGCTCAATCCCGCGCTGCTCCAGCTCGTAGAGCAGCGCGTCCGTCTCCACCGAATCGAGCTCGAGCGCTTCCACGACCGCATTCAGCTCTGCCGTGTCCACTGCGCCACGTCCCTGCGCGCGCTCGAGCAGGCCCTGCACCTCCTCGAACTGAAGGATCGTCTCGATCTTGACCATCATGGGAACGCGCCGATTTCTTGGAGCAGCCCCGTCTGCTCGTGGCTCGAAGGAGATTGCGAAGTCCTCGGGGAGAGGCCTTCGCGACAAGGAGGAGAGGGGGCGGAGCGCCCGCTTCGGTGCGGGCGTCAAGGATCGGCTTCTCGCTGCCTGTGATCGACACTACCGCGTTGCGAGGACGCGCACGAGAACAGCGGAAGACCTCTCGGGCATGTCGCGGAAATTGCGGCGACTTTGTCGACACCTTCGTAGTGGCGATCTGACGCGAGGACGCCGCCACCGCAGCGGAATGCCGAGGCGATCGGGCCAGAGCCGCAGTTCAAAGCACGGTCTTCTTCCTTGACAGACCGCATAGAGAGGGGCCCCGTCGGTGCCGGGGCCCTCTCGATGATGCGGAGTACGGTCGGGCTAAACGAGGGCCGGGACGCGCTCGCTCTGAGCAACGACCTTGCCGCTCGTGATCTTCGGCGGGTTCGGAATCACCGAGTTGAAGTTCTCGTCGGCGATCCACTTCGTCACGAGCGTCTTCGACTCATCGGCCTGCTCGGAGGTCTCGAAGAGACCAAACGAGCTCAGGACGCCGTTGCCGGCCTCGATCAGGTAGTAGCCGGAGAAACCCGGTAGCTCCCGGAGCTGCGGGACGAGCTTCTCGTTGACCTTGCCGACGACATCGTTCATGCGGGTCGTGTCGACACCTTCGTAACGACGAATGGTGGCATGCATTGGTGCTCCTTCTGTGGGTCCTACAGGGCAGAGCGCTCGAATGGGCGCACTGCGGCGGTCAGGCCAGGGTCACAGTCGGAGAGGAAGTGCTAGAGCCTCGACGGCTTCAACAACTAGAGCCAACGCGCTGGTTGCACCATAGCCGCGATCCTGTCGGCCCGCTTGGATTCCCGGCGAAGCACCCCGGAGAGAGGCGATCACGCCTCTCTCCGGGGGCGTTAGCTACTGGTTCGACCTATCTCTCCGTTCAGGAGACGACTCGCGAACCCCCACGTTCGAGCCGTCATCAGCGTCGGAACCGGCGACCCTGGGGCCACCCGGCGGTTGAGAGATCGCCTCGACCATCTCGCCGGTCGACTTCTCCTTGCCGACGCGTGCAACGTCGGCTTGCGCAAGCATCCCGACCAGCTCGTTCTCGCGAACGACAATCGGGAGCCGCCGCACCTGCGCGTGCGCCATCAGCCCGAGCGCTTCGTCGAGGTCGTGCTCGGGCGTGAGCGTAACGACGTCGGCTGAGGCAACCTCGCCAACGCGCGTTACCTCCGGATCGAGGCCGCCGCCGACGACGCGAAGCGCCACGTCACGGTCGGTGACGATCCCGACGAGCCGCGTTTCCTCGTCGACGACCGGCAGCGAACCAACGTCTTCCTCCTCCATCAGCCTCGCCGCCTCAAGAACCGTTGTCTGAGGCGTCACGGCGCGCGGCCGCTCCGTCATTACTTCGTTGATCTTCGTTCCCACGTCTTGTCCCCCTTCCGAGAACTGTTTGCTTGCTTTCCGCTTTCCACGTCGACCGTGGGGCAATCCGCCAGACAACAAAGGCCCGGACTGGCTGGCCACTCCGGGCCTTGTTCGTTTCGCGATCCGTTGTTAGCGCTTGATGATGTTGTGGATCTCGCGCGTCTCGGGCTCGCCCGCAAGCTCGATCCCAACGTCCTTCAGCACCGGCATGAGGCGCTTACCGAACGCATCGAACTGCTCTCGCGAATCCCAGATCTCACTGACTCGAAAGTTGCCGTTCGACATGAAGGCGACGTGGAACTCGAGTCCCGCCGGCAGCCAGTCACCCGACTCCTCCAGACGGCGGATGGTCTCGTCGTACTGCTCGCTCGTTACGTCGGGCGCGGCCGTGAAGCGGGCAAGCATGCTCGTCTTGCGGGCGTCGCGAACCGGTGTCTCGGTCGGACTGGTGGCCATTTGGTGGCCTCCTTCGTGTGGGTGCCTCTGGGCTGAGCCGACCTACAACCGAGCACGTCTTACCGCGTCGCCTGGCGGGCGAGGATTCTGAGCCAGAAGGCACTAGCCAACGTATCACGCTTCCTGACCGGGGCTCTTCATGGGCCCGCCTGGATTCGAACCAGGGACCAACGGATTATGAGTCCGCTGCTCTGACCAGCTGAGCTACGGGCCCCGCGGCGCGAGCCTAGCGCGGAAAACCGAACGATGAGTAGCCTCGTAGCACCCGACATGAGGACGCACCGACTCTCCCTGCTAGGTGCCGTCGTCGTCGTCGTGGCCGCCGTTTCCGGCGGCTGCGGCGGCTCCGGCGGCACCACCAACTCTGCTTCGACGGCAGCTTCCACTGAGACTTCCGCGTCCTCGGGCGGTGGGGTAATCAAGACGGTCAGCGTCCATGAGACCGAGTACAAGCTCAGCCCGAACACGATCTCGCTCACCAAGCCTGGCACGTACGTCTTCAAAGGCGTCAACGACGGCACGACTGCGCACGCGCTCGGCGTCGAGGGCAACGGCGTCGACTCCGACATCTCGGCCATCGATCCGGGAAGTAGCGGCACCCTCAAGGTCACGCTTTCGAAGGGCGGCACCTACGAGATCTACTGCCCGATCGATGGGCACAAGGACCTGGGCATGAAGGGCACAATCACGGTCGGCGGCAGCGGTGCCGGAGGTGGCGGCACCTCGACCGAGGACATGAACACCGGCACGACTGAGCCGACGACCACCTACTCGACCGGCTACTAACACCTTCGATTTCCAACTTGCGCGCGAAACGCGCAAAATATGCTCTGCCCGCACATCCGCGGCCGCCGACAACCGGAGGAGGGTGAGCGCAAGGTGAAGGTCTTCCAGCAAGAGACGCAGCTTCGAACCAGCGGCGGACTGTCGGTCCGCGACATCACCGAGGAAGTGGTCGAGGTCGTCCGCGAGAGCGGCGTCGTCGACGGGATCGCCTGCGTCTACTCGCCGCACACGACCTGTTGCGTGCGCGTCAACGAGTTCGAGAGCGGGTTCCTGGAGGACTTCGCAAACATGCTCAAGCGCCTGATCCCGAGCGACGCCTACTACGCGCACGACGACTGGGATCGCCGTACCGAGAACATCTGCCCCGAGGACATGGACTTCGGCAACGGCCATTCGCACTGCATGGCGATGCTGCTAGGCACCGCGGGCGAGTCGATCCCCGTTCGCGACGGCGAGCTCTGCCTCGGCACCTGGCAGCGCGTGCTCTTCCTCGAGCTCGACCGCGAGCGCGACCGCCGCTGGATCGTCCAGGTCGTCGGAACGTAGGAACATGCGCAGCGCCCTCGCCGTTCTGGCTCTAGCGGTCGGAGCGACGATGGTGGCCGCCGCACCCGGCGCCTCTTCTTCTCGCCTTCCGAGCGTCCCCTGCCACGCCCAAGTTCACCTGGGGGCCCTGCCGAGCTGGGCGCGCGGGGGGTTCAGTAACCCGCGGATTCCGCACGTGCTCGGGCGATCGCAACGGATCGTCGCAGTCCTGTTCGGCTACCCGCTTCGCTCGCCTCCACGCCGGCTGAGACGAAACAAGATCCTCTGGGTCGCGCGGGAATCTCCGGACGCGTCCGCGCTCAGGATCCGGGCCCAGCGGATGAAGGGTCTTACTCCTGTGGGCTCGCCTGAGAACCGGAAGGTCTCAGGCGGCCCCGGTCCCTCGATAATCAATCTCCCTGCGCCCGGTTGCTGGCGCTTGACGCTCCGCTGGTCCGGTCGGGCAGACAGCTTCGACCTGGACTACACCAAGAGCCGCTGACCTAGGCTGCCGCGTCCGAGACCGCGTCGAGCTCGCGATGCATGGCGAGGCTCTCGAGCGCTGCCGCCTCGATCTGGCGCACGCGCTCGCGCGTGATACCCAGCTCCCGGCCGATCGCCTCGAGCGACTTCGGGTCGCGGTCGCCGTTCAGGCCGTAGCGAAGCTTCACGATCTCGCGCTCACGTTCGGGCAGCTCGTCGACGGCGCGGCGCAGCGCATTCTCCTGGAGGCTGTAGGTGACCTCCTCCTCCGGCGTCTCCTGGTCGGCCGCGACGAGCTCGCCGAACGAGCCCTCGCTCTCGGTCCCGATCGGCTTGTCGAGGCTCGTCACAGCACGGGCGATCTGGCGCACCTCTCGCACCTGCTTCAACGGTAGCTTCGCCCGTTTCGCAACCTCTTGCTCGGTCGGCACCCGCCCGAGCTGCGTCGCGAGCTCACGCTCCGCCCGCGCCATCTTCTGCTCGCGCTCGACGATGTGGACGGGGATCCGGATCGTCCGCGACTTGTTCGCGACGCCGCGTTGCACAGCCTGGCGAATCCACCAAGTCGCGTAGGTCGAGAACTTGAAGCCGCGCCGCCAGTCGAACTTCTCGACCGCTCGGATCAGGCCGATGATCCCCTCCTGGATCAGGTCGAGCAGGTGCAGCTCGTGGCCCTGGTAGCGCTTCGCGATCGAGACGACGAGCCGCAGGTTCGAGTTGATCATCCGCTCCTTCGCCTCATGGTCGCCGCGCTCGATCCGCTTCGCGAGCTCGACCTCCTCCTCGGCTGTCAGCAGCGGCCACTTCCCCGCTTCGTTCAAGAACAGCTGGAGGGCATCGGTCGTGGCGACGGCGAGGTCGCCGTTCACGAACGTCGACTCGGTCTGGGTTTCTCGCCGGGCGCAGTCGTCGGCGAGATCGATGTGGCGTGCATCGAGCTCCTCGTAGAGATGACCGAGCTGCTCTTCGTCGAGCTCGTGCTCCTGGACGAACTCGCTGAACTCGGAGAGGTTGAGGCAGCCGTGCTCCTCCCCGTGCTCCAGCAACGCTGCAATCTGCTCGTCGGGCATCGCTCCTACTTTCCCCCGAAGCTCGTCAGATCAATCCACAGTAGCGAGCCGTGTTCGGCCATGCGTAGAAACCGCGCCCGCTCCGGTACGCGCGCTCCGCGACCCACATCTGCTCGAGCGGCGACCAGCGGTCCGCATACCCGCGATGGAGCAGGTAGCGAGGCGCGTAGCCGGCCATGAAGCCACGGTCCATCTGCAGGCCGCCCCAGTACGGATCACCAGAGTCCCGCCAAGAGCCTTCGTAGCGGTGGATACAAAGCCACGCGCCCTTGTGCGGCGGATTGATCGCCTTGAGATAGGCGCGTCCGGCCGCTCGCACCCAGAACCGCAGGACGGCCTTGGTGCTCGGCCGGATCGAGCGGTGCGTACGGGTGCTCCCCGTCAGCGCCTGCCAGCGCCACGTGCTGGCGCGGTAGCGGCGGATCAAGTGAGGGTTCACGTGTCTCTGCATCTGCGCGTCCCGTGAATGACGAGCGGCGTTCACGAGAACCTTGTTAGCGCTGAGCGTTTGCGAAGCGCGCGCCGCTCCGGCCGTTAGGACGAAGGCGCTCATTAACAAGAACAAGCAGCGTTTGTTTGTAGACAAGAGTTGGCCCCCTGCGGGTCGTTGACGTACGAGTGGTGGCGGCGGGCACGGCCTGCGCTGCGGCACAGAGGGCGAGCCCTGGTCTTTTTGACCTTTCCGAGAAGGGTTAGACGAAACCCCGTGCCCGGGGTTAGCCGGTCGTGCGACGTGTCACGAAGGAGTTACGAACGCTTTACGAAGCGCTACTAAGCGCTACGAGGCCAAATCGATGCGCTCGATCAGGGCATCCGAACTCGGCTTGTCGGCCGCGTCGGTGTCGGTGCCTTCGATCGAGTCGACGGCGTCCATGCCCCCGGTCACGCGGCCGAAGACGGTGTGCTTGCCGTCCAGCCACGGAGCCGCATCGGTCGTGACGACGAAGAACTGGCTCCCGTTCGTATTCGGGCCTGCGTTGGCCATCGCCAGCGCGCCGCGCTCGACCTTGTGGTCGTTGAACTCGTCCTCGAACGTGTAGCCCGGCCCACCCGTGCCCGTACCGGTCGGGTCGCCACCCTGGATCATGAAGTCCTTGATCACACGGTGGAAGATGACCCCGTCGTAGAAGCCGTCGTCGGCGAGCTTCCGGAAATTCTCGACCGTCTTCGGTGCGTCCTCGTCGAAGAGCTCGAGCTCGATCGCGCCGTGGTTGGTGTGCATCGTCGCGGTGCTCATCGGGCGGGACCGTACCGCATGACGACGCTGATAGCTTCGGCGCCGTGCGCCGCTTGCTCGTGTTTGTGAGCGTGGTCGTCGCCGTGGACACGCTGTTCTTCACGGCGATGACACCTCTGCTTCCCCATTTCGCAGACAAATACGACCTCTCGAAGGCAGGGGCCGGTGTCTTCATCTCGACGTACGCCGCGGGAGCGCTGATCGGCGCGATTCCAGCCGGTCTCGCTACGACCCGGCTAGGCCCGAAACGCACCGTTCTCGCCGGGCTGGTCCTGATGACAGCCGCGAGCCTTGGCTTTGCGCTTGCCGGGAACGTCTGGGCGCTCGGAGCCTCGCGCCTGTTTCAGGGGATCGGCAGCTCGTTCTCGTGGGCCGGCGGGCTCGCCTGGGTGATCGCCGCGGCCCCACGCGAGCGGCGCGGCGCGCTGCTCGGAACGGCGATGGGCGCCGCCGTCTTTGGAGCGCTACTCGGTCCGGTGGTCGGAGCGCTTGCGGGAATCGTCGGCACGCGCCCGGCCTTTCTCGGCGTCACGGTGGCGGGAGCCGTGCTCGTCGGCTGGGCAGCCGCGACTCCCGGAATAGCGCAGGAGCGCCAGACGCTCCGCGCCGGGCTGCTCGCGGTACGAGAACGCTCGCTGCTGGCCGGACTGTGGCTGATCATGTTGCCCGCGCTGCTCTTCGGCGTCCTGATCGTGCTCGTCCCGCTCCAGCTCAACGGTCAGGGTTGGGGGACGATCGCGATCGGCGCGCTCTTCGTCGTCACCACGGCTGTCGAGACGGTTCTGAATCCCCTGCTCGGCCGTCTGACCGATCGCCAGGGCCTGATGCGGCCGGTGCGAGCGGCGCTCCTCGGCTCGATCGTCGTCTCGGTCGCCCTCGCCTGGGCGAGGCAGCCGGCGCTGATCGCGCTGCTCGTCGTCGTTTCGGGTATTGCGTACGGCTCGTTCTACACGCCGGGCATGGCCCTGATCTCGCACGGAGCCGAGGCGGCCGGCCTGGCGCAGGGTCTCGCCTTCGGTCTCATGAACGCCTGCTGGGGCGTCGGCGCGCTGATTGGGCCGGCCGCGGGCGGAGCGCTGGCGGGGGCAGCAGGAGACACGATTCCCTATCTGATCCTGGCAGGCCTCTGCCTCGCGACCTGGGCCGGCACGCGAGTCGGCTACGCGGAACCGGTCGGCGACTTGCCGTAACCCCCCGAAGTGTCGTACCGTTTCTCCTGGGAGGAAGGGGATTCAATTGAGGTTGAGGGGAGTCGCAGCGGCGGCGTTCTTCGCCGTCGCGTCGTTGGCCATAGCTCCATCGCTGGCGTCGCCGTCGCAAGCGGGCGTCCGGCCGTGCACGCCCGGCTACAGCTACGCGGGCTATGCGGGCCGCAACGGAGTGAACGGCGTGGCCGCGACGATCTCGGCGCCGAGGCTACCGGCCGTCTGGACGGGCCACGCGGCGGCCTGGGTCGGTGTCGGCGGCATCCACGAAGGGCCCGGCAACGCAAACGAGTGGCTGCAGGCCGGCATCGCCGCCTTCCCCCGGGTGGGGCTCCGTGTCTACGTCGAGGAGGTCTCGCGCGGCGAGGCACGACGCTTCGCCGACCTCGGGCCGGCCGTTGTCGGGCGGCGCTATCGCGTTCGCGTCGTCGAGACGCGCCGCGACGTCTGGCGTGCCTTCGTGAACGGACGCCGGGTCGGCAAGCCCGCTTACCTGCCGACCACCCGGGGTTCCTGGCGCCCGGTCGCGACCGCCGAGAGCTGGTCCGCAGCCCGCTCCTCCTGCAACCGTTACGCGTACCGCTTCGAAGGCGTCTCGGCGTTGCAGGCGGGTCGCTGGCGCGCTCTCGGGGAAGCCGAGCAGCTCGGCGTCGGCGTAACGCGCGAGCGCTCGGGCTTTTCCGCGCTTAGCTAATCGTCGCCGTCGCGCGGATCGAGCTCACGCGCGACCTCGGCGGCGGCTCCGTTCTTGCGGACGACGTCGTATTCGTCGTGGTGCTCGATGACTTCCTCCACGTCGGGCTTCGCATGCCCGGGGCGGACGAAGAAGTGCGTCGAATCACCTCGGATGCGCTCGTACTCGGAGAGCGAGACCTCGATGTGCTCGACGCAGTCCGGATTCCCGCATTCGCAGAGGATGGTCATCGTGTCGGTCCCTGTCCGAAGCGCGCCGCTGACGCGCTCGATCCGCTCGTTCACCTCGCGGAAAAGGGCCTCGTTCCGCCCGAGCCTTCGTTCTCGGTCTTCCACTCCAAGTGATCCTATCGCTCGCGATTGTTTACGTTTCGGGCGGCCGGGGAGGCGCACGGATGTGGAGTCCAGGGGTCAGCGGTTCTTGCAGGACGCGCGGAATCTCGTCGCGGAGTCCTGGTGCCACGGAGCGGACGCCCGGGACGTCAACGGATTCGAGGTCGATCCCTGGGAAGACGACGCCGCGAGCTGGTCTTTGCTCGGCGCCGTAGTCGCAGTCCTGGAGCGCGAAGCCTCGCTCGCGGGCGAGCTGCCCCTCGACGACCTGGGGGCGGCACTGTACGCGCTGGCGGATCTGATCGAGACCGACTCGCTGGTCGACTGGAACGACCATCAGGGGCAGACGCAGGCCAACGTGGTCGCCGTTCTGGACCGGGCCGCCGCGACCTACGAGGACAACTGCGCCCTGCTCGAGCTCTCGCTCAACTAGGAGGGTTTGGCGGAAAACAGTCTGTGCCGCCGGGCCGCGCTGCTCGCCCACCAGCTCCGCTCTGTTTACGCAGTCGCGCCCATATCTACGGATATGGACGCTCCCTGCGTTCTCCCCAGGGACCGACCATCGCACCCCGGCGACGAGCGGTTTCCCGCCAAACCCTCCAGCTCCCCAGATATAACCGACGGCCGTGAGCCCGCCGATTCGCGTCGCCCTGCTCGGCTACGGCCTGGCCGGGGCTGTCTTCCACGCACCGCTGATCGCTTCGGTCGAGGGGCTCGAACTCGCCGCGATCGTCACGCACGACGAGGAGCGGCGTGCCCGTGCCCGACGCGACCATCCGAACGCGGCGTTGCTCGGCTCGCCGGAGGAGGTCTGGGAGCGTGTCGGCGACCTCGATCTCGTCGTCGTCGCGGCGGCGAACCGCGCCCACGTGCCGCTCGCGCGCTCTTCGATCGAGGCCGGGCTCGCCGTGGTCGTCGACAAGCCGCTCGCGGCGAGCGCCGGCGAGGGCCGCTCGCTGGTCCGCGACGCGCGTGAACGGGGCGTGATGCTGACCGTGTTCCAGAACCGGCGCTGGGACGGCGACTTCCTGACCGTCCGCGGGCTGCTGGAGGAGGGCCCCCTCGGCGAGGTCGCGCGCTTCGAGTCCCGCTTCGAGCGCTGGCGGCCCGAGCTCTCGGGTGGCTGGCGCGAGTCCGGTGACCCGCAGGACGCAGGTGGGCTCCTCAACGACCTCGGTAGCCACCTCGTCGACCAGGCGCTCTTTCTGTTCGGCCCCGCCGCCAAGGTGTACTCGGAGCTGGACACCCGGCGCGCCGGGGCGCAGACCGACGACGACAGTTTCGTCGCGCTGCTGCACGAGTCAGGCGTCCGGTCGCATCTGTGGATGAGCGCCGTTGCTGCCCAGCTTGGGCCGCGGTTCCGCGTCCTTGGCAGTCGCGCCGCGTACGTCAAGTTCGGGATCGACGTCCAGGAAGAGCTGCTGCACGCCGGCCGTCGCCCGGACGATCCGCTCTGGGGCCGCGAGCCCGAGGACCGCTGGGGATCGCTCGGCGCGGGCGACGAGCTCCGGCGCATTCCGACCGTGCCCGGGGCCTACCAGCGGTTCTACGAAGGCGTGATGCTTGCGCTGCGCGAGGACGCACCGCCGCCGGTCGACCCCGACGGCGTCGTGGCAGGTCTCGAGGTGCTCGACGCCGCAAGGAAGTCCGCGCGCGAGCGCCGCGTCGTCGAGTTACGCTGAGGTCGCCGAGGGTCTCAGTGCGACCACCGTCGTGTGACGGTGAACGATGCGTCGCGCGTACAGTCGCTCGTCGGCGGCCCGGTAGAGCGACAGCGCGTTGGAGCCGTCCTGTGGGTACGCGGCCCAACCGAAGCTGACCGCAAAGCCATCGGCAGCCAGCAGGGCCTGCAGGTGAGTTGCGGTCTTACCCGCGTCGCCGGCGCTACCGGCGTACGTCAGCACTGCAAACGAGTCGTCTCCGATGCGCGCGACCTCGTCGCCGGGCGGCAGCGAATGCAGCAGCCGCGAGGCCACCTGCCGGAGCACGTCGTCGGCGTCGATCCCCGACGCGAGCTCGTCGACACAGCCGACGATGAGCCCGAAAGGCTGCTCGTGAACGAGCCGTTCGCCGATCGCGCGCTCGAAGACCCGCGTGTTCGGCAGCCCGGTGAGGGCGTCGCGATCGGCGAGGAGCCGCAGCTCGGCGAGCAGGGTTCGATTTCGTTTCGCGAAGTAGCCCGTGACGATCCCGACCGTCACGAAGGTGACGAACCTGATGCCGGTGCTGGTGGTGAATACCTCGCTCGGTGAGACGTCCGAATTGATGATCACGCCGCTCGCGTACATCGCGGTTGCGATGACCGCTGCACCGGCGCTGATCGCCGGGCCGGTCGCCAGCGCGGCAAGGATGATCGGGACATAGAAGAAGTGGCCCAGCCCGAGCCCCGGCTCCTCGTAGACGGCGAACGCGCCAAAGATCGCGAAGCCGCTCACGGCAGCCGCGATCAGAAGGGCATGGCGAAGCCGATCCCGCATTGTCCGACATAGATCGCCCGGGCAAGCCGGGGCGGCGTCACCCGTTCGAGGGTTTTAGGAGGTGCGTGGCGCCCGGACCAGGCGCTTCTGCCCGTAGGCGACGGCGGCGACGGCGATCACCGTCGCACCGACTACCGGCCTTTCCGCCAGCAGGAGAACGGCGAACGAGAGGTCGACGGCGAGCATGCCTGTTCCGACGCGCTTGATGATCCGTCGAGCCCTCTCCTCCGAGCCAACCGCCAACCAAACGAGACCGACCAGGAGCTTGTGGCCGTCGAGCGGGTGTATCGGCAGCAGGCTCAGCGCACCGATGCCGAGGTTGAGCAGAGCGAGCCCGAGTGCGCCCACCTTGAGGCCGGTCGGAGCCGGGAGGAAGATGGGAACGGCGAGCGCCAGAGCGAAGGCGAAGGAGGCCCCCGGTCCGCCGAGCGCGATCCGCGCCTGCTCGCGTCCGTTTCGGTAGGAGCCTTCGAGGTGCGCCGCGGCTCCAAGGGACATGACCGAGACCTTCTTGGGCCTCACCCCGGCAAGCCTCTTTGCGACGCTGACGTGCCCCAGTTCGTGAACGATCAGCGAGACGATGCCGCCGACGCCGCCGAGCAGCGCCGCGGCGGCGAGAACAGAAGGCTTCGAGCCCCCGCTGAACGCGACGAAGACGAGCGCGAAGACGCCGAGGGGCACGAAGGCGCCGGGCGAGAGGACGATCGGTACAGGCCAACGGACGAGCACGAGACTTCTCTCTTGCGGTACCTGAAGGGGCGAGGTTCCAAACACCGCAACTGCATCGACAGAAACAAATGCGGCCTTGAGTCAGTCGGCCCTGTTGTTCGGTGAACTGCGGCCGAGGTACGGTGATAACGCTACGAGCGAGTATCTCGCAAGGCTCCACGAAGGAAACCTGGCGCAGCTCGATGGCGGGCTAGCCTCGACGATTCGCCGCAAGTACCCGCGCTTGCGGACGGCTCTGTACCCGCTGGTCGCCGCCGCGGTGGCGGGCCTCTACATCGGCACGGCGAAGCTGGGAATCGAGCTACCCGTCGCGCGCGGCGTCGTCACTCCGGTTTGGGCGCCGACCGGAATCGCCCTTGCCGCACTTGTCCTCTTCGGGCCGGCGCTCTGGCCCGCGGTCGCGCTCGGCGCCCTCGTGGCCAACGTGACGAGCGGCGCGTCGTTGCCGGTCGCCGCATTCATTGCCGTCGGCAACACGCTGGAAGCCGTCGTCGGCGCGCTGCTGCTTCGCCGAGTGGCGTTCAACCCGAGGCTCGAGCGCGTTCGCGACGTGCTTGCGCTGGTGGTGCTGGCAGCGGCGGGAAGCACAACGATTGCCGCGACGAACGGCGTCACGACGCTCTGGGTGTCGGGAAACCTGTCCGGCTCCTACGGCGCCGGCTGGTTCCTGTGGTGGACCGGCGATGCGATGGGAGACCTGATCGTTGCACCGCTCTTGCTGCTCTGGCTCTCGATGCCGTTTTGGAAGCCGCGGCGGGTCGAGCTCTTCGAAGCACTCGCCTTGCTCGCTCTGATCGCGGTCGTGAGCTGGTTCGTCTTCCTGCATGGCTACTGGCGCTATCCGCACCTGCTCTTTCCGCTCCTGATCTGGGCCGCGCTCCGCTTTTCGCAGAGAGGAGCAGTCACGGGCAGCTTCGTTGTCGCTGCGTTCGCGATCAAAGGCGCCATTGACGGGACGACGCCGCTCACCGGCGGCAGCGCTACCGAGGTCGTGCAGGTCGCCGAAGGCCTGCTCGCGGCGGTAATCGTCAGCCTCCTCTTTCTTGGCGCGGCGCTCTCCGAGCGAAGGTCGGCGGAGGTTGCGCTGCAACACGAGCGGGCGAACCTTGCCGAGGCGCAGGAGCTCGCCCACGTCGGCAGTTGGGAGTGGAGCATCGCCGACAACCGAGTCGGCTGGTCGGACGAGCTGTTCCGTATCTACGGGCTCTCGCCACTCTCCGACGTGACCTACGGCTCGTACCTCGAGCAGGTCCATCCGGACGATCGCGAGCTTGTTCGCGAGGCGGTCGCAAGTGCTCTAGTCGACGCCGCACCGTTCAGCTTCGAGCACCGGGTCGTCCGGCCGGACGGCACGATTCGCTGGGTTCACGGGCGGGGCCGTGTGATCCTCGACGCCGCCGGCACGCCACAGCGTCTGGTCGGCACCTCGCAGGACATCACTGACGCGAAGAGCCTCGATCAGCTTCGCGAGAACATCCTCGCGACGGTCTCGCACGAGCTGCGGACACCGCTGACGTCGATCCTCGGCTTCGCACTGACTCTGAAGGAGAGGGGTTCGGGACTCGTCGAAGCGACGCGGACAGAGCTCGTCGGCCACCTGCTTCAACAGGCCCAGAAACTCGACCGCCTGCTCTCCGACCTGCTCGATCTCGACCGGCTCCGACGGGGGTCGACGGGATCCACCTTCCGCGCCACAGACGTCGGCGCGCTCGTCCGCCAGGTCGTCGCCGATTACCCGACGGATGGCCGCCCGGTCGAAGTCAGTGCCCAACCGGTCGTCGCCGAGGTCGACGCTCCGAAGCTCGAGCGGATCGTCGAGAACCTCTTGGCGAACGCGGTCAAGTACACGCCGCCGGGAACAGACGTGGTCGTCCGAGTCGAACCGGCGGGAGCGGCCCTGCTAATCGCAGTGGACGACTCGGGCGGCGGCGTTCCTGCGGCTGAGCGTGAAGCCGTTTTCGAGTTGTTCAATCGCGGCGACGCATACGAGAAAATCCCGGGCGCCGGTATCGGCCTCGCCCTCGTCGCGCAGTTCGCCGCGACGCATGGCGGCCGGGCGTGGGTCGAAGACAACCCTTCCGGCGGCGCGTCGTTCAGGGTCGAGCTGCCGCTGCGGCAGCCTTAACAGGCGCTTTCGACCGGGAAAACCCTGCCCTGAACCAGGAAAACCTGAACCTACGACGCCGTCCGCGCCTCCTCGACGAGCTTGGCCGGGGCGACCTCGGCGTAGGCGTCCTCGGCGATCCCCGCGAGCTCGTTCCAGTCGAGGCCGCGGTCGAGCCGGACGCCGAGCCAGCCCCGATGCCCGACGTAGGGCGGAACGAAGAACTTCTCGGGATCGGCGCCCGTCAGCAGCTGTTGGACGCCCTCAGGCGCCGCGCACCAGATAGCAAAGCGCCCGTCGCCGTGGTGGTTCGTCAGCACCATCAGGAACGCCCTCTTCCCTCGAACGAAGAAGGTGGGCGCACCGTGGCTGAGCCGCTCGCTCGTCTCGGGCAACGCGAGACAGATAGCGCGGATCCGCTCGAGAACCTTCTCCCTCACGATGAACGCCATTCTCGCTCAGTGGCCAACGGCATCGTGG
>Ga0307305_10000388_pt1 | contig 15501 bp, 13 predicted proteins | sample ER_DNA_186_FD_194512 | JGI IMG/M metagenome (GOLD analysis project Ga0307305, IMG submission 194512) | Bulk soil microbial communities from the East River watershed near Crested Butte, Colorado, United States - ER_DNA_186 | ecosystem: Environmental > Terrestrial > Soil > Floodplain | place... | reverse complement strand
GAAAGCGCGAGCGAGCCGAGGCCGCCGGTCGCGACGAGGTCGTTGGGTGCGAGCTCGAGCGCCCGGTGAAGCACGCCTTCGGCCTTCGGGTAGTAGCTGGGGTCGCCGGTCTCCCTTGCCCGCTGCTCGTAGGCGAGTCCGAGCAGCGCGTAGGAGCGCGCGTCGCCTGGATTCGCCCGCAACCTCGCTTGCAGTTGCGAGACCGTGGGGGCGGCCGAGCCGGCACCCGTGGCCGCTCCCGGGACCCCGCCGTCCGAGATCGTCCGCGGCTGCGGCGGAGCCGCCTGGACGGACCCACCCCTGAGCGCGCCGCCGAGCGACAGGGCAGCGGCGGCGAGTGCCGCCGCTGCCCCTGCGATGAGTAGTCGCCGTCGCATCGACGCCTACGTGTGCGACTCGTAACCCTGATGCGGCAAGCCGACGTACGGGAACGAAGGCAGGAAACCTCCGTCGTTCGCGTCCACGCCGTCGCCGAGGATGTCGTTCGGCTGCAGGTCGCAGAGCCCGAGCGCCTGGTGCAGGATCGGCCCGTAGCCGCAGGCGATCGCACGAAGCTCGATGTCGACGATGTCGTCACCCAGCCGTCGTCCGTTCGGGAACCCTGCGAAGTCGCCGTTGAGCACCCCGAGCCGGTCCGGATTGGCCGCCGGCGGGATCGAGGTGTTCAGGCGAAGCTCGTCGGATGGCCTCGGCCCCGTGAAGTTCAGGGTGGGAACGCCGGTGAGCAGCACCGAGACGAGGTCGCTGCGACCCGTCGTGGGCGGCGCCGGCAGCCCTTGGTAGAGGATGTGGATGAGGGCCGCGAGCTCCGGGTTGAGGTAATGCCCGATGAACTGGGAATCGTCCCGCGGGTCTTGCCGGTTCCAGTAGTCCTTCTCCCCGAGGGGGATCAGGACCTCGTTCACGAGCGGGTTGCCGAGCCGCGAGATCTGCACGAACGGCCCGTGGTTGCGCTCGCCGCCGGTGGGCGAGAGGATCCGGATCTTCGGCCGGCTGGCACTCGCGTAGACGCCGATCGTCGGATTCGTGTCGACGAGCTGCGAGATCGGCACCTGCAGGACGATCGAGTGGGCGTTGTAGCCCGCGACGTCGTCGACGCCTGCTGCGTCCGGCAGCGGCAGGACGTGAAGCGAGTTGAACGGCCGGAGCCCGCCGAGATCGAAGATCGAGCCGAGGTCGACGAAGAACGGATCGTCACGCTGGCCGGCGAAGACCTTGATGCCGCCGGAGAGCGTGTTAACGGCCGCGGTGGCGAGGTCGCCGTAGTTCGGAGTCGAGCGCGGGCCGATGTTGTTCGGCGGAGAGGCGAGGTGCGAGCCGAGGACCGTCGCGTGATGTCCGACCACGCGCGTCACCGTGTAGAACTGCCGGATGTTCCAGTCGGGGTCGTTCAGCGACGTGATCTGCCCGGTGTTGTAGAGGAACGTGTTCGGGTTTCGCCTCTCGGTGCTGAAGCGGAACTGGTAAGCGACGTCGTCGCGCCCATCGCCGTTGCTGTCGATGTGAATCGTGTAGAGCGCGTTCGGGTCGAAGTTGAAGAAGTTCGGCCCTCCCGCCGGCTCCTCGAACGGGATGTAGTTCGCGACGATCGTCGCCGTGTTGGGACGGTCCGGGCTGACGAACGCATAGAGGTCGGTGTTGTCGGCCGTCGGATCGTTCGCGATCAGGGGCGCCTCCCGGTGGCTCGAGGCCTTGGCCGACTGGGGACCCGGCCCCAGGACGACCAGGAGCGCGATCGCCCCGGCGACAAGCGCCAGGAACGTGACCGCGAGACTCCCCTTGGTGCGGGTTGCTGTGCTCATGTCCCTGCTTCCTCCCTAGGTCGTGTGCCGTCGTGATTCGCACGACGCGGCGGGGCGGTTCGACCGGATTGCGCGGCTATGCGCCGATGCGCGTGCCGGCGTCGCCCTGCATCGCTGCGGCGAGGGAGGCCGGGGAGGTGATCAGTGCCTCGTGGCCGGTGGCACGCGCGAACTCGAGGCTCGACTCCACCTTCGGTCGCATCGAGCCGGCCGCGAGCTCCGGCAGCAGCGCCTCGGCGTCGTCGGCGCTGAGCTCACGGAGCTCTTCCTGCCGGTCGGTGCCGAAGCCGCGGTAGACGGCCGGGACCTCGGTCAGGATCACGAGCCGGTCGGCTCCGAGCTCGCGCGCGAGCAGCGAGGAGGCGCGGTCCTTGTCGATCACCGCGTCGACCCCAGCGAGCCGCCCGTCGCGCCGGGCCACCGGGATCCCGCCGCCGCCGCAGGCGACCACGATCGCCCCACCTCGGAGCAGCGAGCGAACCGCCGCGAGCTCGACGACCTCGAGCGGCAACGGCGAGGGAACGACGCGCCGCCAGCCGCGGCCAGCGTCGTGAACGACACTCCAGCCCCGGCCGCGCTCGAGCTCGCGCGCGCGGGCCTCGTCGTAGAACGGCCCCACGGGCTTCGACGGCTCCTGGAACGCCGGGTCACCTTCGTCGACGACAACATGGGTGAGCAGGCAAGCGACAGCACGGCCGGCGACCGGCTCGAGCTCGCTCTCGATCAGCGCCCCGATCTCGGCCTGGGTCTGGGCCACCGCGAGGTAGAGCGGCAGCGGCGGCGCCTCGTCGGCGGCGCGCTCGTGGCGCAGCAGCTCGTTGCCGACTTGCGGGCCGTTCCCGTGCGTGATCACGAGCTCGGTCGCCGAGAGGAGCGGCCGCAGGGCTTCGCAGGCGGCCCGCAGGTTCGCGCGCTGCTCGGCAGCAGTTCCGCGCTCGCCCGGCCGAATCAGCGCGTTGCCGCCGAGCGCGACGACCGCGGTCACATCAGTGCCCCGGGTTCCTGGCGAGGCGCTGGCGGTGCGGTGCCGGAGGGGACAGTGTCAAGGAACACGGCCCCGGAGAGCACCGTGCCGTCAGCGGCTCGAGGCGGGGCCGGCGGCCGGCTTCGCCGGCCGTGAGGCGCCGCCGGCCAGGGACGCGGGTGGCTGGGTGAGCCCGGTCTCGGTGAGAACGTCGGCGAGCGTCGGCTCTCCGACCTCCTGGAGCCGGTAGGTGACCCGCATGGCGGGCACGTCGAAGTCGATCAGCTTGCGGAGGTCGATCGGCGTTCCGATCAGGACGAGCTCTGCGCCCGAGGCCTCGATGGTCGCGCGGAGATCGTCCATCTGCCTCCGCCCGTAACCCATCGCGGGCAGGAGCGCACCGACGTGCGGGTACTGCCGGAAGGTCTCCGCGATCGAGCCGACCGCCGCGTCCCGCGGATCGATCAGCTCGGCCGCGCCGTTTGCCTTCGCGGCCAGCACCGCTGCGCCGTAGGTCATCTCGCCGTGGGTCAGCGTCGGGCCGTCCTCGATCGCCAGCACCCGCTTGCCGGCGATCTCGGCCGCGTCGCCCTCGACCACGAACGGGGAGGCGGCGAGCACGATCCGCGCGCCTGGGTTGTGCTCGCGGATCGAGTCGAGCACGGCGTCCACGCCCTCCTGCGGGGCGCTGTCGATCTTGTTGACGACGCAGACGTCGGCCATCCGCAGGTTCGTCTCGCCCGGGTGGTAGCGGAGCTCGTGCCCGGGCCGGTGCGGGTCGACGACGACCACGTGCAGGTTGGGCTGGATGAACGGCGTGTCGTTGTTGCCGCCGTCCCAGAGGATCACGTCCGCCTCCTGCTCGGCCCGGTCGAGGATGGCCGCATAGTCGATGCCGGCGAAGACGAGGTTCCCTTCGGCGAGGTGCGGCTCGTACTCCTCGCGCTCCTCGATCGTCGCGTCCGCCGCGTCGAGGTCCTCGTAGCGCTCGAACCGCTGCACGGCCTGCGCGGCGAGGTCGCCGTAGGGCATTGGATGCCGCAGCACGGCGACGCGCTTGCCGGACTCGCGCAACAGCGCCGCGATCCGGCGTGTCGTCTGGCTCTTGCCCGAGCCCGTCCGCACCGCGCAGACGGCCACGACCGGCTTCTCTGAGGTCAGCATCGTCTCCCGCGGCGAGATCAGGCGGAAGCACGCGCCTGCGGCGAGCGCGCGCGAGGCGACGTGCATCACGTGCTCGTGCGTCACGTCGGAGTAGGCGAAGACGACATCCTCGACTGCGTGGCGCCGGATCAACTCCTCGAGCTCGTCCTCGGGGCTGATCGGGATCCCGTCCGGGTAGAGCTCGCCCGCCAGCTCGCGCGGGTACACCCGGCCCTCGATGTTCGGGATCTGCGTCGCCGTGAAGCCGACCACCTCGTAGTCCTCGCGGCCGCGGTACACGAGGTTGAAGTTGTGGAAGTCCCGCCCGGCCGCACCGACGATCAACACCCGCGTCCTGTCCATGCATAAAGCTTATGCAGCTACACAGGACGGCGGGCTCTCATCTAGCCGAACGGTGAGGGTCGCCTACTGCCCGAACGGCTCGATTCCTTAGTAACACTGCGTTACTTGGGAAGCCTGCGACGCTGGCTTGGGGGCGTGCCCTAGCGCAGCGACTCGCGGACGCGGTCGGCGACCGCTGCCATCTCCAGCTTCGCGCCGGTGACCTCGTGCAGGAGCTCGTCGGCGGTCGGGCGCTGGCCCTCGGCCCACAGCTCCTGGAGGAGTGAGCCCGCCTCCCGCGAGGCGAACCAGTCCGTCCCGAAACGGCTCCGCAGGTGGTCGCGGAGCTGCGCCTCGAACGCCCACGAGCGAAGGTAGGAGTAGACGTAGAAGCCCTCGTCGATGTCGGCCAGGAAGTTCGCGGGGCTCGGCTCGATCTTGAGCGCATCGCCGAGCAGCTCGACGTAGCGCTTCGGCATCCCCTCGATCCCGCCGTTGCCGTGGAACTCGAGCTCGTACAGCAGCTTGGCCGAGTAGCGGCGAACGAAGAAGAGCAGCCAGAGCATCCCCTCGGCCGCGTACTGCTCCGGCCGGGGGAAGTCGAGGCGGCGTGTCAGCCAGGCGGGCTCGTCGGTCAGGTGCTGGAGCAGCATCGCCCAGCCTTCGGTTACCGCCGAGTCGCCGAGGCGCTTCTCCTCCATCCGCAGGTCGCGCGAGGTGTTCGCGTAGTGCTCGGTGTGGCCGGCTTCGTGGAAGAACGCGCGCCAGTCGTCGGCACCGCCGATCGGCTGGATCACGAGCATCACCTTGTCGGGTACCTCGATCGGAGCGCAGAAGGCCCGCGGCGTCTTCTGCGGCCGCTGCTCGATGTCGAGGTGGACGTTCGCCTGGCCGTCGAGGTCGATCCCGAGATCCGCGAGCGTCGTGCGCAGCGCGGGCACCATCAGGTCGCCGGGGAAGCCCTCGTCCCACTGGGGCGAGCGGATCATCCGGTTGATGTCGTAGCGCTTCGCTTCGTCCAGCCCGAAGCCGAGCTCCGCGCGGAGGGCGCGGTCGATCGAGCGTTCGTACAGCTCCTCGGTCGAGTCGAGGAAGTCGCGGCATTGCGCGGCGAGATCCTCGAGCGCGAAGCCGAACCGCTCATACAGGTCCCGGTAGCTCGACCCGCCGAGCGCGGGCACGGCGTTCCGCGTGACCTCGACGGCCTCGAGGTAGATCGGGTTGAGGTGCTCTTCGGTCGCTTCCCATGTCGCCGCGTCGAGGCGCTCGCGCCTGGAGCGGTCCGGCTCGTTCGCGATCGTCGGGCGCAGCATGCGGAAGGGGATCGCCTCGCCGTCGACGGTCACCTCCAACTCGGCCTCGAGAGCGGCCAGCCGTTCGGCGTGCCCGCGGGTCAGCTTCCCGACGTAGCCCTCGCAGGCGAAGTGCCAGAGCTCGCGCACGCCGCGGTCGCCGTCGACCGCGGCTCCAAGCGACTGTGCGCGCTCGAGCTCGGTCAGATCCGAGTGGCGCTCGTAGATCTCCTCGAGCTCGAGCCGGTCCTTGAGGCCCGCGTAGTGGAGGTAGTACTCCTCGTCGAGCTCCGAGATGAACCGGTCCGCCTCGGCCCTGTACGCGTCGAGCTCGGGCATTGTCGGCGGCTCGCTCGGCACAGGTCGTAGGATACCCCGGTGCGCGAGATCACCCTTCGGACCGAGCGGCGCACACAGCTGGTCGAGATCACGCCGCAGGTCGAGGAGGCGCTCAACGGGGTCGACGGCGCCGCGGCCGCGCTCGTCTACGTCCCGCACACGACCGCCGGGGTCACGATCAACGAGGACGTCGACCCGACGCTCGCTCACGACATCGAGGCGGCGATGGAGAAGATCGTCGAGGACGGCTGGGGCTGGCGGCACGACGACGAGGACGGGCCCAACGCGCCGTCGCACATGCGCGCCTCGTTGATGAGCCCGGAGGTGCTCGTCCCGCTGCAGGAGGGCAAGCTCGCTCTGGGCCGCTACCAGGGCATCTTCTTCTGCGAGTTCGACGGCCCGCGCGAGCGCAAGGTCTACGTCACCGCGCTTCGCTGAATCGCAACCGCCGCTTTACCTGAACTCAACACGAGGATCGTACGTTTCGGCCAGTGCCTCGACGGCTGCCGATGCTGCTGCTGCTTTCCGCTGCGGCGATCCCGGGCATGCTCCTCTTCGGCCACCAGGCCCGCTCCCACGCGCACACGATCCCGCGGGCTCGCGCCCTGGCGACGGCGCTCGTGCCGCCGGGGATCCACAAGATCCGGCACGTCGTGATCCTGATGATGGAGAACCGCTCGTTCGACTCGTACTTCGGCACCTACCCTGGAGCCGACGGGATTCCTCGCCGCAACGGGCGCTTCACCGTCTGCCTGCCCGACCCGGCAACAAGGGCCTGCGAGCGGCCGTACCACGACCACCTCGACCGGAACACCGGCGGGCCGCACGAGCACCTCGACGCGATCCGCGATGTCAACGGCGGAAGGATGGACGGCTTCGTCCGCCAGGTGCGCCGCGGCCTCGTCCACGGCTGCCTGGCGGCGCCGGACCTGCCGCTCTGCTCACTGGGGAGGGCGCGGGCGCATCCGGACGTGATGGGCTACCACGATTGGCACGAGATCCCGAACTACTGGTCCTACGCGCGGCACTTCGTGCTCCAGGACCACATGTTCGAGCCGGCCACCTCGTGGAGCCTGCCCGCCCGCCTCTACATGCTCTCGGAGTGGTCGGCGCGCTGCCACAGGCGCAACGTCGCGGCGAGCTGCGTGAACGCCGTAGAGAACCCTCTCGCGCCGCCCCACGAGCCGCAGAACCCGACCGGCCAGAAGCCCAGCTACGCCTGGACCGACCTGACCTACCTCCTCCACCATTACCACGTCCCCTGGCGTTACTACGTCTTCGCCGGCACCGAGCCCGACTGCGAGACCGGAGCGATGTCCTGCCGGCCGATCCGCCAGCGGGCGAAGACGCCCGGGATCTGGAACCCGCTGCCGTGGTTCACGACCGTCCGGAAGGACCACCAGTTGCGCGACGTCACGTCGATCTCCCATTTCTTCGCGGCAGCGCGCAAGGGAAGGCTGCCGGCCGTCTCCTGGGTCGAGCCCAACAACCACGTCAGCGAGCATCCTCCGGCTCTCATCACGAACGGGCAGGCGTTCGTCACGCACGTGATCAACACCGTCATGCGCAGCCCGGACTGGCGCTCGAGCGCGATCTTCCTCGCCTGGGACGACTGGGGCGGGTTCTACGACCACGTCGTCCCGCCGATGGTCGACATCAACGGTTTCGGGTTGCGCGTGCCGGCCCTGGTCATCTCTCCCTACGCGCGAGCCGGCTTCATCGACCACCAGGTTGCGAGCCTGGACGCCTACGTCAAGTTCATCGAGGACGACTTCCTCGGCGGCCGGCGGTTAGACCCGGCAACGGACGGACGCCCCGACCGGCGCCCCGACGTGCGTGAGGCCCTGCCCCAAGTCGGCGACATGAGCCTCGACTTCGACTTCAACCAGAAGCCGCTGCCGCGCCTGATCCTGCCGCTGCACCCGCACTTCTCCTAGGCTCTCGGCGAGATGGCCGCGCCGGTTGCCAGGGACCAGGAGCTCGAGCTCTCGATCGACTCGCTGGCCTACGGCGGCAACGGCGTCGCGCGGCTGAACGGGTTCGTGGTCTTCGTCCGGCGCGGGCTTCCGGGAGATCTCGTCCGGGCGCGTGTGACGAAGGTGAGGCGCAACCACGCGGAGGCGCTCGCCGTGGAGGTGCTCCAGCCGGGGCCGGAGCGGGTCGAGGCGCCGTGCGCGCACTACCCGGCGTGCGGCGGCTGCCGGTTCCAGGACCTCGCCTACGAAGCGCAGGCCGCGGCCAAGCAGGAGCAGGTCGCGGATGCCCTGCGACGGATCGGCGGGATCGCGGATCCGCCCCTCGAGCCGATCGTCACGGCCGTGGAGGTGTTCCACTACCGCAACAAGATGGAGTACTCGTTCACGGCGACGCCTGCGGGGCCGGCGCTCGGGTTGCACAAGGCAGGGCGCTGGGACGAGGTGCTCGAGATCGAGCGCTGCTGGCTCACGACCGACCTCGGGAACGCGCTGCGCGACGCCGTCCGCGACTGGGCGCGCGCGGAGAGGCTCGAGGCCTACGACCAGGCCGAGCACACCGGCTACCTGCGCCACCTCGTCCTCCGCGAGGGGCGCAACACGGGACAGATGCTCGTCCAGCTCGTGACAGCGGAGGGTGAGCGCTTCGACCGGGACGAGCTCGTCGAGGTGCTGCGGCGGTTCGCGGAGGTGTGCTCGATCCACTGGGCCGTGAACGACTCGCCCGCGGAGGTGACGAACCTGCCGACGACGCTCCTGTGGGGGGAGGACGCGATCGAGGAGGAGCTCTGCGGGCTGCGCTTCCGTGTGCGGCCGAACGCGTTCCTGCAGACGAACACGGCGATGGCGGAGCGGCTGTACGACCTCGCGGGCGAGTACGCCGCCCTGACCGGGCAGGAGTCGGTGTACGACCTCTACTGCGGGATCGGGACGATCGGGCTGACGATGGCCTCGAAGGCGCTGACGGTGTGGGGCGTCGAGGTCTCCGAGGAGTCGGTGGCCTGCGCACTCGAGAACGCGGACCTGAACGGGATCGCGAACGCGGCGTTCTTCGCGGGCGAGGTGGGGGCGTCGCTGGAGGAGCTCCGCGACCGCGCCGGGCCTCCGGACGTGGTCGTCGTCGACCCGCCGCGCGCTGGGCTCTCGGGGAAGGCGCTACGGCGCCTGGGTCGGCTCGAGGCGCCGCGGCTCGTCTACGTCTCGTGCAACCCGACGACGTTGGCGGGAAACGTCAAGGAGCTGGGGCGCGACTGGGGCTACCGCCTCGAACGCGTCCGCCCCCTGGACATGTTCCCGCACACGCCGCACGTCGAGTCGGTTTCCCTGCTCACCCGGAGTTGAGCTGAGCCTCGATCGCCTCGCGTAGCTCGGCCAGATCGTCGCGGAGCCCGCCGACTCGCTCGTTGCCGAGACGTGCCTCGACCGCCTCGGCGAAGGTGCGAAAGCGCGGGCGCGCCCGCCGCAGGAGTCGCTCGCCCTCGGCCGTCAGCCGCACGAGGTACGGGCAGCTCTGGGTCCCCGGCATCGACTCGGGCACGGTTTCCGTTGTCGATCCTGTAACCAACACGGTGCGGCGGACGATTCCCGTGGGGCCGAGCCCGATCGCCGTCGCCGGGGCCGCGGCGTGGGTCACGTCCGACCTGGACGGCGACCTCTGGCGCCTCGACACGGCGCCGTAGCCGTCACGCCTGGCGCGAAGGGCGGTGCCGGACCTCGCGCCAGAGCAGGTCGCAGTTCGGGAGAAGGAAGCCAAGCGCGAGCAGCGGGAGCGCCGGGAGGCCGCCGACCTCGAAGAGCTGCGCGAGCGCTATCGTCCCGCCGATCGAAGCTGTCAGGCAGAGCCAGGTCCAGGGCACGCGCAGCCGGAAGCGCGCAGCCGCGCCCAGGAACAGCGCGAGGAAGAGCAGGTCGGGCAGGCCGAGCTTGGCCGACCCGTTCACGCCCGGGACCGGGAAGGCGAACGAGAGGGTCGCGAACACGTGCTGCCTGTGCGTGACGATCTCGTGTGTGGGGCCGCGCCAGACGGAGTACGCATCCACCCACGGAACGATGAACGCGACGAGCACGACCCAGCTGGCGTCCTCGAAGTAGCGGAGGAAGAGCCAGCCGATCGTCGTCATCGCCCCGAGCTTTGCGAAGTCGCCGACGGCGCCCGCTCCCGTAGCCGTGAGCACGACCGCGGCCGCGACGAAGGCGATCGCGAGCAAGAGGAGCTGGACCGTGGTCGCCCGCCAGATCGGCAGCGCGAGGTAGACGAGCCCGAACACGGCGGGAATCAGGACGAACGCGAGGAAGGCGATCGACCACCAGGTCGAAGCGCTCCACAGCGATTCGTGGAAGCTGTAGTAGAGACCCAGGGCCGCGGCCAGACAGGCGAAGGCCGCCGCTCTGGGGCCTAGTAGGGCGGAAGCTCGGCCCACCACGGGCCGAGTGTCTTGAACGCGTTCCAAAAGCGGGTCTTCGCGGGTTGCTCGTCGAGCGACTCGTCGATGTCGGGGACGTGAAGGGCCTCGATCGTAGGCGTAAAGCGCTGGAGCGTGCCCAGGTCGGTCTCGACCGGCTCGGAGAGCGGGAACTCGAGCTCGTTCAGAAACGTCAGGGCCGGCTCGCCCATCACGACCACGAGCTTCGGCTGGACGATGTGCAGCTCACGCACGAGCCACGGGCGCGCCTCCTCCTCGTCGCCGCCCGCGAACTTGAGGCAGTTCGTTCCGTAGATCGCCATCGGGTCGACGCGCAGGCGTTGCAGCGACTTGAGGATCGCCTGGCCCGAGCGGCCGTAGAAGGCGACCCCCTCCTGAATCTCCGCCGCCTGCGGCACGGGCTTCAGAAGGAAGACGTCGGCGAGCGGATGCCCCGACCCGAGCACGGGCACGCCGCCCTCGCCTGCGGCGCGGGCGATCTCGTCTCCGAGCTCGTTGATCTCGGAGATCGCCTTCTGCAGGTACTTGTCGAAAATTTCGTCGGTGGGCACTGAGGACACGGAGGGCACCGGCACCTTTCTCGGCTAGCGAACTCTTTCCTTGGCCTGGGCCGCCCACTTGAGCGACTGCAGGTAGAGGAGCGAGCGCGGCCGTCTCAGCACCTGGGCCGTGCGCAGGCTCGCAAGGAACTCCTCGGGCCCGTCGAAGGCGCGCATCCGAACGCCGCCGGTGCCGACGCCCTGGAGCACGTGTGCGTCCGAGCCGGCTCCCATTGTCAGGCCGTACTTGCGCGCGAACCGCGCGGCCTCGTCGTTGTAGGCCTCAAAGAGCAGCCGCGCGTTGTAGACCTCGAGCACGTCGAGCTCGTCGAGGCGTCCCAGCAGCAGCGCCGGGTCCGGCACGGCATGCAGCCGGTCGAAGGGGTGAGGGACGTAGACGACGCCGCCCTGGGCGCGAATCGCCGCGATCGTGTCGGCGAACGACATGCCGCGTGGGATCTCCTCGGAGAGGAAGAGGCCGATGACCTCGCCCTGGCCGTCCGTCTTGACCTCCTCGCCGGGGATCACCACGAGGTCACGGCCCCGCGCGAGCTCGACCGCCTCGAGCGCACCACCGAAGACGTTGTGGTCGGTGACCGCGATGGCGCCGAGCCCCTGCGCCTCGGCGTGGTCGAGCAGCTCCTCGACCGGGATCTGGCAGTCGTGCGACCAGGAGGTGTGCAGGTGCAGGTCGGCCGCGATCCAGTCGCGGTCGTCCGAGAGCACCGGTTTCTCGGGCTTGCGTCTCTTCCTGGTCTCGAGCCGGCCGTAGAGCTCGTCGAGCTCGCGTGCCACTGCCGCGAAGCTCTGCCCCTCGGCCTCGGCGCGGGCCTGCTCGCCGGAGCGCTCGCGGAATGCTCTGTCCTCGGCCAGGCGGGCGATTGCCGCCGCGGCCAGCTCGGGCTGGACCTCCACGCCGGGCGGGGAGACGATCGCCGCACCCGCGGCGCCCGCCTCGAGCGAGACGCGCTCGATCCCGTCGAGCGCCGGCACGAACACAGCCGCTTCGCCGAGCAGCGGAGCTCGGGCCGTACCTTCCCGCAGCGTGCGCACGCGGGCGCGGCCTCGGAGCGGCCGCGGGATCGTGGGCCGCCCGGTCAGCGGCTTCGTGCGGAGCAGGACCAGCTCCCAGCCGGGTAGCTCTCGCAGGGCGCGCGTGACCGATCGTGCCAGGGCGCGCTCGGCCGGCCGCCACTCGTAGACGACGAGCCGGCGCTTCCGCCTCGGCCGGAAGAGCTCCGTGTCCACTCCGGGGCTGAGGACCCGGTAGTCGCCGGGCAGCCGCTCCGCCGCGGCCTCGGCCGTCGCCTCGGACGTTGCGATCAGGGCGTCGATCCGCGCCAGCAGCCGCTCCCGCTGGGCGCGCCCCGGCGGATAGCCGAGCCGCTCGGCCGAGAGGAAGGTCGCGACCGTAAGCGCGTGGGAATCGCGGACGGCGAGGTACGAGAGGCTCGGCAAGCCCACCTCGAAGCCGTGGACGACGTCGTAGCCGCCTCGCGCGAGCGCAAGAGCGAGGTTCGCACGGGCGCCGACCGGCACCCCGATCCTGCTGCGCCGCGAGATCGGGACGGCCGGCCCGAGGGCGATGACCTCGTCGCCGGCCCCGTCGAGCAACGCGCGCCGCCCGGCGATCAGGTCGGCTGCGCGCGTCGAAGGCGCGAGGACCGTGACGGAGTGCCCGAGGACGCGCAGCTCCGCGGCGATCCCCGCCACGTGCTCGTTGACGTCGTGGGGCCGCGACCAGGCGAACGGCGAGACCAGGCAGACGCGCAGGCCCATCGCCCCGAGTCTAGCCCGGCGATGAAGCCGCTCGTCTCGCGTGATGCCGGGCCGGATGGCGGTGGGCACGGGGGAACCGGGAGGTTCCCCCGAATTCGAGACCCGTCAGGCCTTGCTCTTTGCCGGCTCCTTGACGAGCGTGCGCTGATGCTTGCGGATGAACTGCTCGGTCAGGTCGCGTGCCTCGTCGTCGTCGTATTGCTTCGGCGGCGATTTCATCAGGTAGGCGCTCGGCCCACCGAGGGTGCCCGAGATGCCGTTGTTGAGCGCCAGCTTCGCGAGCCGCACGGCGTCGATGACGACCCCGGCCGAGTTGGGCGAGTCCCAGACCTCGATCTTCAGCTCCGCGTTCAGCGGCACGCCGCCGAAGGCCGTTCCCTCGAGCCGGATGTAGGCCCACTTGCGGTCCTCGAGCCACGGGACGTAGTCGGACGGGCCGACGTGGATGTTCTTGTCCTCGAGCTCGTAGGGGAGCGTCGACTTGATCGAATAGGTCTTCGAGATCTTCTTCGACTCGAGCCGCTCCCGCTCCAGCATGTTCATGAAGTCCGAGTTGCCGCCGAAGTTGAGCTGGTATGTCCGGTCGACGCGCACTCCGCGGTCGCGGAAGATGCTCGTCAGCACGCGGTGCGTGATCGTGGCGCCGACCTGCGACTTGATGTCGTCGCCGATGATCGGGAGCCCGCGTTCCTCGAAGCGCCGCTGCCAGTAGCTCTCGCGCGCGATGAAGATCGGCATGCAGTTCACCATCGCGCAGCCGGCGTTGAGGATCTGCTCCGTGTACCACTTGGTCGCCTCCTCGGAGCCGACCGGGAGGTAGTTGATGACGACGTCGGTTCCGGTTTCCTTGAGGATGCCGGCCACGTCGTCGGTCTCGCCCGGGGCCTTCGTCACGACCTCGGAGAGGTACTTCCCGAGGCCGTCGTGGGTCATCCCGCGGTGGACGGTGACGCCGGTCTTCGGCACGTCCGCGAACTTGATCGTGTTGTTCGGGTGGGCCCAGATCGCGTCCGCGAGGTCCTTGCCGACCTTGTCGGTGGTCACGTCGAACGCGGCAGTGAACTCGATGTCGCGGATGTGGTAGCCGCCGAGGTCGACGTGCATCAGCCCCGGCACGAACTGGCCGGGCTCGGCGTCCTTGTAGTACTCGACGCCCTGCACGAGCGAGGACGCGCAGTTGCCGACGCCGACGATCGCGACGCGGACCTTGTCGTCCGAGCGCCGCGCCTTGCCGTTGGTTGCAGCCATGGGTTCCTTTCCGAGCCGCTCGGAGAGCGCCTCGACGATGAGGTCGTTGAGCTTGCGCCTGCGCTGTGCCGCACGCGCGGCGAGGGTGTCCTTCAGTTCCGCCGGCATGCGCAGGAGCACCGAGCCGCTCCTGCCGGGCGCCTTGCCCGGGCGCCCGCTCGGCTCGAAGGGGACGGCGAAGCGAGAGGCGAGGATGCCTACTGCGACATCGTTGAGGCTTCGGCCGGTGCGGCGTACCTCCTCGGAGAGGAGCCCCTTCAGCTCGCTCGGCATTCGAACGAGGACATCCTTTCGCGTCGGTGCTAGCACAGAAGTGCTAGCAGTATAGAGGTTAGGTTCGAGTGCGGAGCTGCCGGCGGACGCCGAGCACCCGCTGGAGCACGGTCAGCCAGGCGGCCGCGGCCAGGAAGTAGATGACGTACTGCAGGCCGCCCCACGGAGCGAAGGTGAGTGCGGCGGTGATCACGACCACGCGCTCGGCCCTGCTGCCGAGTCCAACGTCGCCGCGCAGCCCGAGCAGCTCGGCCTTCGCGCGCGCGTAGGAAACGAGAAAGGAGCCGGCCATCGCCGCGATCGCGAACGCGAGCGCGACCTCGTTGCCGTGGCGGGAGAAGACGAGCGCCACCGCCGTGAGCACGAAGCCTTCGCTGACCCGGTCGGAGATCGAGTCGACGAACGCGCCGAACGGCGTGGCCTTGTCGCTCAGCCTCGCCAGGGCGCCGTCGAGGATGTCGAGCACCGAGCCGACGACGAACACGATCGCGGCGATCCAGTAGATCAGCCACTGGTTGTGGTCGCCGAACCAGACGAGCACCGCGGCGGCTGCGCAGAGCATGATCCCCGCGGCCGTGAGCGCGTTCGGCGTCACGCGCGTGCGCGCGAGCCCGCCGATCCAGCGAGAGGCGAGACGGCGCGTTCCGTCCGTGTAACCTCGCTTTACCGCCGCGAGCGCGGCCGTGCGGCCCAAGGCGGCTACGCCGTCGCCGGCGCCAGGCGGGCTCGCCGCTGTCGCCGAAGCCCGGGGCCGTAGACGACCACGAGGGCGATCGTGGCGACGACGATGCCCGCGAGCACGTCGAGCCAGAAGTGGTTTCCGGTTGCCATCACGCTGAACCAGACCCACGCGGGCCACAGCAGCCATGCGGCCTTGAAGAAGCGGTTGCGGCAGACCGAGGAGAGGACGATGCCGAGGATGAGCGCGTCGGCGGAATGCAGGCTCGGCATTGCTGCATACGGGTTCGAGGCGATCTCGACGAGGCCGCTGCCGTGGTTGAGCCCGCCGAAGTCTGCGAGCGTGTCCGCGAAGCCGAGATCCGGGAACATGCGCGGCGGCGCCGTGGGCAGGGCGACGTAGCCGACGAGGCCGATCACGTTTGCGAGCAGGATCGCGTTGCGAAAGCGGACGAACGCATCGTTGCGGCGAAGGTAGACGAACAGCAACGCCAGCCCGACGACCGTGAACTCGGAGTTCCAGTAGGTCCACGATGCGAGGGCCGCGAGCGTCTGGGAGCCGTCGACGATCCGTTGGAGGGTGAGCTCGATCAGCGCATGGGTGTGGCGCTCGATTCCGATCACGTGGAGACCGTTTTCGAACGCGCGCGGTGGGTTGCGGTCGGCGATGCCGCGGGCGACCTGGTAGGCGGCGAGGAAGCCGAAC
>Ga0307305_10000386_pt1 | contig 15556 bp, 12 predicted proteins | sample ER_DNA_186_FD_194512 | JGI IMG/M metagenome (GOLD analysis project Ga0307305, IMG submission 194512) | Bulk soil microbial communities from the East River watershed near Crested Butte, Colorado, United States - ER_DNA_186 | ecosystem: Environmental > Terrestrial > Soil > Floodplain | place... | reverse complement strand
CCCTCGGCGACATCCTTCCCCGGGTCCGCCCGGAGCTGCACACGGTCGCCACGGCGAAGGTCGAGGTCGCGTACGGCCACCGGGCGCTCGGCGAGGATCGGCTGCAGGCGTTGCGCGATGCCGAGCGTCGCCTCCGCGTCGGCCTCCTCAGGCTCGTGTTCCGCCGCCGTTACCGCCCCAGGTCGCTCCAGAACCGCAACTAGACTTCAGGTCGTCGCCAATGCGGCGACCGTCAGAGGGCGCCGGAGCGCTGGCGTTCTTCGCTCGCCTCCTGGGCGGCTGCGTCGAGGAGCGGCGCAAGGTGCTCGGTGAGGTTGACCGCGCGAAGGACCGCTCGCCCGTTCCGCAGCTCGATGACCGTCAACCCGCACAGGTCGAACGACCACATCCAGAACCGCTCGAGCGGCAGGTCGAACAGCGTCAGTAGCAGGACCTTGAAGACGCCGTCGTGGCCGACGACGACGGACCACGGCCCCTCGACGTCGTCACGCTGATAGCCGGCCACGGGCGATCGATCGACAACTGCGCGCGCTGCGGGTTTTTGGTCGCCGGCGGCGGCAAGGCGTCCGATGAGCCCGGCGAGCGATCCACGAACGCGGGCCTGGACGACGGGTATCGATTCGCCACCCGGCGCCCAGGCGTCGAGCGGACGCCGCCGCCATGTCGCGAGAACGTCGCCCCAGCGCGTCTCGATCTCGGCGCGATACAGGCCCTCCCACTCGCCCTGGCCGATCTCGAGCAAGCCGGGATCCGGCCGCAACGGGATCGCCTGCGCGAAGGCGTCGCCGGCGGCCATAGCGGCGCCAATGGCCGCGGCCGTCTCGGCAGCCCGGCCGAGTGGCGAATGGACGATTTCGAGCGGTGGTCGGACCGGGATTGGCAGCGCCGGCGATCTGCCGGGATGGGCGAGTCGACCGGCTGCGCGCTCTGCCTGGCGTCGGCCGAGGTTCGACAGGGGGGTCTCGGCCTGGCCCTGGAAGCGACCTTCGTCGATGAAGGTCGATTCGCCGTGCCGGACGAGGACGATCGTCGCATCGAGATCGGCCGGAACGAGGGGATCTCGCTCCGGATCTGTTCCGGGCGCCGCGCCGGTGGCGCTCAGTGCTCGCTCCCGAGCCGGATCGGCCAGATGTCGATGACCGCCTCGTGGGCCCGGATCGCCTCGCCGACGCCGGCCGGGATGTCCTCGTCGAGGGCGAGGATCATCAGCGCATCGGCCCGCGGGGCGGACCGGCCGAGGTGCATCGCGCTGATGTTGACGTCGGCCTCTCCGAGGATCTGACCGATCCGCCCGATCATTCCCGGCTTGTCGCGGTGGCGGGTGATGAGCATGACGTCGGACGGCTCCATGTCCAGGCGGTAGTCGTCGAGACGGGTCAGTCGCGGTTCGCCGCCGGCTACCGTGCCGGCAACCGTGGTCGTCCTGCCACCGGCCTCACCGGATAGGGTCAGCTGGGCGGCATACGCACCGGCGTCGGGCGTCTTGCGCTCGACGAGCGTGATGCCGCGGGCCTTGGCCAGCGCGCCGGCATTGACCAGGTTGACGCGCTCGGTCGTCGAGGTCTCGAGGAGTCCGCGGAGGACGGCCGCGGTGAGCGGCGAGCCGTCGAACGTCGCGAGCTCGCCGGCGATCTCGAGCGTCAGCGTCCGGACCCCGCGTCGGGCGAACTGGGCGAAGAACCGCCCAAGGATCTCGGCGAGCGGCAGGTACGGCGCTAGGGCGCGGGCGGTCTCCGGGGTGAGCAGCGGGGCGTTGACCGCGTAACGAGCGCTCCGCCCGGCAAGGACGTCGAGGACCTGGTCGGCGATTTCCTCGGCAACGGCGACCTGGGCCTCGGCCGTGGACGCGCCGAGATGCGGTGTCAGGACCGTGTTCGGGGCGTTCAGGAGCGGCGAACCGGTCGGCGGTTCCTGCTCGAACACGTCGATCCCGGCACCGCCGAGATGACCGTCGCGGAGGGCCGCGGCAACGGCGGCCTCGTCGACGACCCCGCCGCGGGCGACGTTGAGGAGGATCGCCCCGGGCTTCATCCGTGCGAGCTGGTCGCGACCGATCAAGCCCCGCGTGGCGCGGGTCATCGGGACATGGACGGTGATGACGTCCGAGCGCTCGAGGATCGTCTCGAATGAGACGAGTTCGACGCCGTGATGGGCGGCCTGCTCGGCGGTTACGAACGGATCGGAGGCGAGGACCGTCATCTCCATCGCCACCGCCCGGGCCGCAATTGCCTGGCCGATCTTGCCGAGGCCGATGATCCCGAGGGTCCGACCGCGCAGCTCGTTGCCGGTGAACTCGGCCCTCTTCCATTCGCCCCGCCGGACCGAGGCGTCGGCGGCGGCGATTCGTCGCGCGACCGCGTAGAGCAGGGCGAGCGTATGTTCCGCGGCCGCGATCGTGTTGCCGGTCGGCGCGTTGACGACGGTGATGCCGGCGCGGGTCGCCGCGTCGAGATCGACGTTGTCGACCCCGACCCCCGCCCGGCCGATGACCTGCAGCCGCGTTCCGGCCGTGATCGCCTCCGCGTCGACCTGGACCTGGCTGCGGACGACGAGCGCGTCATAGTCGGGCAGGGCGGCGAGAAGCTCGTCGCGTGGGAGTCCCGGCCGGTCGTCGACGTCGTGTTGCGCGCGGAGAAGATCGACGCCCTCTGCGGCGAGGGGTTCTGCGACGAGGATCCTCACGCGGGGACGGTGGCCGCGGTCGGGGCGCCGATCCCCGCCGCGCCGAGCGATTCGACGGCCGCGGCATAGGCCGCTCCGACCGAGCTGCCGGGTGTCAGCCGGCGCCCCTGCTCGCGCGAGACGGTCTCGAGCGTGGCGATCGCCCCGAGGATCTCCTCCACGGTGACCGAGCCGAGATGACCGAGCCGGAAGATCTTGCCGGCGAGCTTGCCCTGGCCACCGGCCAGCACGACGCCGTGCGCCTTGATCGCTCCGTTGAACGCCTTCCAGTCGTGGTTCTCCGGCAGCTTGGCCGCCGTCACGGTCCGCGACGCGAAGCGCTGGTCGGCGAACAGCTCGAAGCCGAGCGCCTGGAGGCCGGCCCGGGAGGCGGCCGCGCACGCCTCGTGACGGGCGAAGATCGAGGCGGCACCCTCGGCCTGCATCAGGCGGATCCCCTCGTCGACCTGGAAGACGACGCCGATCGCCGGGGTGAACGGCGTCTGGCCATTGGCCGCGGCGTCGCGATGGGCCCGGAGGTCGAGATAGAAGCGCGGCATTGTCGCTGTTCCCATCGCCTCCCACGCCCGCGGCGAGGCGGCGATCATGGCCAGGCCCGGGGCGGCCATCCAGGCCTTCTGCGAGCCCGTCACGACGAGGTCGACGCCCCAGGCGTCCATCTCGAACGGCACCGCGCCGAGCCCCGACACGCTGTCGACGAGGATCAGGGCGTCCGGGGCGACGTCGCGGATCGCCGCGGCGAGGACCGGGATCGGGTTCATGACGCCGGTCGAGGTCTCGTTATGCGTGAGCAGGACAGCGCGGTAGCCGGGATGTTCCGCAAATGCCTCGCGCACGACGGCCGGGTCGGCGGCCTTGCCCCACTCGACCTCCATCTTCATGACGTCGGCACCGTAGATCGCCGCGATCTTCGCGAAGCGATCGCCGAACGACCCGATTGAGACTGCGAGAACCGGATCCCCCGGCGACAGCGTATTGACGATGGCTGCCTCGAGCCCGCCGGACCCGGCGCACGTCAGCATCGCTACATCGCTGGTCGTGCCGAAGAACGGCTTCATCCCGGTCAGGATCCGATCGAGCATGGCCGCGAACTCCGGCCCGCGGTGATTGATCATCTGGCGCGCGCCGGCTTCGCGAACCGTGGGCGGCAGGGCGGTGGGGCCGGGGATGCGAAGGTTCGGCTCGAAACGGTCCACGGGTGATCTCCAAGGCATGAGCAGGGGACGTCCGCCCGATTCTTCCACATTCAACGGCCGATAGCGACCTTCCGGCCACGACACGTCCGGGCGTTCGATCTCGAGCCCTGAGATACCCTGTGGCGGCGATCGCCTGACTGCCGCCCAAACGCGGCGCGTGACATCGGCGACGGGCCAGACGTCGTCAGGTCGGTCGATCGGTCTCAGGCTGCCGGTCGCCGGCAGCGACGCACACCGACGCGCTCACCGAGGTCCCATGCCCGGCTCAAATCGCCGTCTTCGCATTCTCCCCCTCCTCCTCATCGCCGGTCTCCTCTTGGCGGCCGGCGGGGTCGCCGCAGTCAATACCAACGCCCTGGGTGCTGGCGACAAGTTCGAGCGGCTGGTCGCCAAGATCGAGCGGTTCATCATCGGGCCGCCGCCGAACCTGCCGGACGAGACCGTGGAAGTGACACCCCGCCCGACCCTCGCGACGATGCCGAGCCTGTCGCCCCTCCCACCAGGCGCCACACCGGGTCCGACAGCTCCGCCACCGGTGCGGACCGCGATGGACGTCTCGATCATCGACGATCCGAAGGCCGTCTTTGCCCACGAGATCCGCAAGGACTGGTGCTCACCGGCCGGTGTCCAGATCACCCTCGCGGCCCTCGGTTTGGCCGACACGTCCGAGGACTTCCAGAGCACCCTCGCCAACCGCGTCCACGAGTGGGAGAGCTATAGCGACAGCCATAACGGCGAGTGGGGACCGACGGCGATGGCCCGGGCGCTCGCCGCGTACGGTGCCCCCGGCTACAAGGTCCGTGCGTACGACACCCGCGCCGACGCCCTGTTCGATGCCGCGGTCGCCCTGGAGACGACCCATTCGCCGGTCATCCTCCTCGCCTGGCGAGGCGCCCACACCTGGGTCATGGACGGCTACCGGGCGGACGCCGATCCGGCCTTGTTCCCGGATGCAAAGATCAGCGGCACCTACATCCTCGATCCGTGGTATCCGTGGAACTCCTCGATCTGGGGCCAGTCGGATCCGCCGGGGACGTTCCAGGACTCAAAGGAGATGGTCCGCAACTTCCTCGAATGGAAGCGCCCCGAGGGGACGTATCCCAATCGCGACGGCAAGTTCATCGTCGTCATCCCGACGCTGCCGGCACCGAACGGCTAGCTGGTCGCGAGGTCCTCGCCGGCAAGCGCGGGAATGCGCCGCACCCGCGGGACCAGGAAGATCGCCAGGAGCACGACCTTGACTGCGCTGCCGGCCGCATAGGCCAGCGGGATCGCCACGATCCCGGCAGTGGGCACGAACACCGACGCTGCCACGATGATCGTGCCGAACCCGGCGAACGAGGCGATCACCTGGAGGACTGTGTTGCGCGTGGCATAGAGGCCTCGCGACAGCGGATACGACAGGCTGTCGAACGGAACGGACAGGGCGAACGCCGCGAGCACCAGTGAGGTTCGGGCGACGTCGGCCTCGCTGAAGCGGCCACCGCCGAGGAGCAGGCGAATTCCGAATTCGCCGAGCACGAACAGCCCGACGGCTGCCACGGTCGTCAGGACTCCGATGGTCATGACATTCCGGACGAGCGTCGATTGGAACGCGCCGCGGTTGCCGGCCGCGAATGCCGCAGAAAGCGTCGGGAAGACCGCCAGGGAGAACGACACGCCGATCAGGCTGACCGGGACCACCTGGAAGTCAGAGGCGAAGTTCAGGCTCGAGACGCTGCCCGGTCCGAGCTGCGACGCCAGGCTCGCGAAGACGGTGAACATGACCGGCTCGATCGGAAAGCTGACCATCCTCGGCAGCATCAGCCTGACGAACTCCCGGAACGCAGGCGTCCTGATCGCGAACGCCGGCCCGATCCGGAAGCTCGTCCGGGTCGTCCCGATGGCCCGGACCGCGAGATGGCCGAGCGCCCCGGCGACGCCGCCCCAGGTCGTCGCGTAGACCCCGTACTGGTGACCGAAGAGGACCGTCGCGAGGACGATCCCGCCGGTGTAGAAGATCGGTGCCAGGGCATAGAACGCGAAACGGCGATGAGCGACGAGGACCTCACCGAGACAGATCGAGGCCGCGAAGAAGACCTGGCCGATGCAATTGATCCGCATGAGATCGACGTAGAGCGCACGCCCGGCCGGATCGAAGCCCGAGACGGCGCGCTCCGCTACGACCGGCGCGAGGACGAACAGCGCCGTGACGGCAACGGCGATGACCAGCGTCGCCGCCGTCAGGACTGTCCGGCCGAACTGGTTCGCCTGATGCTCGTCTTCACGCCGCAAGGCGCTGAAGATCGGGACGAACGGTGCCGTCAGGCCGGCTGCCACGAGTACATCGAGAGCGATCTCCGGGACTCGGATCGCGGCGTTGTAGGCATCGAGCTCGGCCCCGGCGCCGAAGGTCTGGGCGAACACCCTGTTGCGGACGAGGCCCATCGCGAAGTAGGCGAAGCTGAGGATCGCCAGCACGAGCGCACCGCGCGGCAGGAAGCGGTCGAGGAGGCTCCTGATCCGGCGCATCACGGCCGTGCTGGCTTGTCGGTCATGGGCCCTCCCTCGCGATCCGGCGGATCGCTGCCAGACAGACGGATCCGTCGCGATCGATGCTGCGGTCGATTCTGTCGAGTGTGAGCCGAGGGTCGCGGTCAGCCGTCGCCGGCGTCCCGCTTCTCGGTGTCGGCGAGCTCCTTGCGGTTGGCCTCGCGGATCTTCTGGATGCCCTCGCCGGCACCACGGCTTGCCTCGGGGGTCGGGAACGGGTTCCGTCGCGGGCGACCGGCGGTCTTCGCCGCGGCACGGGCCTCATCCCTCGCCGCCTGGCGAGCGCCGAGGGTCGCCTCGTAGCCCTGGTCGGTCGGGAGGTAGTAGCGACGATCGACGAGCTCGTCCGGGAGGTATTGCTGCTCGACGTCGGCGCCCTCGAAATCGTGTGGATAGCGATACCCGACACCGATCCCGTGCTGCTTCATCCCGCGATGGGCGGCGTTTCGGAGGTGGAGGGGGACCGAGAGTGAGCCGCGGGTTTCGACGTCGCCGGCGGCCGCCCAGTAGGCGAGCCCGGCCCGATTCGACTTCGGTGCGGTCGCGATGTACGTGGTCGCCTGGGCGAGCGCGTATTGCGCCTCCGGAAGGCCAATCCAGTCGAGTGCCTGGCCCGCGGCGACGGCCACTTGAAGAGCCCGCGGGTCGGCATTGCCGACGTCCTCGCTGGCACTGATGATCAGGCGCCGGGCGATGAACTTCGGATCCTCGCCGGCGGCGATCATCGCGGCCAGCCAGTAGAGCGCCGCGTCCGGATCATTGCCGCGCAGGCTCTTGATGAACGCCGAGGCCGTGTCGTAGTGGCCGTCTCCCGCACGGTCGTAGCCAAGGATCCGCTGCTGGGCCGCGGTCTCAATGTCGGCGAGGCGGGGAGCGACGTGACCCTCGGCGTCGCGGGCGTCCTCACCCTCCGCCAGCGCGACGGCCCCTTCGAGGACGTTGAGCGCGGACCGGGCGTCGCCGCCGGCAAGCGAGACCAGATGATCGAACGCGTCGTCGGCGAGGGCGACTCCGCCCTTCGGCCCGAAGGCCCCGGCCAGGCCGCGCTCTTCGTCAGCGAGGGCTCGCCGGACGACGATCGCCACGTCCTCGTCGGCCAGCGGCTCGAGACGCCAGACGCGCATTCGCGAGAGGAGCGCGGCGTTGACCTCGAAATATGGGTTCTCCGTCGTGGCCCCGATGAGGGTGATCGTGCCATCCTCGACGTGCGGCAGGAGGGCGTCCTGCTGGGCCTTGTTGAAGCGATGGATCTCGTCGAGGAACAGGACCGTTCGCGCCCGGTTCAGGGCGAGTCGCTCCTGCGCCTCGGCGATCGTCGCGCGGACCTCGACGACACCGGACATGACGGCCGACATCGTCGAGAAGTGAGCGCCGATCTCCGCGGCGAGTAGCCGGGCGAGGCTCGTCTTGCCCGTCCCAGGCGGGCCCCACAGGAGGAGCGACGCGAGATGGCCGCGGGCGACGCTGCGTCGGAGCGGCCCCCGTTCGCCGACGAGATGCTCCTGCCCGACAAACTCGTCGAGGCCTCGCGGACGCATCCGCGCCGCAAGTGGCTGCTGCTCGGGCGGCGGCTTGAACAGCGGCTCCGGGCGAGCGCCGGTCAGTCGGGCAGGGGAGCGCCGGGTGGGCATGGTCCGATGGTACGCGGGCGCGGGCCGGGAGGTGGTCGGCGGCGGGCCGCGCCGGGATCAGATCGCGTGGGTGACGTTCACCAGGATGTCGATGATCGCCAGGACCCCCAGCAGCCCGCCGCCGACGATGGCGATCCGGCGGACATCGCGCCGGACGTAGGCGTACTCCTCGGCGGCCCGGGTCGCGAGCGACGAGGACGAGTAGATCGCTCCCTCGACCAGGGCGCGGCCGCGACGGTCAACGTTGTTTCGCCGGCGGGCATCCTCGGCTGCCTTCTCCTCGGCAAGGATCGCCGCCTCGAGCTCGGCCGCGCGGGCCTCTTCCTCAGGCGTAACGGCGTCCGGTCGGCGGGTCGGCGCGGCGGCGACTGCCGGGCGGTTCGCAGGGCGCTGGATCGGCCGTCGCTGGCCCGGTCGGGCGCCGATGCGCGATCGCTTCGCCATTACGTTCGGGACGCCTCCTGGAGCGGGTCGGCCTGGGACCCGCGGAGGATAGCATTGGCCGACGGGTCGGGTTTCCGGCCGTACGCCACCTGCTAGTATCGGCTCGCCCAAAAATCACCGCGTTCGACGCCTGTCGGAGAACCGTTACATCGACCTCAACGGCCTGGTCTCGCCGTCCATCGGAGTGATCGTCGTCGGTCTGACCGTCGTCGTCCTCGTGCTCGTTCTCGCCGTCCTCGTCCAGGCGCGCCGACTTCGCCGCCTGGGTCAGCGTCTCGACGGGATCACCCGCAATTCGGACGGTCGCAGTCTCGAGGCGATCCTCGACGCCCACCTCGACAAGGTCTACGCGGTTGCCGGCGAGCTCGACGAGCTGTCTGCCAGGTCCGCGATCCTCGAGGCGAACGGACGGCGGGCGATCTCGCGAATCGGCTTCGTCCGGTTCAATCCATTCGAGGACACCGGCGGCAACCAGAGCTTCGCGCTGGCCATGACCGACCTCGGGGGGGACGGTTTCGTCGTAAGCAGCCTGCATTCCCGAACCGGGACGCGGCTGTACGCGAAGGCCGTCGTGGCCGGCCGATCCGACGCGGCCCTGTCGGCCGAGGAGTCCGAGGCGCTTCGGCAGGCCCTCGCGACACCTGTCGGGCAGCCGACTGGCGGCTCGCCCGGCCGCCGCGACCGGGCCGGCGCGGCCTGACAGGCTAGCTGTCACAGGGTCCCGACATGATGCCGGCATGGCCCCCGAGATATCACCCCCGCGAGATCACGTGACCCGTCTGCGCTCCAGGCGCGAACCGATCCCACTCGAACAGATGCCGGTCTGGGATGGCTTCGTCGGTGCCTCCACGGAGCCACTCAGCGGGGACCCTCCGGCTGGTCTCGATGCGCTGCTTGGGGGCCTGAACCCGGAACAGCTCCGCGCCGTCACCCATGGCGACGGGCCACTCCTGGTCGTCGCGGGAGCGGGCACGGGCAAGACGCAGGTCATCACCCGGCGGATTGCCTGGCTCATCGCCACGCGACGGGCGAAGCCGTCGGAGATCCTCGCCCTCACCTTCACGGAAAAGGCAGCTGCGGAGATGCAGCTCCGGGTCGACCAGCTGGTGCCGTACGGCTACACGGATGCCGCGATCGGGACCTTCCATGCGTTCGGCGACCGGATCATCCGCGAATACGCCCTAGAGCTCGGGCTGCCGACGGACGTCCGGGTGCTGACCCGCCCGGAGGTCGTCATCTTCCTCCGCGAGCATCTCTTCGCGTTCGATCTCGACGCGTATCGGCCGCTTGGCGACCCGACGCGCTTTCTCGGCTCGCTGGCGACGCTCTTCAGCCGTTGCAAGGACGAGGACATCGCGCCAGCCGCGTACCTTGCCCACGCCGCATCCCTCGCCGCCGCTGCAGAGGGTTCCCCTGATGACGAGGCGCTCGGCGACGAGGCTCGTCGCCAGGGCGAGCTCGCCCGAGCGTACGCTCGCTACCAGGAGCTGCTCGGCGAGAACGGCTTCATCGACTTCGGCGACCAGGTCAGCCTCGCCCTTCGCCTCGTGCGCAGCTCGGCGGCGGCCCGGACCGAGCTGCAGGGCCGCTTTCGCTACGTGCTTGTCGACGAGTTCCAGGACACGAACCGGGCCCAGTCGGAGCTGGTCTCGATCCTTGCGGAACCCCATCGCAACGTCACCGTCGTCGGCGACGACGACCAGTCCATCTACAAGTTCCGAGGCGCGGCGATCAGCAACATCCTCGGCTTTCGCGATCGCTATCGGGCCGCCAGGACGGTGGTGCTCCGTCGGAACTACCGTTCGCTGGCGCCGATCCTCGATGCCTCGTATCGCCTGGTCCGGTTCAACGACCCGGATCGGCTCGAGGTCAGGGCCGGGATCTCGAAGCAGCTCCGGTCCGAGCGCGCAACCGGCGAGACTCCGCCGGTCAGGCTCGAGGCGTTTGCGACCCGAGCCGAGGAGTGTGACTGGATCGCGGCGGAGGTCGCCAGGCGCATCGCTGGCGGCGCGCGCCCGCGTGACTTCGCCGTTCTCCTCCGGGCCAACAGCGACGCGGATGCGATCCTGCGGAGCCTGAACCTGGCGGGGGTCCCGTGGCGGTTCTCGGGGACGTCCGGCCTGTATGCCCGGCCCGAGGTGCGCGTCCTGCTGGCGTTCCTGCGAGCGATTGCCGATCTGTCGTCGAGCGTCGACATCTACGGGCTGGCCAGCTCGGACATCTACGGGCTGGGCGGCGAGGACCTGACGTCGATCGTGACAACGGCGCGGCGACGGAACAGGAGCCTGTGGGACATCCTCGAGGAGCTCGATCGACAGCCCGGCATCCTGCGGGTCTCGGCGGAGACTCGCGCGGCGGTCACGAGGCTCGTCGCGGACCTGCGCTCGTTCAGTGCGCTTGGCCACGAGCGTTCGGCGGGAGAGGTCCTGTACGCGTTCCTGCGCGGCACCGGGACCCTCGCTCGGCTGGCCGCGACGGACAGCGTCGCCGCCGAGGAGGCGCTCAGGAATATCGCCCGCTTCTTCGACATCGTGCGCTCCCAGTCGTCGCTCCTCGCCGACGATCGGGCGACGTTCGTCGCGGGCCACCTCCAGACGCTCATCGAGGCCGGCGACGACCCGCCGACCGCCGATCTCGACCCGGACGCCGATGCCGTCGCGGTCCTGACCGTCCACAAGGCGAAGGGCCTCGAATTCCCGGTCGTGTTCATGCCCGGTCTCGTCGCCGGCCGCTTCCCGACGCCGGGCCGACGCGAGCCGCTCGGCCTGCCGCTCGCGCTCGTCGACGAGACACTGCCGGAGGGCGACTTCCAGCTCCAGGAGGAGCGTCGACTGTTCTACGTTGGCATGACCCGAGCACGCGACGAGCTCATCCTGTCGCACGCGGCCGACTACGGCGGGGGCGTCGCCCGGCGATTGTCGCCGTTCGTCCTCGAGGCGCTCGACCTGCCGGCCACCGCGTCGGGCGGTCTGGCGGGGGCGGGCGCTCGACCCGTGCTCGATCGACTCGCGGCGTTTGCGGCGGCGGAACGACCGGCCGACCCTGTGCGCGATCCAGTCGCCGAGCCGCTCGTCCTGAGCTTTGGGGCGATCGATGCCTACCTGAGCTGCCCGGCCAAATACCGCTACAGCCACGTCCTGCGGGTGCCCGTGCCGCCGCACCACGCCATGATCTATGGCTCGGCGCTGCACAAGGCGGTCCAGGAGTTTCACCGGCGGCACGCCCGCGGCGAGGTGATGAGCGCAGAGGAGCTCATAGCGTCATTCGAGTTCGCCTGGTCGAACGAGGGGTTCCTGACCCGCGATCACGAGGAGGCGAGGCTCGTAACGGGCCGGGATGCCCTCCGCCGGTTCCGCGAGGAGCAACTGCTGCCGGGAGCGGTGATCCCTGCCTACGTCGAGCGTGAGTTCAGCTTCAGCCTCGACGGCAACAGGATCCGCGGGCGGTGGGACCGGGTCGACATCGAGCCGGCCGAGCCGTCCGCGGCCGTTGCCGAGCCGGCGGTTCAGCACGCGGACACGGTGTCACCGACGCTCGGGCTGACCGGTCGCGAGCTGGTCACGATCACCGATTACAAGTCGAGCGATGTTCGCGACCCGGTCAAGGCCCGCCAGCGGACGCGCGAGTCGCTCCAGCTCCAGATTTACGCGATGGGCTACGAGGCGATGACCGGCCGCCTGCCGGACCGGCTACAGCTCCATTTCCTCGACTCGGGCTTGGTCGGCCGCGTCGACGTCGATCCCAAGCGCCTGGCCAAGGCTCGCCGGACGATCGCGACCGTGACGAAGGGCATCAGGGCCAGGGAATACACCGCGACGCCCAGCCGGATGACCTGCTCGTACTGCCCGTTCCGGGCGATCTGTCCGTCAAGCGCGGCAACATGAGGCAGGTCGCCTGGGCGGAGGAGCTGCGGGCGATCACCTTCGACTTCGGCAACACCCTCGTCGCGGTCGATCGGGCGGCGCTCCACGGCGTCGTCGAGGCGACAGCCGCGGCGGTCGTCGTCCGCGTCGGGCCGTTCGACGTCGGGCGGTTCATGGCGATCTGGGCGGAGGAGCGCGAGCGCCAGTTCCGCGAGGAGGTGCCGCGCTTCCGGGAAGTCGATCTCGCAGAGCGCTTCGCCCGCGTTCTTGCCCGTCTCCGCGGTATGTCGCCTCCGGCGGCGGAGGAGCGCTGGGACGACGCCGCCGCCTCACGGATGTCCGAGCCGGCGGAGATCTCCTGGGCCGTCGAGACCTACAGCCGGGCCTTCGTCGAGGCCCTGCCTCCGCCACCGGTGGTCCGCCCTCTGCTCGAGCGACTCGCCCGGCGGCACCGCCTCGCGATCCTCTCGAACTGGCCGCTTGCGGTGACGATCGACCGTTACGTCGAGGCGGCAGGCTGGGCACCCCACCTGACGGCCGTGGTGATCAGCCAGCGAGTCGGCACGATCAAGCCGGATCCCGCGATCTTCGCCGCGGCCGCTCAGGCCCTCGGCGACCCACCCCCCACGACGATCCTCCATGTCGGAGACGACTGGGCGGCCGACGTCGTCGGCGCGGCGCGGGCAGGCTGGCGGACGGCGTACCTCGATGCCCGGCCGGCCGATTCGCCGCTGCCCTCGAGTCGTCGCGATGGGTCCGTGGTCCCCGACCTCGAGCTGACCGAGCTCGCCGATCTCGAGACGCTCCTTGGGCGCGGGGATCGATAGGGAATTCACCCCACTGGCTGCGCTCGATGGGGCGATGCGACGATGCGTCTCCGGTCGCCGCCAGACCGGAGATCCACTCTGCCCGGGAGGTCAACGGGTCGATGATTCGCCTCGGCCGGCGCCCGCCGCCAGCCATTCCGCTTGCCCGCCCGGGGTGGTCGCGCAGCGCGACCTCGCTCCCCGCCGCGCCCGTGGATCGCGAGGTCCGCACATTCCGCCCGGATCCGATCACGCGGTACGAGCGATCGTCGACGCTGCCGCTCGACGCCCTAGACTCCGTCGTCATGGAGGCGCGCGACCGGCTGACGAATTTCGGCTTCTTCGCGGCCGCCGGCATCGCCTGGATCCTCGTCGCGATCGTCCTGACGACCCGCGATCCGCGTATCGACACTGGAGCCGGCTATGTCGGAGCGCTCCTGATCGGGTTGGCAATCGGCCTCACGACCGTCCCGATCTTCTGGCTGGCGGTCTTCCGGCGGCACCGCCGGATCGCCTACCGCGGTGACTGGTTGCGGGCCGTCCGCCGCGGGGCGTGGGTCGCGGTCGTGGTCGCAGTCTTCGTCGTCCTTCGCCTGCTCGGGGCCTTCCAGCCGCCGATCGCGCTGTTCATCCTCGCCCTCGTGACCGTCGCCGAGGCAACCCTTTCGGTGGAACGCTGACTTCCGAGGTGCCCGTGCCCGCTTCGCTCATCCTGACCCGGCCGGCCGAACCGTTTTCGGAGGCGAAGGCTCGCCTGGCCGCGGCCGTGGAGGATGCCCGGGATGAGATCCTCGACCTGTCGCACCGGGTCCACGCGAACCCCGAGTTCGCGTTCGAGGAGCACCAGGCGGCGGGCTGGGTCGCTGAGGCGTTGAAGCGACACGGATTCGCGGTCGAGCAACCGGCGGGTCGGCTGGCGACCGCGATCCGGGCGACGCGGCCGGGCGGTCGGGGTGGGGCGGGACCGCGGATCGGGATTCTCGCCGAGTACGACGCCCTGCCGGGCCTCGGCCACGGCTGTGGCCACAACACGATGGCCGCGTCCGGTGTCGGGGCGGCGATCGCGCTGGCGGCGATCGCGGACGAGCTCCCCGGCGAAATCGTGTTCTTCGGCACACCCGCGGAGGAGCGGGGGAGCGGCAAGCAGTACATGATCGAGGACGGGCTCTTCGAGGGCATCGACGCCGCCCTCATGTTCCATCCGTGCGACCGCAACCACGTCGAGTCGCACCCGCTGGCCTCGGAGGATGTGGAAGTCGTCTTCCATGGCCTCCAGGCCCACGCGGCGGCCGATCCATGGAAGGGCGTGAATGCCCTCGACGCGATGATCCTGCTGTTCAGTTCGGTCGGACTGTGGCGCCAGCAGCTCCGCCCCGACGCGCGTGTTCACGGGATCATCCAGGAGGGCGGCACCGCAGCAAACATCATCCCGGAGCGGACCAGGGCGTCGTTCATGCTGCGGAGCCCGGAGCAGGCCGAATACGAACGGATGAAGGCCCGCTTCCGTGCCATGGCCGAGGCAGCCGCGACGGCCACGGGGACCAGCGTCGAGATCGCCTTCTCCGGCGGAGCGACGTCGATGAAGCCGAACCTCGGCCTCGAGGCGCGCTGGATCGCGAACGCGGCGGCCTACGGAATCGTCGACCAGGGACCAGATCCGAACTCCGGCAGCACGGACATGGCCAACGTCAGCTGGGTCTGCCCGACGATCCACCCCGAGCTGGCGATCGCCGACGAGGGCACGCCCGGCCACTCGATCCTCTTCCGGGACGCGGCCGCCACGCCGCGTGCGGATGAGACGACGCTCCTTGCCGCGACGCTCGTCGCCCAGACGGCGTACGAGCTGTTCGCCGATCCGGCCCTCGTCGAGTCTGCGTGGCAGGAGTTCAACGGCGGGAGCTGACGCCGGGTCGGATGCTAGGATGGCCGCGGCGCGCCCCGCTGGACGTTCGATGCGAACCGGCGGCGCCCCCAGCGAGACGAACGACGCCGCGGCCAGTGACTCGCCCCGCCCCGTCTCCGGAGGTCCCGTGGCCGAGCGCCCCCATGATACCGACCCGTCCGCCGGCGCCGACTTCGCCGTCGCCAACGGCTGGGACCGGGAGTACGAGGTCTACACGGACTTCGAGCTCCCGACGTACGTCGGGCCAACCACGTTCATGAACCTGCCGTGGGTCACGGATCCCGCCCAGCTCCACGCTCGGGCCGTCGACGTGGCGATCATTGGGGCGCCGTTCGACGATGCCGTGAGCCATCGGTCGGGAGCCCGCTTCGGCCCGCGCGCCATCCGCGAGGCGCAGTACACGTCGGGCTCGGTCAACTCGCTCCAGCTTGGTGTCGAGCCGTTCGAGCTGCTGACCGTCGTCGACGCCGGCGACGCGAACATCATCCCCGCCTGGATC
>Ga0307305_10000385_pt1 | contig 15559 bp, 12 predicted proteins | sample ER_DNA_186_FD_194512 | JGI IMG/M metagenome (GOLD analysis project Ga0307305, IMG submission 194512) | Bulk soil microbial communities from the East River watershed near Crested Butte, Colorado, United States - ER_DNA_186 | ecosystem: Environmental > Terrestrial > Soil > Floodplain | place... | reverse complement strand
GGGGACGATCGTCGCGGATCCGACCTCACCGAGGAGCTTCGCCGCGGCCCCGTCGGGAGGGACCGCGGCCAGGATGGGCCGCTCGGCGGCGATGTACTCGAACACCTTGCCGGAGAGGACACCCCGCCCTCGGCCCTCGGCCTCTGGAATCAGCAGGAGCAGCGCCTCCGAGTCCCGCTGTAGCGCGAGGGACTCCGACCGCGGCACCGACGGCACGAGCTCGATCCGGTCGCCGAGTCCCAGCGAATCGGCGTAGTCGCGATCGGATTGGCGCAGGTCTCCGACGAAGCGCGCCACCACTCCGGGGGTGCGCGCGAGCGCTTCGAGGAACGGGCGGGGGTTGCGCTGTCCGAAAAAGCGGCCCGTGTGCGTGATGCGAAAGCTCTCGCCCGGGCTGTAGTCGAGGCCGGCGAAGTCCTCGAAGTCGCACCCGTTCAGGACCACCTCGACGTGAGCCGCGGGCGAGAGCGCGCGCATCTCGGCCGCAATCGCTTCGGACGCGCAGGTCACGAGATCAGCCCGCCGGGCGATCAGCCGCGCGAGCGACTTCTCACCTCGAAAAGACCGGCGACGATGCGGATGGGCGGCAACGGAATCCCGCAGGTCGGCAACCCAGCGCACGCCGGTGATCCGCTTGGCGACTGCGCCGACGAAGTGGATCGAGCCCGGCGGCGACGTGGTGAGGACCACGTCGATTCCCTCCCTGCGGATGATCCGGACTGCGGCCGGAATCGCGGTCGTGTTCCAGAGGACGCTTGCGTCGGGAACGAGCATGCGCCGCAAAGAACCTCGTGCGTGGGCGGCCAGGCGACCGAGGCCTCGCAACCGGTAGAGCTCTTCCCCAGGACGCCCGGCTGCGGGCCCGATGTTTCTGGCGCGGTGGACGACGGCGCGCTCGGGCAGCGGCTGCAACTCGTCGCGATCGAGCCACTTCGGGTCGTCCGGCGCCAAGACGTGAGTCTCGAAGCCGAAGTCCGGCAGATGGGTTGCGAACTTGAGAGGACGTTGAACACCCGCTCCCCCTGCCGGCGGGAAGTACAGCGCCACGATCAGAACCTTCATGCGGCCTTCATTGTGCGGGCGCGCAGGCAAAGCCGGTACCGGAGCAGCGGGACCTTCGAGCCGGCCAGCCGCTCGACTGTTCGCAGACCACGGAAGAAGCTCGGACGCCACTCGTTTCGTTCGACGTCGTAGCCGGAGCGGACGAGAAACCCGGCAAGTGTCTCCGCATCGCGGAGGCCGATGTGGGTCGGGTTCTGGGCCAGGATCAGGTCGTGAGCCTTCAGGCGCTCGATGAGGTGCTTCGGGTTAGGGGTGTAGATGGAGAGAGTCCCCCCGTCGACGAGAACGCGGTGGGTCTCGGCCAGCATGCGCACGAAGGTCTCGTCGTCGAGGTGCTCGACGAGGTCGGCGGCGACGGCCTTGTCGTACGACCCCTCCTCGAACGGGAGCTCGGCTGCATCGGCCTGGACGAACTCCAGCTGCGGGAACGAAGAGGATGCAGTCTCGATCGCGAGCGCCTCGGCGTCCACGCCCACGACTCGGCAGCCGAAACCGGAGAGAAAGTGGGTGACGGCGCCCGCGGCACAGCCGAGGTCGAGGATGCGCTCGCCTTCGTGCGGATCGACGAGGTCACGGACGGCGGCGAGGCGCAACTCCGTCCAGGGCGTACGCTCCGCGTACTCGGTAGCCATGGTCGTCATGAAGGCCTCGTCGTACTGGGCCGGAGCGCGGCGGAAGGCAAAACGGCGCATCAGACTCGGTAGAGGGCGTACCTGCCGTCGGCGTAGACGGGCCTGAGGAAGCCGAGGCCCGAACGCGGGTACGGATGTGATTTGTCCACGAGAACCCATGCCGCGCCGTACCGGCGCAGGAGACGGCGCCGCTCCGCCTCGCTCGTCTCCTGCGCGAGGAACTGCCGCACGTCCGCTCGTCTCGCGCCGGGTCGATTCTTGGCGTTGATCGCCACGTGGCCCTCGGGTGCCGCCGCGATGTAGGCGGGAACATAGGCCGCGGCGTGGTAGGAGGCCTGCACGTCGCCGAAGATCACCTGTCCGGGCCGGACGTCGGCGCGGAGCGCGGCGATCGCGCCCGGTGTAAGGGCGTCGGGATCGCGCGGCTCACGGCTGAAGTCATTGATACCCAGAGCCGCGATTGGGACCGCGAAGGCAAGTGCAGCAACGGCGCACCATGCTCCGGCGTCAGGCCCGAGCCGGCGCAAGCGCCTACCCACGACGATCGCAACCAGGCCTCCGAGCAGGGCGAAGTACACGGCCCAGACCGGTCCACCCTGCTTCACGCGGTACGTGAACTCGCCCTGAAACGCGAGGCCGAAACCCAGTCCAGCAACCGCTGCAAGGCCCGCACCGACCCAGCGGAAACGGCCTAAGAGCAGCGCAGCTCCCGCGAGCGCGAAGGCCAACGGGATGAACCCGATCAGGCGGCGCGCCTGCGAGAGCGACACGACCTGCGAGAAGGGCTCGAAGAGAAACGGAAGGAGGAGTACGGCGAGCACGGCGAGCGAGCCGCCGAGGACCAGTGCCGCCCACAGCCTCCGCGAGGCAAAGACGGCAAACGGGATGGCGAGGAGTGCGGCCACAGAGGCAGGACCGGCGCGGGCAATCGCTTCAGGAGCGATGCGGAGCAGGTGGCCCGAGCCGTTGAAGTAACCGGCGTAGTGAGAGAGCTCCGCCGCTTTCTCTGCGGCGGTCGGCGTCACCGAGGCCGCACCGCGCACCGCCGGCAGGAGCCAGAGGAAGAACAGCGCCTGCGGGAGTGCTGTCGCTCCAAGAGCGACGGCGATTCTGCTCGCACTGCCTCGATCGTCCCAGGCAAGCACGAGCCGGGCGAGCAGGAACCCGACGAGGACGATGCCGACGAAGATCGCGTAGGTCGGATGAACCATCGCCAGGGCGAGACCGGCGGCCGCCAGCGGTATGAGCAACGCCCGCCGACCGGTGTGAGCGTAGGCAAACGCGAGGGCAAGCACGGCCGGCGGCAAGAGAAGCCGCCCGGAGGTCGCCGGCAGCGCGAGGAACTCGTACGAGCCGGTGCGGACGCGCCCGAGACCGAGGATGGCGAGCTGAGCGGTCGCGGTGGCCACGCCACCTGCCCAGGAGCGGAAGAGCTCTCGCCCGGTCGCATAGGCAAGCGCGAACGCGAGCGGTACGAAAATCGGAGCGAGCCGAAGCATCGTGACAGCGACGTCCACCCCCGCGAGACGGGAAACGAGCGCGACGACGCCGTGCCAGAGAGGAAACGCGTACCCAGGGTGAAGGCCGCCGTTGCGAAATTCGTTCACCGAGTAGACGGAGTCGAGCCGGGGCAGCTCGGCGAGCTTCCGCGCCCGCGCTGCGTGGAAGAGGGCGTCTCCGCCCAGCGTGCGCGCTGACCACCACACCGCGACTGCGAAGAGAACGCCTGCGGCAACCGTCCCGAGGAGCCCGAGCAAGTCTGCGCGTTCAAAGGGAACGGAGGCGGCCAGGGCCGCGGGAACCGCCGCGGCGAGCGCGACGATCAGGATGACGACGTAGGCAAGCGCCAGGGAGCTCTGCGCCGCGAAGACGAGGGCCAGAGCGAGGGCAACGAGCCCGAGGCTGAGAGCGAACGAGCCTGTGACGGCGAGCGCCGGCGACTCGGGCCAGCCGACCGCACGCAGGACGAGAGCTCCGGGGACAAGCAGAACGCAGACGGAGGCCGCGGCGAGGCGGAGAACGAGCCCGCCGCCTTCGGCCGGAAGGAGACGGGTGAGCGCAAGGACGGCAGGTGCCAAGGCCGTGAGGGCGACGAAGCGGAGGCTCGGCAACCGAACCGGCAACGCTGCGGTCACTGAAGCCACGCAGCCGCCTCCTCAGCCAGCTCGCTTGCAGTCAGACAAATGCCTCCGCGGTCCTGGACCCCGTCCAGGACCCGCGAATACAGGCGGTCCCAGCCCCGAGCAGTGAGTGGATCGAAGCGATCCGTGTGCCAGAGGAGCGCGAATCCGCCGCCGTTCTCGGCCGCCCAGTCGAGCAGGCTCTGGATTCTCGTCTCGGCCTGCCCGGCCGAGAGACCGAGATAGCGCTCCTCGCCCAGAGTGACGTCCATGATCGCCAGCGGAATCTCGATCAGGTCGAGCGCGCGATCCTGGGCCGCGTCCCACGGACGGAAAGGCTGCGCGATTCCGGCGCGAAAACCCGGCGCGTCCGTGAAGCCGAGCGAGGCGTCGTAGGCAAAGCCGAGCCGTTCCAGGCCAGCCAGGTTCCGATGAGGATCGACCCGGAGATAGTGGAATCGCTGCCCGGCCACCGGGCCGGCCAGCGATTCGAGCTGAGCCTTCTCTTCGCCCAAGCGGGTCTCGTTCTCCGCTGCGGTGTAGCTCCCGTGTAAGCCAATCTCCGACCCGCCCTCGCTCAAGAGCTGCACGAGCCGCGGGCGAAGCCGCTCGTAGGCCTCGGGGACCGCCCCGTCAGCCGGGTGCCCATGTCCCGCCATGAGGAAGAAGGTGGACGCGCTGTCTCTCTCCGCTTCGGCTTCGGTGATCGCCTCGAAGCGCCAGTTCGGATCGGTGCCCCTCATCTTGTGGACGGGCACCGCCGCGAGGGCGCTCGCTTCTCGCCAGGCTCCCCGGCGCAGGCGTCCCGCAGCGGCGCGGATTCCGCTGCGAGTCCAGCGCCACGGGGTATCGACGTCGTGCGTCAGCGCGACGGCGAAGCGCGCGCCGCGCCAGCGTGGCGGCTCGAGGCCGAGCGCTCGCCGCAGGCGTTCGAGCGGCGGATCGAGCGGGTCGAGCACGGATGCCTCGACAGGAAAGCGCCCGTGCCGGTCGCGAGGGCCCGCCCGCTCCTCGACCCGCGCGAGATGGAAGAACGCCTCGGCGACCTCGTCGCCTTGCGGACGTTCGCCGCGCTCCACCTGCTCCCACGCTTCCGCTCGAAGGGTCAAGCTGGAGGGCTCGACGTCCCGCCCGCCGAGGGTGTCAAGGACCCAGCGCGCGCGGCGTGCGGTTTGCTCGGCAACGGGCATCAGGGAGGGCTTTTTCCAAGACTCACGCGATAGACAGCGTAGTGACGGTCGTCGTAAACAACGGTGAGCGTCGCGAGGAATGCGCGCGGCGCGGGACGCGTCTCGTTCACGACGACCCAGTCGGCACCCGAAGTCCTCAGGAGCTTTTCCCGGCCCGCTGCGTCGAGGGTGGTCGCGCCGAAGAATTGACGAGCGATCCGCGCTCGCTCGATTGGTCTGTTCGCGGCTGTCATCGCCACGTGGGTCGGAGGGACCGCGACGACGTACACCGGCGCCACGGCGAGGATGCGGAGCGATGTCTCAGGATCCGAGAAGACGACGTCCCCCCGGGGAACGTCGGTCTTCAAGACGTGCACGAGTCCTGGAGTCAGCGCCCCGGGATCCGGCGGGTTCGAGTGCAGCCGCGCCAGCGCGGTCCAGGCGAGTGGTGCGCACAGGGCCAGGGCAGCGAGGGCAGCCCATGCACCTCTCGTCCCGGCCAGCCGTCCCGGAAAGCGGGTCGCAAACGCAAGCGCGAAACCGGTCCCCGCGAAAGCAACCCACGCAACCCAGGAGATTCGACCGGTCGGAAACGCCAGCGCAAGGGCGATGCCCGCCGCGAGCATCGCAAGGGTTCCCACGAGCCGAAGCCGACCGGCAAGGAGAGCCAACCCGGCGAGCGCAAACGAAACCGGAACGTATCCGGATAGTCGTCGCGATTGCGAGAGAGACAGGACGTCAGAGAGGCCGGTGAAGAGAGGCGAGACTAGGAGGATCGCGAGGACGGCGAACCCGCTGCCCAGTACGAACGCCGCCCACCGCCGCCGCGAAGCAAGCGCGGCAAGCGGAATCGCCAGGAGGCCTGCTACGCGCGCCGGTCCGCCCGCGCTGATCACTCCTGGGGAGAGCCGGAAGCCCCAGTGCGTGCGGTCGACGTACGGCGCGTAGTAGGAAACGTCGAATCGCTGCTGTCCTCCGCTCGGAGTGAACGAGCCGATCGCGTGAGCCAGCGGCAGGAGCCACGCGAGCGCAAGCGCGAACGGAACACCGACGGCCAGAAGGGCTGTGCCGAAACGGGCGAGCGAGGCCTTCCGTCTCCTGGAAAGGAGAAGGCGTGCCGCGAGGTAACCGACGAGGACCACGCCGACGAAGACGGTGTAGCTCACATGAATGAGCGTGAGCGCGAGCGCGGCGGCGGCAAGGGCTGCAAGGGTGGGGCGCCGCGCGCGCGAGACATAGGCGAAGGAGAGCGCCAGCACTGCCGGCACGAGGAGGTTGCGGGCCGCTGACGCAGGACTTGAGAGGAATTCGAGCGCGCCGATTCCAGATCCCTGAAAGCGGACCTCGGCCAGGTAGGCCACGGCGGTGGCGAAACCCCCCACCCACGACCGAAAGAGGGCCTGGCCTGCAATGTACGCCAGCGCAACTGCAAGGATCACGAGCACAGTCGGCAGATGGAGCATCACAAAGCCGGTGTCGAGCCCCGCCAGACGGGTGACAAGCGCGACAGCCCCGTGCCAAAGCGGAAATGCATAGCCGGGATGTAGCCCCCCGTCTCGGAACTCGTCGACGACGTTGAGTCCGGACAGAGAAGGCAGCTCAGTGAGCTTTTCCACTCGCCCGGCATGGATGAGCTCGTCGGAGCGAAGCGGACCCGCCGTCCAGTCGACGCAGGCCGCGTACACAATCGTCGCGGCGAAAAGAAGGCCGAGAGCCATCGCCTGCGGCTTCGCAATGTTTGGTCGCGCGGGTCCTCGACCCGGCGCGAGAACGCCCAGAGTCGCCACGACGAGCAGACCGATCGTCAGCCTGAGCGACGCTCCCACGGCGAACGTGGCCGCGAGGGCCGCTCCCACCGCAACGAGACTCCACGCGAACGCGCTTGCAAGCGAGACACCGAGGGACGCGGGCCAGCCTGTGACGCGAAGGATCCCGGCGCCCGGGAGAAGCAGGACTAGCGCAGCCGCCAGCACGAGCCGCACCCATGCGCCCGCGCCTCCAGCAGGGAAGAGGCGGGCCACGAACAGGAGCGCCGGAAGCGCCAGGGCGAGCGCCAAGACGTTCCTCGGAGCGACGAGGCGCAGCCGCGCCGACGCGTTCATCCGCGCGATTCTAGGAGGGTTTTCGCGGGTGCAGAGGCGAGCCAGTCGGCGGCGCTGCGGTAGGTCTCGCCGCGCTCGCCACGGAAGAGAACACCTCGCACCCTGAGCGCGCGGACGAGCATCCTCCGCGCCCGCTCGGCCTGCCCCAGGCTTCCGTGCTTGGCGAGAAAGAGCAGGTGGCCGCGCAACTGCTCGCGGTACATGCGCCCCCACTCCGGCTTCGTCGACGCCCCTCCGACATGCACGAACTCGGAGGCTGGATCGAATTCGACCGTCCAGCCGGCCTCCCGCATGCGGTAACAGAGATCGGTCTCCTCGCTGAACATGAAGAAATCCTCATCGAAGTTCCCAACCTGGACGACAGCCTCCCGACGGAGGAGTAGAACGGCCCCCATCAGGAAGTCGGCCTGACGAGTGCTCGCATAGTCGAAGCCTGCTCCGTAGAACGCGTTGAAGGCACGCGAGCGCGGCGCGAGCTTGCGCAGGAAGAAGTACTCGGTCGCGAGCCGCCAGACGGTCGGAAAACCGCGTACAGATGCCTGCACCCGTCCGTCCAGACCGACCAGACGTGGACCGGCCACTGCCAGCTGTGGACGGACGTTGGCGAATGAGACGAGTTCCTCGATGGCTTCTCCGACCGGCCAGGCGTCGGAGTTGAGGAGCAGGAAGTAACGACCCCCGGCAACCCGCATCCCCTCGTTGTTGCCGGCACCGAAGCCCCGGTTCTCAGTGAGCTCCACCAGCCGGACGGAAGGGAATCTGCTTCGAACGAGCTCCGGGCTCCCGTCGGTCGAGGCGTTGTCGACGACGATCACCTCGTGCTGCCCGTCCGCCACCTCCGCCAGGCAGCGCTCGAGATGCTCCCGTGCGTTGTACGAGACGACGATGATCGAGACGTCGGTCAAGACGCGCGCACGCTCTGCCAGAGCATGATCACGCCGCCTGGGATCGACGTCGCGACCGTGACGGCGTAGAAGAGGAAGCCTGTCGCGAAGGCGGCGTCGGCCGAGACGTCGAAGCGGGCCAGGAAGGCGATGAAGAAGGCCTCGCGGACACCGAGCCCGTTGATCGTGAACGGCACCATCATCACGAGGAAGAGGAGCGGCCCCATCACGATGTAGACGAGGGGCGAAAGATTGAGCCCTACAGCCTCGCCGCAGAGCCAGATGGCGATGATGCGCGCGAACTGCAGCACGACGGTGACCGCCAGCACGAGCCAGAGCACGCTCGCCTTTTCGCGGTAGCCGTGGAGCGCGAGCCAGACACTCCGGAAGGCCCGCGCGAGCCGGCGCGCTCCGCCCCGTTCCTGGAGCCAGGCGTTCGTTCGACGCGAGAACAGGAGCGCGAAGAGGCCGAGAACGAACACGACGAACGCCAGCTCGAGCCAGATGAGGAGCTGGATGTTGTCGTAGCGGCCGATCGCGAGCACGAGGCCCACGGCGACGAGAACGAGCGTGCCCGCCGAGCCCAGGACGCGCTCCATCAAGACGGCCCCGGCCGCCTCCCCCTTCACGTCGGGCCGCCGACGCGCGTGGGCGGCAATGCGCACCGCGTCGCCACCGATCGAGGTGGGCAGCACCTGCCCCGCCGCGTAGCCGACGAAGTAGAGCTTCGTCAGCCAGCCGAGCGGCTCCTGAATCCCCTTGGACGCGAGCAGCGCCTGCCAGCGCCAGGCCATTCCCCACGTCGTCGCGAGGAAGATCGCGTACGCGCCGAGCAGGTCCCAGCCGTTGCTCGAGCCGATCAGGTCGATCGTGCGCCCGACGTCGATCTGCCAGAGCAGGTAGGCGATCACCCCCGCGCTCACGACGACCTGGAGCGCGATGCGAACCGGGCGCGGGATTCTCACGGGGCGAACTTCGCGTGCACCCGGCGCAGCGCGTCGATCGCGTCAGCGATGTCCTCGTCCGAGTGGGCAGGCGAAAGCGGAAGCGAGAGCACTTCGCGGCCGGCCCGCTCCGCGACGGGCAGCGGCGGCTGGTCAGGGAAGCGTTCGCGGTAGTACGTGAGCGTGTGCACGGGAAGGAAGTGGATGCTCGTGCCGATGTTCTCTTCGCCGAGCGCCCGCTGGTAGGCGTCACGATCGGCGCCCGCGACCTCGGCGTCGATTCGGACGACGTAGAGGTGGAGGGAGTGGTGGTCGCGCGGATCGCGAGCGAGCGTTGTGATGCCCGGAAGCTCGGCCAAGGCCGCGTCGTACGCCTCCACGTGCCGGCGGCGGATCTCGGCGTGCTTCTCGAGCTTGTCGAGCTGGCAGAGGGCGATGGCGGCGAGAACATCGGAGAGATTCGTCTTGAATCCGGCAACGCGCACGTCGTAGAGGGAGCCGTCGCCGCGGCGCATCAGGCGAAGCTCTCGCACCGCCTCGGCGAGGTCGTCGTCATCCGTCACCAAGGCGCCTCCCTCACCTGCGGCGACGTTCTTCGTCGCATAAAGCGAGAAACATGTCGCCGTCGCAATCGAGCCGACCCTGCGGCCGCGATATTCGGCCTCGATTGCGTGTGCCGCGTCCTCGACGACCGGCAAACCGAGCTCCATGAGCGGATCGAGGTCGGCCGGCTGTCCGGCCAGGTCGACCGGCAGGATGGCCTTCGTGTTGGGGCCGACGGCCTCAGCGACCAGCTCCGGATCGATATTCAGATCCCCGTCCCGGACATCGACGAAGACCGGCCGTGCGCCAGCGTGAACGACGACGTTCGCGGTCGCCGGCCACGTGATCGGACTCGTGATCACCTCGTCTCCGGGCCCGATCCCGAGGCCCACGAGGGCGAGATGCATGGCTGCCGTGCCCGACGAGAGCGCAATTCCGTGGCGCGCACCGCTCAGCTCGGCGATGCGCTGCTCCAGCTCGGCGGAGCGGGGCCCGCTCGTCAGCCAGCCGCTCGTGAGCGTCTCGGTCACGGCCGCAACCTCCTCCGGCCCGATCGCGGGCGGCTGGAAGGAGAGGAAGGTCGTTCTCTTAGACGACAGCTTCTGCATTGGAGGTCTCAAAGCGTATTAGCGCGGCTGCGCGCTCGGCCCGTGCAAGCGCGTCATCCCGCGTCGCGCCGACAGCCAGGACGAAGCCCGCGCGGTCGGCGCCACGCTGAAGTGGCGCAAAGACCCAGCCCGGCCGGCGGTAGACGCGCGCGTCCACGATTCCCTCGAGGGCAAGCGCCTCGTCGAGACCGGTGAGAGCGTCGAAGGATCCCGGCGGCGCGACGAGGAAGCGAACGCAAGCGCCCCCCACGGGGCGCGGTTCCGGAACTTCCACGGATTCCCCAAGCGCCGCCGCGAGCGCCAGACCGTTCAGGTCCACGCCCAGTGCGGCCTTGGCGAGCTCCGCGTCGTGACCTCCACCGAGGCGGGCAGCGAGCTCCATCACCTTCGGACCGTCCGGGCTGAGAAGGACCTGCGTGTACGTGGGGCCGTTCTCGATCCCCACTGCTTCGGCAGCGGCGCGAGCAACGTCGACAGCGCCTTCGACTTCGTCCTCACTTGGCCACGCGTGGACGAGCGCGACGCCGAAGGCTGGCGGCTCCGCGGTCAGTCGGTCGGTGACGGTGAGGGGGTGAAACTTCCCCTCGGACGAGAAGGCGTTGACGGTCACCTCGGGCCCCGGAACGAGCTCCTCGACCAAGGCCATGCCTCCGCGCGAGGCTGCCACAGCCACCTGGACTGCCTCCTCGAGCTGGCTTTCGTCGTGAACGACCGTCAGCCCCTTCTGACCCTGGCGGTCCGGAGGTTTCACCACGGACGGCACGGTCAGCTCGCGCGTGTCGGTCGCTACGCGCCACCGTGGCTGCGGGACGCCGGCCTCGTCGAGGCGCTCACGCTGGCGCACCTTCGAGACGGCAAGACCCGCCGTCTCCGGCGAAATCGGATGCGGGAGCCCGAAGCGGGCGGCTACGCGCGCCGCAATCGCGACGGGCCAGTCGATTCCGGGCGCGATGACCCCCTCGATCTGCTCTGCCGCCGCGAGCATCCCGATCCGCGGCTCGTCCTCCGTGGAAACGACAGCGCGGCGATCGGCGAACTCGAACCCGGGCGCCTGTGCGTCGCGGTCGCAGGCGACCACATAAAGGTCTCGGTCCCGCGCCGCGCGCAGCAGGCCGAGCTGGGCCGGACCGGCCCCTAGGACGAGAAGACGGCGCCGTCGCTGCGAAGTGGAGACTCCCACCACGCCCGATTCTCGTCGTACCACCCGATGGTGCGGTCGAGCCCTTGCTCGAATGAGGTGGCGGCGCGCCAGCCCAGCAGGCGCTCTGCCTTGTCGACCGAGCCGATATGGCGGTCGACCTGACCGGGGCGCTCAGGCGTGTGCACCTTGAGCGAAGCGGGCTTCTCGAGCCGCTCGAGGACAAGGTCGGCGATCTGCGCCACCGAGATGTCCCGGCCCGTTGCGAGGTTGATCACCTCGCCGGCGATCGAGCCGATGTCAGCCGCGATCACCGCGTCGATCGCCTGGGCGACATCCTCGACGAAGACCCAGTCGCGGCTCGCGTGTCCGTCGCCGTGAACAGTCAGCGGCTCGTTCCGGAGAGCCTGAGTGATGAAACGTGGAACGACCTTCTCCGGATGTTGATACGGCCCGTAGTTGTTGAAGGGCCGCACGATCACGATCGGGAGCTCGTACGTCACCCAGTACGAATAGGCCAGCCGGTCGGCGCCCGCCTTCGTCGCGGCGTAGGGGCTGCGCGGGTTCAGCGCGTGGTCTTCGTCCATCGGCGCGCGTTCGGCGGTGCCGTAGACCTCACTCGAAGAGAAGAGGATGAAACGCTCGACCGGGGTCCGACGGATCGCGTCGAGGAGGATCTGGGTGCCCTCGACGTTGGTCGTCACGAACTCGGACGCCCCTTCCTCGATCGACTTCTCAACGTGGGACTCGGCGGCTGCGTTCACGATCACGTCGACATCGGCCACGATCTCGGCAACGAGCTCAGGGTCCCGGATGTCGCCGTGGACGAAGTTGAGCCGCTCGTGGGTCATCACGTCGGCGAGGTTCTCCATGTTGCCGGCGTATGTGAGCGCGTCGACGGAGACGACCTTGTGGGGTGTCGCCGTGAGGAGGTGGCGCACGAAGTTCGAGGAGATAAACCCGGCGCCGCCGGTGACGAGGATGGTTTTCTGCTTCAAACGAGCTCCTTCTCGATCGTATAGAGAGGCCGTCCCTCGACGTCCCGCTGGATCCGACCCAGGTACTCCCCGACGAGGGCCAGGATGAAGCCCTGCACCGCGAGAACCCCGAGGACGAGGCAACCGAGGTAGAGCTGGCCCGGGAAGTTGTTGTGGACGACCCAGAAGAGGCTTGCCCACGCTGCGACCGCGAGCGCCAGCCCTCCGCAGATGATGCCGATTATCACCCCGGCCCACTGGATCGGCTGCGGCCAGAAGCCCGCCAGCACGTGGAGCGCGAGCCGGGTAAGGCGCAGCGGGGAGTAGCGCGAGCGGCCCTTGCGAGCCCGGTGTGCGAGCTCGATCTCGACGACGCTCGCTCCCGCCGAGAGGACGAGCGCCTTCGTGAACTTCTGTTTCCCGATCACGCCGATGACCGGCATGAGCGCGTCACGGGAGTACGCGTTGAAAGCGCAGCCGAAGTCCGTGATGTTCGCCTGGGTGAAGCTGCGGAGCATGGTGTTGATGAGCTTCGAGGGCAGTGTCCGGCCCCAGGAGTCCTCGCGCCCGGAACGGCGCCCGCTCGCGACGTCGACGCCCCCTTCGACCGCTTCGATCAGCTTCGGAAGGTCAGAGGGCTCGTTCTGGAGATCCCCGTCCATCGTCACGACGACTTCGCCCCGCGCACGCACCAGTCCCGCGTGCATCGCCGGATGTTGGCCGAAGTTGCGCTTGAAGCGAACGCCCCGGATCCGCGGATCCTCCTCGTGCATTCGCTCGACGATCGACCAGGTCGAGTCCTTCGAGCCGTCGTCCACGACGATCACCTCGAACGAGCGACCGTAGGATTTGAGCACCTCGATGGCCTGCCGGCAGACCTGCTCGAGGGTCTGCTCCTCGTTGAAAACTGGGATCACCAAGGAGATCGACGGCGAGCCGCCGTCACCCAGATCGGGCAGGCCTTCCGAAAGGGTCTCGGTCTCCGCCATCCGCAGCAGGCTACCATCGGCACGATCTCCGAAACGCCCGTCGTCACCGCCTTCCTCGAGCTCGCAGACGGTCGCGTGCTCGTCCTCCGACGCTCCGAAAAGGCGCGCAGCTATCCCGGTTCGTGGTCGGGCGTCTCCGGCTACCTCGAAGGCTCAGAGCCCCTCGAGCGCGCCTATACGGAGATCGCGGAGGAAACGGGACTCGCCTGCCCCGACGTCCGGCTACTGGGCACCGGGGAGCCGTTTGCGGTCGACGGCTGGCTGGTTCATCCCTTCCTCTTCCGCTGTCTCCAGCCCGAACGCGTTACGCTGAACCACGAGAACGCCGAGGCGCGGTGGGTGGAGCCGGGCGCGCTCCGGGCGTTGCAAACGGTCCCGGCGCTCGAGGAGGCGTACGTGCACGCGAAGCTGGCGGAGCGGGTCGACCGAGTTGCGAACGACGATGTTCACGGCGCGAGCTGGCTCGCGAAAGAGGCCGTCGAGGCTGTCGGCGAGGCCGTCGAGCTCGGGGAGGATCCCGTCGAGGTCGGCCGGAAGATGATCGAGGCGCGCCCCGCGATGGGCGCCATCGCCGGTGCGCTCGGCAGGGTGCTGGCTGCCGGCCGAACGCCAGAGCAGATCGGCGAGGAAGCACGGGCGCTCGTCGCCTCGCGCGAACGGGCGTCCAAGGCAATCGCGGTCATGCTAGGCCCCTACATCGAGGGCGTGGTCATGACCCACTCGGCCTCATCGACGGTGCGCGAGGCGCTACTGCACACCCCGCCCGACCGGGTGGTGTGCACGGTGTCCGAGCCCGTCGGCGAGGGACGCGGCCTGGCCGATGACCTGCGCAGCATGGGGCTGACCGTCGAGCTCGTCGACGACCCTGATGCGGAGCATGCCGTCGCCACGGTGAACCTCCTGCTCGTCGGTGCGGACACAGTCTTCCGCGACGGTTCGCTGGTCAACAAAATCGGCACGGCCGGCCTGGCCAAGGCGGCGAAGAAGGCGGGAGTGGCGGTCGTCGTCGCCTGCGAGGTGATCAAGCTCTCGCCGGAGGCCCCTCGCGATCCCGGAGAGGAACGGTTCGACCTCACGGAGCCCGAGCACATCGACATGTTCGTCACGGAGGAGGGCGCCTTCCCGCCGAACGACATCGGGGCCCTCATCGACCAGACGCCCTTCCTGCGGGACGGATACGAGCTGCTCAAAAACGCCGCGCGGCGATGAAGCTCGTCATACAGATTCCCTGCCTCAACGAGGAGGAGGTGCTCCCACAGACGCTCGCCGACCTCCCGCGCGAGGTCGAGGGATTCGACAGCGTCGAGTGGCTCGTGATCGACGACGGCTCCACGGACAAGACCGCCGCGGTCGCCCGGGAGTGCGGCGTCGACCACATCGTCCGCTTCACGCAGAACAAGGGCCTGGCCGTTGCGTTCCAGGCGGGCATCGACGCGGCCCTCAAGGTGGGCGCGGATGTGATCGTGAACACGGACGCCGACAACCAGTACCGGGGAGCGGACATCGAGCTGCTCGTCGCTCCGATCCTGGAACACAGAGCCGACCTCGTCGTCGGCGATCGCAACGTCCGCGACCACGAGGAGTGGTCCGGCGTCAAGAAAGTCCTGCAGTCTTGGGGTTCCTGGGTCGTGCGCCACGCCTCCGAGACTGACGTTCCGGACACGACCTCCGGCTTTCGCGCCTACAACCAGGAGGCGGCCCTTCGGGTCAACATCGTCTCCCGATTCACCTACACCCTCGAGACGCTCATCCAGGCGGGAAAGAGCGACATCGCCGTCTCGCACGTCCCTGTTGGAACGAACCCGCAGACGCGTGACTCGCGCCTATTCCGTTCCGTCCCCCAGTACCTCGCGCGCTCGATCGGAACGATCCTCCGCATCTATGTCGGCTACGAGCCGCTGCGATTCTTCCTGCGGCTCGCAGCGATCATCGCGCTTGGGGGCACCGTCCTGGTCGGGCGGTGGCTCTACCTCTGGGCGACGGAGCCAGGCCCGACGGGGCACGTCCAGTCCCTCATCGTCGGCGTCGGCCTCCTCATCTTCGCCTTGCAGCTGGCGATGCTCGGCGTCATCGGGGATTTGCTGCGCGCTAACCGCGTCATCGCAGAGCGGACACTCCTGCGCGTGCGCAAGGTCGAGCTCGCGCTAGGAGTGATGCCGGACAGCCTTCCGGGCGAGCCGGTCGGCGCCGGACAGCGGGAGTCGATTGACTCCTGAGGCCGGTCTCGCCGACCTCCAGGGGCCGGCGGGCAACGTCTACGACAAGTACGGCACACGCAATCCGGTCGCACGCCTGCTCGTCGACCGCTTCCTCCGCGCGGTCGATGAAGCCGTCCGGGAGGTTGCGGGAGCCCGCGTCCTGGACGTCGGCTGCGGAGAGGGAGTCGTCTCC
>Ga0307305_10000383_pt1 | contig 15593 bp, 16 predicted proteins | sample ER_DNA_186_FD_194512 | JGI IMG/M metagenome (GOLD analysis project Ga0307305, IMG submission 194512) | Bulk soil microbial communities from the East River watershed near Crested Butte, Colorado, United States - ER_DNA_186 | ecosystem: Environmental > Terrestrial > Soil > Floodplain | place... | reverse complement strand
CTCCTTCCAGCGGCGGCGGCCCCACATCGGCACGGCATGCTCCTGTGCGATGGCCGCGTCCAGCACGAACCAGAAAGGCTCCTCGTTGGGCCGTTCCGCCCCCTGGTTCAGGTTGAGCTCGACCGCCGGGGGCTCGCTCCCCTCGACGTAGACGACCAGCTCGAGGTCGCGCACCGGCGCTTCGAGGGCCGCAAGCCGCTCGACGAGCGCCGCCCGCTCGGTGCCCAGCGCGTGTTCGACCACGACGACGAGGTCGACATCGCTCACGCCCGGCTGGAAGCCTCCGACGGCGCCCGAGCCGAGGAGAAAGGCCTCGACGACGGGGACGTGCGAATCGATGCACGTGAGCACCTCCGTGACGAACGCCTCGGTCCGAGAGTCGAGGAATGTGCGAGCGGCCACCGTCATCAGCCGTCGAAGGCGACCCTCCCGGCCGCAACCGTCATCCGGACCCGGCCCTGCAGCGTCTGCCCCAACGCCCACGAGTTGGCCGAGCGCGAGCGGAAGCCGTCCTCCTCGACCCGCCAGGTCGCAGCCGTGTCGAGCAGGACGAGATTCGCCGGAGCGCCGACCGCGATTCGCGGCCGCTCGAGCCCGTAGAGGCGCGCGGGGCCGGCCGACATCCGCTCGAGCAGCGTCTCGAGCGGGATCAGCCCCGGCTCGACGAGGCCCTTGTAGAGCGCCGCGAACGCTGTCTCGAGGCCGGTCACGCCGAACGGCGCCGCCTCGAATGGGACCTCCTTCTCGTGCCGCGCGTGCGGCGCGTGGTCGGTGGCAACCGCGGCGATCGTGCCGTCGCGCAGGCCGTCGACGAGCGCGACGCGGTCCTCCGCCGAGCGCAAGGGCGGGTTCATCTTCAGGTTCGGGTCGAGCGTGCGCACGGCCTCGTCCGTGAGGCAGAGGTGGTGGGGGGTCACCTCGGCCGTGGCGGCGACCCCTTTCGCCTGCGCCGCTTGGAGCGCTTCGACCGACTCGCGCGCCGAGAGGTGCAGCAGGTGCAGCGGCTCGTCCTCGAAGGCCGCCAGCGCAAGGTCGCGCTCGACCATCACGCTCTCGGCGATCGACGGGTAGCCGGCGAAGCCGAGCTCGGCCGAGACCGCCCCTTCGTGCATCTGGCCGCGGGAGCTGAGCGTCGGCTCCTCGCAGTGGAGCGCGAGCCGCCGGCCGGTGATGCCGTGGTACTGGAGCGCGCGGCGCATGAGGCCCGGGGCGACGACCGGGCGGCCGTCGTCGCTGAAGCCCGCCGCGCCGTGGTCGGCGAGCTCGGCCATCTCCGTCAGCTCGCCGCCCTCCTGGCCGCGCGTGATCGCCGCGAGGAAGCCGACCTGCACCTCGGCATCCGCCTGCGCGTCGTCGATCAGCGAGCCGAGGACGGCGGCGGAATCGACGACCGGGTCGGTGTTCGGCATCGCGAGGATCGCGCAGTAGCCACCCGCGGCCGCCGCGGCCGTGCCAGAAGCGATCGTCTCCTCGTCCTCGCGCCCGGGCACGCGCAGGTGCACGTGCGGGTCGACGAACGCCGGCGCCAGCACGAGCCCTGCGCCTTGGACGACGCGGTGGCCGTTCGCCTCGAGGCTCGTCCCGAGCTGGGCGACCGTCCCGCCGTCGACGCGCACGTCGCAGACGGCGTCGAGCCCTTCGACGGGATCCACCACGCGCGCGCCTCGGACGACGAGGTCGTCCTGTGGCCTCCGCTCTGTCTTCACAAAGAGCATCACGCCACCTCCAGCGGCTCGGGCGTCTTCACCGAAGCCGGCCCGGTCGTGAGCAGGTCGTAGAGCACCGCCATCCGGACGACGAGCCCGGCGCGCACCTGGGTCTCGATCAGCGCGTCCGCAGCGTCGGCGACCCGCGGGTCGATCTCCACGCCGCGGTTCATCGGCCCGGGGTGCATCACCTTCTGCCCCGGCCGCAGCCGGTCGGGCGTCACGCCCCAGCGCGCCGTGTACTCCCGCAGCGAGGGCACGTAGTTGGCGCCCTCCTGCATCCGCTCCTGCTGCATGCGCAGCACGTAGACGACGTCGGCGGACGCGATCGCGCCGATGTCGTGCGAAAGGGTGCAGCCCATCGCCTCGATCCCGCGGGGCAGCAGCGGCGGCGGCCCGACGAGCGTCACGCTGGCGCCCATCAGCGTCAGGGCCTGGATGTTCGAGCGCGCGACGCGGGAGTGCAGGACGTCGCCGACGATCGCCACGTGCAGGCCGTCGATCGGCCCGACCTGCTCGCGGATGGTGTAGAGGTCGAGCAGCGCCTGCGTCGGGTGCTGGTGCTTGCCGTCGCCGGCGTTGACCACGTGGGCCCCGGTGTAACGGGCGACGAGCTGCGGCGCGCCGATCTGCGGGTGCCGGATCACGATCACGTCAGGGTCGTACGCGCCGAGGGTCAGCGCCGTGTCCTTGAGCGACTCGCCCTTGTCAACCGATGAGCCCGCGGCCTTGATCGACATCGTGTCCGCGCTCAGGCGCTTCGCCGCGAGCTCGAAGCTCGAGGACGTGCGCGTCGACGACTCGTAGAAGACGTTCACGACCGTGTAACCGCGCAGCGTCGGCAGCTTCTTCACCTCGCGCTCGAGCGAGCGCGAGAAGCTGCGCGCCGTGGCGAGCAGCCGTTCGACGTCGTCGCGCGTCAGGTCGCCGATCGAGATCAGATGCCGCCGCGGCGGCGGCTTTGGCGGGAGGAAGCCCTCCCGCATGACGTGGATGTCACCCATTGGTCTCCTTCGGGATCAAGAGCACGCGGTCGACCTCGTCCACCTCGACGAGCTCGACCTGGATGCGCTCGTCGCGGGCGGTCGGCAGGTTCTTGCCGACGTAGTCGGGACGGATTGGAAGCTCGCGATGGCCGCGATCCGCGAGAACGGCCAGCTGCACGCGGTCGGGCCGGCCGTAGCCGAAGAGCGCCTCGATCGCGGCGCGGATCGTGCGGCCGGTGTAGAGGACGTCGTCGACGAGGATGCACGTCATCCCCTCCACGGGGAAGTCGAGCGTCGTCGAGCGCACGAGCGGCTGGGCGTGCCGCGGAGGCTCGCCGCCGCGGACGTGCACGTCGTCGCGATGGAAGGTGATGTCGAGCTTGCCGAAGGCCACCTCGGATCCGCTCAGCTCCGCGATCAGGCGGCGCAGCCGCTGAGCAAGTGGAACGCCTCGCGTGTGGATGCCGACGAGCGCGACGCGATCGAGCTCGGAGTTGCCCTCGACGATCTCGTGCGCGATCCGCGTCAGCGTGCGCCCGATCGTCTCGGCGTCGAGAACGATCTTCGCTTCTGAGGTGTGCGCGGTTACGACGCGCTCAGGGCCTTGCTCACCTTCGACTCCTTTCCGGCCTCACAGGACCGAGTTAAAGGGGTGTGTGTTGGCGCGGGACTCTAGCTGGCCGGGCAGACGTTACTGGTCGAGGACGGGAAGGAGCAAGTCGATCTCGTCATGACGGCGGTAGAACTCGATGCTCGGGCGGGTCTCGTCCCCCGTCGCGGTCTGCAGGAGCGCTTGAAAGGTCGGGGCGATTCGCTCGTAGAGAGCCGGAGGCTCGCCACGGAGTCGAGCCCGAAGATAACGGCCGCCAGGAAGTGTGCCGACCTCCAGCCCGAGCGCGTCCGGCTCGTCTCCGTCCTCCAACTTAACGCAGACGCGGTACTCCTTCGTCGGCGGGTAGAACGCGCCGAAGAACTTCCGCCCACGCGTTCCGACGAGCCTTTCGAGCCGCTCCCAGGCGGGCCCCATCTCCGCCACGTCGTCGCGGATGCGGATGAACATCACCTCGACCTCGTCGCGCTCGACGGGCGCTGCGTGGACCTCCTCCACTAGGCAGCCGTCTCCGCTACGGCGAGCAGCCACTCCTGCCGGTACTCCACCTGCTCGGGCAACTCCCGCTCGGCCTGCTCGAGGCCCGCGCGGTACTCGTCATCGGAAATCAGATCGAAGGTCGCGATGTGCCGGCCGCGGATCCGCTCCAGCGCCACCTCGCGGGTGACCGAGGCCTGCTGGCTCAGCCGCACGAACCGCGCCGCCTGGAAGCCGGCCTCCGGGAGCTCTGCCTCGAAGTCGGCGCGCGTCGGGAAGCGCGCCCGGTCGATCTCCTCCATCGAGGGGAAGTAGTCACGGAACCAGAAGAGCCCGAAATAGGACGGGTCGAAGGTGGCGATCGCGAGGCGGCCGTCCGCCCCCAGGACGCGGCGCAGCTCGGCGAACGCGCGAGGCCGCTCGACGAGGTGGATGACGAGCCACATCGTCGCCCGCTCGAACCAGCCGTCCTTGAAGGGAAGCGCGTCCACGGAAGCCTCCTTGAAGCGAACGGTCGGCGCGCGGACCCGGGCGACCTCGAGCATCTGCGGCGACTCGTCGACCGCCCAGACCCGGGCCTGCGAGGCGAGCTGCGCCGCGAAGCGCCCGGTTCCACAGCCGACGTCGAGAACGCGCCGGCCGGCGAGGTCGCCCTCGCGCACCAGCGTGTCATAGACCTCCCACCAGTTCTCGTCGGTCGGCCGCAGCTCGTCGTAGGTCGCGGCGCGACGCCCGAAATCAGGCGTCGGAAATGAGATCATCCGGGTCGGTCAGCGACTCGATCGCGTGCTGCGCCTGCTCGAGCTGCGACTCGGGCACGAGCACCTTCTGGGGCGCGTCCTCGACGGCCCGCGGATGGTGCTCCACGGCCGTCTCGAGCTCCGACTCGATCCCCGCGGCTTGCAGGATCCCCTGGATCTCCTCGGCCTCGGCGACGTCCTCGGCGAGCGCGACCTGGACCATTTGTGTCACGGAACCACCTCCGGCTCGGGTGCCCGCTCCTCCCGGCGTTGAGCGACGCCGCCCTTGACGAGCCGCGGCGCGCCCCGCTCGGCGAAGGGCACGTCGATCACGTCGAAGTCCTTGGGCACCACGGTGTCGGGGAAGATCGTACGCGCCTCGCGGACGACCTCGGGGCCGAAGTAGCGATTCGAAAGGTGCGTGAGGGCGAGCAGGCCGACATCGGCGTCGCGCGCGAGCTCGGCCGCCTGGAGGGCGGTTGCGTGCGCGGTCTCCTGCGCGCGGGCGCGCTCCTCGTCGAGGAACGTGGCCTCGTGCACGAGCACCTCCGCCCCGCGCGCGGCCTCGAGCACGGAGGGCGCGAAGGCCGTGTCGCCGCTGAGTACCACCCTGCGGCCGGCGCGCGGCGGTCCGAGCACCTCGTCGGGTGTGACGACCGCTCCGTCGGGAAGCTGGACCGACTCGCCCCCCTGGAGGAGGCCGCGCTCGGGCCCGGAGGGCACTCCCAGCGCGTCGGCTGCGCCGACGTCGAAGCGCCCCGGCCTCGGATGCTCGACCAGAGCGAACCCGAGCGACTCGACTCGGTGCGCGACCGGAAACGTCACGAGGTTGTACTCCCCACGTTCGACCAGGTCCCCCGGGAGCAGCTCGACCAGCTCCAGCGCGTACGTGAGCCTGCCGAAGACCCGGCGCAGCGTCGAAAACAGGTCCTTCAGCCCACGCGGCCCGTACACCGTCAGGGGCACGTCCCGGCCCCGGAGCGCGAACGTCTTCAGCATCCCCGGCAGCCCGAGGTAGTGGTCGGCATGGAAATGCGAGACGAAGATCTCGCGCAGCTCGACGAGTCCGACGGTCGAGCGCAGCAGCTGCCGCTGGGTCCCCTCGCCGCAGTCGAACAGCAACCGCTCTCCGCCGCGGCGCAGCAGCAGTGCCGAGGGAGCCCGGTGCGCGGTCGGCACGGAGCCGGACGTCCCGAGGAAGACGAGATCGAAATCCATGGCGGCAAGTCTAGGAGGGTTAGGGTTGCCCTCGATGGGCAGCGACCGCGTCCTCGAGCTGTTGCGGCGCGAGCCGAGCAGGGACGAATACGCCTTGATCCGCGAGCTCTGGAAGCGCCACTCGATCGCCGAGGAGAACCGCGACCTGGCGGGCCTGCTCTCGACGCTGACCGAGGACTGCGTCTACGAGCTTGTCCAGACCGGACACCGCTGGGAGGGGCACGAGGGGGCGGCTCGCTTCTACGGCGGGCTGCTCGGCGCGTTCCCGGACGTCGACTTCGAGCTGACCGAGATCGTGATCGGGCCGCAGGGCGTCTGCGAGGAGGCGGACGTGACCGGCACGCACGAGGCCGAGTGGCTCGGCATCCCGCCGAGCGGCGAGCGCCTCGCCTGGAAGGTTGCGATCTTCTTCCCGTGGGACCCCGAGCGCAGCCTCTTCCGCGGGGAGCGCGTCTACACGGCCGGCCTCCCCCTGGCTCAGGGCAGAACGAGCGACTGACCCGGCACGATCACGCTGCCGGAGAGATCGTTCTTCCGGTCGATGCGGTAGATCGCGTCGCGCGGGTCACCCGCGTAGTGCGAGACGGCGATCGACCAGAGCGTGTCGCCCGGCTTGACCGTGTAGCGGACGGTCGGCCCTGCCCCCTGCGAGGCGCGGGCCACCATTGCCCAGGCGATCAGCACGAGAGCCGCCAGCATCAGAATCTTTCCGAACATATGTTCGCCATACTAGAGCGAACGCACGTTCGTGTCAAGGCAACGCGACCTCACGAGGCTCGACCCGCCCGCCGTGCACCTCCAGGAGCGCCATCGAGCGCCGAGGTGCGCGCCGGCGCTCGGTCGGGCTTCCGGGATTGACGATCCAGACCCGGTCGTGCCGCTCGAGCTGCGGGAGATGCGTGTGGCCGTAGACGATCGCGTCGCAGCCCGGGAACCAGGAGACGAGCCGCACTTCCCTTCCCGCGCGAGGACCTGCGATGTGCACGAGCCCGATCCGCACGCCTTCCACGTCGACGACCCGCCGTTCGGGAAGGGCCGCCTGCAGCGCGGGCTCGTCCATGTTGCCGTGAACGGCTTCGACCGGCGCGAGCGCCGCCAGCTCGTCGAGCACGTCCGCGGCGACGACGTCGCCGGCGTGCAGGATCAGGTCGGCCTCGCGGAGGTCCTGCAGGCACTCGTCGGAAAGCCGTCGTGCGCCGCGCGGCAGGTGGGTGTCTGCGATGACCGCGACCCGCGTCAGCTCTGAACGGCCGCCGCCACGGGCTCGAGGAAGCGCCCGGCACGCCAGACCAGCTCACCGTCGGCGTACACCTCGCCCTCGGCACGGAGGTCGCAGACGAGATCCCAGTGGAGCGCCGAGTCGTTCGCGCCGCCGAGCTCCTTGAAAGCCGAGCCGAGGGCGACGTGCATCGTCCCGCCGATCTTCTCGTCGAAGAGAGTGTTCTTCGTGAACCGGTCGATTTCGTAGTTGAGCCCGAAGGCGACCTCGCCGAGACGGCGCGCGCCCTCGTCGAGGTCGAGCACGGCGTCCAGGAACGCCCCACCCCGGTTCGCCTCAGCGGCGACCACGCGGCCGTCCTCGAAGCGGAGGTGGATGCCGTCGACCTCGCGTCCCTGGAAAAGGGCCGGGAAGCTGAAATGGATCTCGCCCTCTGTGCCGGTCTCGACCGGGCTCGTGTAGACCTCGCCGTCGGGCATGTTGTGATGGCCGTCTGCCGCCTCCCAGGTCCGCCCTTCGACGACGACGAGCAGATCGGTGTCGGGGCCGACGATCCGCAGCTCGCGCGCGCTGGTCAGCTCCTCGACACGCTGGGCGAGCTCCGCGCTCGTCGAGCGCCAGTGCTCGACCGCGTCGCCGTCCTCTTCGACGTGGCAGGCGCGGTAGACGAAGCTCTCGTAGTCCTCCAGCGACATCTCCGCGTCCTGGGCGTGCGCCGGCGTCGGGCACAGCACCCCGCTCCAGTCGAGCTGGCCGGCCGAGATCCGCTCCCAGCGCCGGTTCGTAAGCTCGCGCGTGGCTGCAATGAGCCGCTGGTGGCGCTCGGGCGGCGCACCGCTCAGGGCGCGGGTGTTCGCCTCCGCCCAGATCGTGACGATCGCGTCCACGAGGTCGACCTCGTGCAGAGCCGCCGGCGGCACGAAGTCGAGCTGCTCGTCTGCGCCCTCGAGGACGAGGATCTCGGGCAGCTGCTCGACCTCGACGTTCGCGTACGGGAACGCGCCGGCCCGGAGCGCGGCGCGATAGAGCTCGAGCGCGAGCGGCATCCCTGCGAGCGGCGTGTCGACGCGGATGACCTTGCCCGGCTTCAGGCCGAGCGAGTATCCGACGATCAGCTCGCCGAGGCGCGCCAGTCGCGCGTCGGCCATCAGCGCGCGCCCACGCGAATGACGCGGCTGACAACGAGGCTCGTCCGCGTGGTGTTCATCGACGCGCGCATCCGGATCGCGAAAACGTAGCGCCCGTGGCGCAGCCTGCGTGATGGAAACCGCACCACCCGAGTTCGTGCCTTGATCGTCCCCCTGGCGGCGAGGATCGGCCTCGGGCGGCCTCTCAGCAGCGACCTGGCGATCGTGCGCTTGCTCGTGCCCGCCTTGAAGATGCCCGCGCGGTAGAGAGCCTCCTCCCCCGCGCCTGCGACGAAGCTCCACCGTGTGTTGCGACTCTTCCGCTTGAGCTTGCCCCAGTTGACCCGCGGGAGGACCACCTTCTTGGTGTGCTTCCACGAGCGCATCACCTGCCGGCAGGTTCCACCGGTCTGCGCGATCGTCTGCTTGACGGCGGTGTAGGAGGGCCGAAGCGAGCGGTCGATGCGCTCGAGGCCGCTCTGCCAGCGGGCGAGGTCGGGCTCGTCCTCCAGCAGGAAGAAGCTGAGCGACGAGATCGAAGCGTCGCACTCCGCGCTCTGGATCACTTCCGCGTAGTACTCCGCCTGGGTCTGCTCGTCGATCGTCGGGACGTTCTCCGTCCCCGTGTAGAAACCGGCGAGCGGCGGCTGGATCGCGACCTGCCAGCCGATCTCGTCCAGCTCGAGCCGGAGCGGCGACATGCTCTGCGTGCCCGATTCGGCGAAGGTGGGTTGCGCGGTTCCGTTGAAGGCGTCCCAGACCGCCTGCTTGATCCGGCCGAGGTTCGGGATGCCCGCGTTGGGCCACGTGTAGCCGGAATCCGGCGGGTCCGTGTTGAAGTGCGGATAGGGGTGGAACGCGAGCGAGTCCATCAGCGGCTTGGTGCGGCGGCTGGCCCGGTAGGTGACGCCCACGTCGTGCAGGAAGCGGACGGGCGAGCGGGAGATGTTGCTCCTCGCGTTCGGATTGTCGTTGCCCCGCGGCGAGAGGCCGATGCCGATCACGTTGATGGTCGGATCGACGCCCTTGAGCGCATCGTAGGAGCGCGCCAGCAGCGGCTCGTAGGCCGCGCCGGAGAGTGGTCTGCCGGCGGCGTCGTACTGCGGGAGCCAGAAGTAGGGTTGGTTGGGCTCGTTGCCGATCACGTAGTCCTTGATCTGCGGGAACGTCCGCGCGACATGGGCCACGAACGCGGCGAACTGCGCGGCCGCGCTCGCCGAGCCGGTGATGTCGCGCGCGTGCTTCGGCGCGATCGCGAATACGACCCGGATCCCCGCGGCCTGGGCCAGCGGAAGCCAGTGCTGGATGTCGGCCTGCCCGGCGATGGTGTCGGGCTGGGCCGGGTCCCAGACGATCGAGGCCCGGTTCTGGGTCAGGCCGAGGTCGTTCAGGGTCGCGAAGAAGACGGCGGGGTTGCCTTTGCCGCGGTCCTCGCTCACCCCCAGCGAAAGCCCGCTTCGTGCGGCGCCCGCCAGCGCGAGCGCGGCGCAGACGGAGACGAACAGAGCACACAGTCTCAACGTGTTTCCTCCTCGTTCGATCGACCCACTCCTAGACTTGCACGCCCGGCGGAGGACGTGTGGCGGCATTCGCTGTCAATGATCGGCTGCCTGCACGGGGACTTGAGCATCGAATGCGCTGAGCACCGAGTCGAGCAGCGGAGCCGCCCCGAACCTGACCGGATCGTCGGCCGGAAGCCCTGTCTCCGCGGCGGCTTCGGCGATCGCAGCGGCGGCGGCGTCCTCGCTCAGATGCGCCGTGTTCAGTGCGAGACAGGCGACCCGGGCGGGACGCACGGGCAGGGATACGCGTTCGTGGAGCTCGACGAGCTCGCCCAGGCTCGGCAGCGCGTGGCCCGGATAGCCCTCGATCTCGGTGGCGCCTGCCCGGTGGCAGAGCACGAGGACGTGCGGAGCCGAGCCGTGCAGCAGTCCTAGCGTGACCCCCGAGTACGCCGGATGCACGAGCGAGCCCTGACCCTCGACGAACAGGAGGTCGCCCCCGCGCGCGTGACCTTCGACGACCAGCCGTTCGGCGGCGCCCGCGAGAAAGTCGGAGACCACGGCGTCGACCGCGATCCCCCAGCCGGCGATCGCGATCCCGGTCTGCCCGGTCGGGACGAAGACCGAGCGCAGGCCACGGCGGCGGGCCGCGAGGTCGAGCTCGAGCGCGACGGTCTTCTTACCGATCGCGCAGTCGGATCCGACCGTGAGCGCGATCCGCGCCGGGATGGTCAGGTTCTCGCCCGTCGGGACGTTCAGGCCGGCGGGCGGCCTGCGCAGGTCACGGAGCTCGACGCCGCGGCCCCGGGCCAGCTCGGCGAGCTCGGGGTCGTCCGCGAGGAACTCGTGGAGACCGTTCTCGACGTCGAGCCCGGCTGCGATGCACGTCTTCAGGAGCTCACGCCACTCCGGCGGGAAGCGGCCGCCTTGCGTCGCGACGCCGACGAGGGCGGTCGTGGGACCGAGCGGGAGCGCTTCCTCGACCGTCGCGACAACGGGGATCCCCTCGTGCGTCTCGCCGGCGCGCGTGGAGTCGACGATCGCAACGGTGGGATGCGGCCCGTAGCGGATGACCCCGCGGGCGGTCTTGCCGTAGTGCGGGTCGCCCGAGCGACCCTCAGCGAGTATGAGATACCGCTTCTCGGACACCCAATCCGGGCGCGTCGGGAGGAAGCTGGACGCCGTCGACGAGCTCGACGCCCGGCCACGGATCCTCCGCGAGCAGGAGGTTGCCGTCGAGGTCGACGTGGTCGAAGAGGCTCGCGATCTGGGCGCCGGCCGAGACGGCGAGCCCGGACTCGTTCATGCAGCCGAGCATCAGCCCGAGCCCAAGGGCGCGGCCCGCGTGCGCGATCCGCACGGCCTCCCGGATCCCGCCCGACTTCGCGAGCTTCACGGTCAGCCCGTGGGCCCGCTCGGCGCAGGCCGGCACGTCGCCCAGCGTGTGGCAGTCCTCGTCGACGTAGATCGGGAGCGGCGAGCGGCGCTTCAGCTCGGGCCCGTCCGGATCGCCGGCCGGCAACGGCTGCTCGCAGTACTCCACCCCGAGCCCGGCGAGCTGCGGCATGGCCTCCAGGGCCTCGTCCAGCGACCAGTACTCGTTGACGTCCACCTGCAGCGGCACGTCGGCCACGCCGCGCACCGCCCGCACCCGGTCGACGTCGAGCCCGTCGCCACCGCCGAGCTTGAGCTTGAGCCGCTTGAAGCGCCCACTGACCCGTTCGGCACGCCGCGCCATGTCGTCGGGCTCGCCGAGCCAGATCGTCCACGAGGTCGGCGGCCCGGCGCGTGGAAGGCCGAGCAACCGCCAGACCGGGAGCCCGGCGAGCTTTCCGCAGAGATCGTGCAGCGCCCCGTCGATCGCCGCCTTCGCCGCCTGCTCGCCCGGCCGCTCCGCGAGGCGCGCCCCGATCTCCTCGAGCGCGAACGGGTCGTCGCCGAGCAGCTCCTCCGACTCCCGCACGAAGGCGAGCGCCGAGGCTGCCGATTCCTCGTAGCGCTCGATCGGCGTCGCCTCCCCGTAGCCGCTGACCCCGCCGTGCCGGATCTCCACCAACACGACCTCGGCCTCGTCCGCAGCGCCGCGCGAGATCACGAACGTCTCCGCCATCCGCAAGGTCTCGACCCTGGCTTCGAGCTCCACGGCCGGTACCTTAAGGGCGCCAGGGCCAGGGCCCTGCGTGGCGTAGCTCCGAGGCCCGCCCGTAGCGAAAGACGAGCACGCGGACCCGATGGCCGGAGCCCGGAGCAGGCAAGAGCGAGCGCGGCAGCTCGAACGCAAAGGCGTACCGGGAGTTCTGAGCCGCCTGACCGAGCGAGCGCTGCGGCCGGATCAGGCCGAACGGGCTGCTGAAGGCCTGCTTTCCGTCGACGAAGACCTTCAACACGGTCGGCTCGTGCCGATGGGCCCTCTCGACCGCCCGGCCGGAGAAGGCAAAGGTCTTCCCGGCCGTCGCCTGGACGTGGCCGCGCAGATCTCCGGATCGCACCGCGTACACCTTTCCGCCCGGGAACACCACGACGTCACGGCCGGCACGGGCCCGGAGCACTGCCGTGACAGTGTTGCCACGGAGCTCCTCGAGCCTCGCCCCGGACGCGCCGGGCAGGACGGCGAAGACGGAGACGTCGTTATGGCCCTGGTGCAGCGCGCTCTCCGGCACCATCGCCGCGAACCTCGGCTGCCCGTTCTCCTGGAAGGCCTGCGTCACCGCCGCGATCCGCCCGTTGAGCGCAATCGCCAGGTCCTCGTTCTCCCCGTGCCTCCCGGTGAGCCGCCCCTGTACCCAGGTCGGCGCCAGGTCGGAACGCCTGTCGACGGCATCCAGCAGCATCGGCCCGGTCAGGGACACGCCGGACGAGCGGCTGGGTACGACGGCCAGGTCCGTGACGGAGCGGCCGAGAAGCTCCGGGTGGGGGCCGATCCGGTAGAGGCTCGCCCGCCCGGCACCGAACCTCGCGAGCTGCTCCGCCAACGCCCGGGCCCGCAACGCTCTCAGCGCCGAGAGGCGCGCGGTCTCGTACTTCCCGTCTCCGAGCTCCAGCGACACGGTCGCATCGCGCGCCAGGCGGCGTCCGACCAGCGGCCGCCCGTCAACATGCCACGGAATGCGGATGTGGAGCACCCGCGCGATCGTCGGGAGGACGTCGATCGTGCGGGCGAATCCGTCGTCGATCCGCCCGCGGCGCTGATGGGGAAGCTTCACGAACAGCGGGACGAAGGCGATGTCCTGGATGTTGCGCTCGGTCGGCCTGCGGCGCGGCTCGAGCTTGCGGAAGCTGACGCCGTGGTCGGCGACGACGACGACGAGGGCCTTGTCGTAGATCCCGGCTGCGCGGAGGCGCCGGGTGATGAATCCCAGCGCGCGATCCGTGTACCCGACCTGAAGCAGGAATCGCTGGTAGCTCTGGAGCGCCGGCCATTGCTGCCGCCAGATCCCTCCCGCGATGCCCTGCAGGACCGGCGTCTCGATGCCGTATCTCCGCCCCGACGGCAGGTAGAGGTAGGGCACGTGCGGCAGCAGCGCGTGGAGGACGTAGAGCGTCGGCTTGCCGCCGGCGCCGATCGTCGAGGTGAACCGGCAGACGTTCCGGGCGCACGGCTGCGGCGCATGCGTCGTGCTCGCCGGGCTCTCGCGAGACTCCGTCTGCCCGAAGTTGCCCCAGCTGTCGTCGATGGCCGGGATGTGCTCGGAGTACGGGTGCGGCAAAAGAAGGTGGAGGTAGACGACGCCGGCGTCGTTCGCCAGCGAGCCGGTGGTGTCCTGGACGGCCTGCGCGGGCGCCGCTCCCTTCACGGGCTTGCAGATGGAGGCCGGGCACATGTGGGTCAGCGACTCGACCGCCCGCACCCGGTAGCTGCGACCGAGGAGCGTGAAGATGTTGTTCGGGTGGTCCGCGTAGATCGGCAGGAGCTCGCGGTTTGCCGGCGGGAGGATCCCTGTCAGGATCGCCGGCGTCGCCACTTCCGTCAGCCACTGCACCGTCGTCGCGCTCCGGTACCAGGTCGAGGTTTGAGCGAGCGCCGCGAAGTTCGGATAGCGCTCGGCGTCGATCCGCTGCCGCCCGTCCATCAGCGAGACGGGCGCGAACTCGTCGAAGACGATCAGGACAACCGGCGTCTTCGAGCGGACGGAGGCGATCTGCACGTGTGGATCGCTGACGAAGACGAGCTTCGAGATCCCCGAGCTCGAGATGAACAGGGCGAGGAAGATCAGCGGCGCCGGCACGAGCACCGTGAGGAAGGAGCGCACGACTCCCGCCCGCGCGTAGAGGAGCGCCCCGGCGACGCCGACCGCCGCCGCGCACATGAGCGCTCCGGCTCCCGAGAGGAGCGTGTCCTGGGTGAGCGCGTGCAACAAGAGGACCGCGACGAGTCCGGCCACGAAGACGAGGTGGAGGATCTGCGCTGCCGTACTGTTCGCGAGGGCGACGACCAGCTCGACGGCGAGGAGGGCCGCGGGCGGGACGAACACGATGAACAGCGCGAACAGAATGATCTGGGCGCTCGTCGAGCGGCGGATGGCGAAGAACGCCGGGTTGCGGCCGAGGATGTCGAGCAGCGGCTGCGCGAGTGCGAAGCCCGAGAGCACGGCGAGGTGAGCGCCGTTTCGAAGCGCGGTGCGCAGCAGGCTGGGCTCGGACTGGCGAATGAGAAAAGGTAGAGCGTTCCGGCGGTGAATCACAAGCCATCCCTTTACGAGGCGAGCCCGGCGAGTGGTCCAGCATGACGCCGCTAGACTGGTCGCCTCCGCGCCTGTAGCTCAGGGGATAGAGCGCGCGCCTCCGGAGCGCGAGGTCGCAGGTTCGATTCCTGCCAGGCGCACTGCCGTCGAAACGGACGACAACTCCAGACGAACGACGGGAGAGACGCCGTGTCATCGGACTTCGAGGTCCAGTTCAGGGAGCAAACGCGGAGCCTGCTCGATCCGGACGAGGAGATCCTCGCCTGGGTCGTGGCCCAGCCGCGCGGGACAGGCGTGTCGAGAGGAGGCGGTGGGCTGGCACCGCAGGCAATCGGAGGCGCGTGGGCCAAGAAGTCGCGGGGCGGCGCCGAAGACGCCGGGCTCGAGCTGACGACTCCAATGGCTCTTGCCCTCAGCCAGAAGCGCTTGCTGGTGTTCGGCCTCGAGACGAGCGCGATGGGCAAGCCGAAAGGGGTCAAGGGGCTCGTGAGCTCGGCACCGCTCGCCGAGGTCGACTCGATCTCCGCCAAGCGCCTTCTCCTCGGCAAGACGATCGCCGTCGCCCTGCGCGGCGGCGAGGTCAAGCTCGAGGTGGGCGCGGGTCAGGACGCGAAGGGGTTGGCAACGCAGTTCGAGCGGGCCAAGGCCACGGCCTGACGGCCTACGAATGAGTCCGCCTCAGCGCCAGGGCCAGCCGGGCTTGACCGGGAGCTCCGAGGCGACGCCCAGCCTGATCGCGAAGATTCGCACGCGATGGTGCGAGCCGAGCGGCGGCAGCAGCCCGCGCGGGAGCTCGAAGTGGAAGCCGAAGAGCCCGCTCTCGTTCGCTATCCGGTGCGGCAGCAGCTGATCGGTCGGGCTCGAGAACACTCCGCGGCCGTCCGCGAAGACGCTGATGCTGTCGGCGCGGTGGGTGAGCTTCTTGCCGGGGTGCCTGATCCGTCGCTTCTGGACCGCCGCCCAGCCGCTGAAGCCAAGGAGCGAACCGGGAAGGAACTGGACGAGACCGCGCAGCGCCCCGGCCCGGACCGGGATCGAGGCTCCCTCCGACGACTGGATCACCTCCCTTCCGTCGCGTCGGACGAGCCGCGTCGTCGCCGCGACGCTGCCGCGCAGCTCCTCGAACCGCCGCGCGCCTCCTTCGTTCCGCACGCGCAGCACGGCGATGTCGTTGTGCCCGTTGTGCAACGTGCTCTCCGGGACCATGGCGCTGAACAGCGTCTGGCCGCCCGGTCCCTGGAAGCTCCGCGTCACGGCCGCGACCTTCCCGTTCACGGCGACGGCGAGGTCTTCGATCTCCTCGTGCGAACCCGTTAGCCGTCCCTG
>Ga0307305_10000382_pt1 | contig 15607 bp, 11 predicted proteins | sample ER_DNA_186_FD_194512 | JGI IMG/M metagenome (GOLD analysis project Ga0307305, IMG submission 194512) | Bulk soil microbial communities from the East River watershed near Crested Butte, Colorado, United States - ER_DNA_186 | ecosystem: Environmental > Terrestrial > Soil > Floodplain | place... | reverse complement strand
CATCGCACGGGATCGGTAAACGTCCCGGTGACGCGCAATGAATAATTCTTTTGAAGACGCGCGATCGCATTGGCTACTTCCGGAGAAAATACGCCGTCGATCGGCCCGCAGTAGTAACCGAGTCGGCGCAACGCGGTCTGCATTGCGCCCACATAACCCGGCTGCACAATCAATTGCTCGGGGGCTTTAAAATAATAAAAAAAACGCGAATGATATCTCGGTGCGAAGTCAGTGGAGTTCACCGTGCGTCCCTGATGGAGTAGGCCCCATTCGTCTCGTTGCGCCAGCGGATCGACGGAACGAAAACAATCATCGTCCCATGCCTGCGCTGTGGTTGCGCCAAGTCCGAGCGCTAACGCGAGAGCTGTCCGTTTCAAAAAGGCTAAGTTCATCGCAAATCTTTCGCCGCAGGAATATCCGGCGGTGGTAAAGGTAATTGTTTCTCGGCGCCCGGTTTCGGGCAATCCGGGCAATCGTCCTGATCGAGTTCGGGTCCAAAGTGCATCCTGTCTTCCGACTTTTGGCGCAGCCGATAAAGATCGAGCTTAGTCAGCGTCACCTCCGGACGCATCAAAATGATCAGCTCCGTCCGCATTTTATTGTTCGTAGTGCTGCGGAAAAGAGCGCCGAGATACGGAATGCGCGAGAGATAAGGAATGCCGGTATAATTCTTTTGCTTATTGTCGGTGATCAAGCCGCCAAGCACAATTGTCGATCCGTTTGCCGCAGAAACGTTCGTTCGGATATAGCGTGTGGCGATGTTTGGAATCAAATTTCCATTGACTAAGGTGGAGCCGGCGACACTGTCGAGCTTCTGCAAAATATCGAGCGACACTTCCTTTTCGGAATTGATCAGCGGCACTACCTCGAGCTGCAACGCAACCTTCTTGAATTCAACGCTCGATGAATTGGCGAACGCGTTTGTGGAATTAACGCCGGTGGTGGTCGTCGGAGCGCTAAAGGTGTTGACCGGTATGGGAATTTCCGTGCCTGACGCGATAATGGCCTTTTTGTTGTTACTGGTGAAAACCATCGGCCGCGAAACCACTTTGAAGCGGCCAGTGGACTCAAGCAGATGCACAATCGCCGCCAGATAATTGCCTGCCGCCACATACACGTTCGTGCCAGTAGCTACGTTCTGAATAATTTGGCTGAAGTTGATCAGATTAGCAGGATCGACGATTCCTCCAACGACGGGTGAAGCAGACGGAGCGACAGAAGGCACCGGAATTGGCACACCGGTATTGCGTGAGATTCCGACCAGTTTGTTTCTGTATTTTGCGAAATAATCGACGCCGAATTCCTCGTCGTTGTTCAGTGTCAATTCGCCAATCACGGTGCTAAGCGCGACCTGCGGCGCTTTCACATCCATTTCGTCAAGAATCTTTCCCACCTTTACTACGACCTCACGATTGCCCAGTACGATGATTGTGTTCGCGCGCTGGTCGGCAATGAGTTTGGCGTTGCCGACCGTGACGGCTTTGGGCGCGGTATCCACCGGTTGCGTCGCAAGTTCTTCGGAAATGTTTAGGTTGCTTCCGGTGGAAGTAGTCGAAGTGCTCGAGATGCCGCCTGTATAAGGATTAGCGACAGTTGCCGACGTCGCCCGCAGTGGCTGGGCTTGCGGCGACGGAGTTGCGCCTCCACCTTCCGCGCCGGGCTGGGCTGCTGTCGCGCCTGGCTCCGTCAACGCCTGAACCAGAACCGGAAGAACATCGCCGGCCGAAATGTATCTCAATGGGCGCGTGACCGGTTTTCCAAACTCAACATTGGCGTCAAACTCACGGATTAATTTACGGATGAACGGCATGTTGATTGGCCGCGTCACAACATGAATGCGGTTGGTGCGGGCGTCGGCCGAGAGCTTGATTTTCCCGACTACGACCGCTTCCTCGGATAGCGCGCCCAAGGCGCCAATTTCATTCTCAACGGGCACCGGTTGCGGCACAGTGGGAGGCATTCGTACGGAGCGAATTCCAGGCTGGGTCGAGGGTTGAGTGCCCTTCTCGAAAATATCTTTGAGCATCTCGCAGACTTTGGTCGCGTCAGCCCGTTCCAGCTTGATGAACTCGCTCACCACTTCTGCTGGCGCCACGTCAACTTGCGCAATCACGCTCGCCAGCTGTCGAATGATGTCTGCGTTCTGCGTCACCAAAAGACTCGAAGATTTCGGTAAGGCCAGAATATTTATCGAGCCTGAACTTCCCTGGAAATATGCCATCAACACTTGCTGAAGCTCCTGCGGATCCGCGTACTGAAGCTTGAACAAGAAGCTGATCACAGGATTGCCCGCCGGAATGTCCGCCAAATCAGAAAGAATCGGTACCGCCGCTTTTCGGGGATTTTGACCGGCGCCAACGACTTCGACGATGTCGCGATCTGCGGGAACCATGGAGATTCCGTTCAATGCGAGGCTCGTCTCGATAATCTTGATCGCCTCATCACGCGAAACGTCTTTGCTGATGAAAATATTCACCTTGCCCTGGACAAAATTGTCCATCACCAGCTTCTTGCCGGTGAGTTGCTCGTAGAGGTGCAGCACATCGACAACGTCGCTGTTTGGAAACTGGAGTCGAACCGTCCCCGCAGCGCCGGGAGGGGGAGTCGGATCGGCTGCCGCCGGAGTCGCGATTGCAACGGCGGGAAACGGCTCGGGACGGACAGGAGCAACCTGCGCTGAAATAGCCGTGGCAGCCGCAAGTCCGAGCGCCGCGCTGCAGAAAAGTCGATGCACGATGTTATTTATGATGAGCGACGATGCTAATAAATTGAGAACGGTGGGTCAACCTGCTTCGCCCGGCCCAAACCAAACCTTGTTACTCGAACTGGACGCGGCGGAGCATAGCTTATAAAAAAATGTCATTCTTGCAAATGATTCGCCGTCTTTGCGTTCCAATGTCGCGCTGCGCCGACTTTATCCGCCCGGTCACACTCGCGCTTTTTACCTCGGCGGCGGTAGTTTTTGCATGGACAACTATTTCCTCAATTTCAGCGGCACCACTCGGGAAAGAACAGGACCGCGTGAGGATAGTTGCCCAGATTCGCTCGATCCTAAGCGCGCAACAGGACGCTTGGAACCGCGGCGACATTGACGGATTCATGAACGGATACGCGCGCTCAAGATCGACAATCTTTGTCTCAGAAGATGCCGTAAGACGAGGCTGGGAAACGGTCCGCGCACGTTACAAGAAGAAATACTCCGATCGCGCGAAAATGGGCCTGCTCACTTTTTCTGATCTGGAGATTACGCCGATTAGCTTCAATGCAGCAGTCGTCCTGGGTCGCTGGAAATTAAAACGTGCGCCAGACCGACCGCATGGTCGTTTCACTTTAATCTTTCGCAAAAGCGCCGACGGCTGGCGTATTGTGCACGATCACACATCGGCCGCTGCGCCCTGACCGTTGAAAATGGGTTACACCACGCTTCGAAGCGTTTGAATTGTGAGCTTTGTAACTTTTTAGCCTTTTAGTTTCTCCAACAGCTTCTCGTGAATTCGATCGAATCCGCCGTTGCTGAAAACAGCGACGATGTCTTGCGCTCTGAGCATTGGCACGATTCGATTGACAATGGCATCGGCGTTCTCCTCGTAAAACGCCGGGTGGCCACTTTCCGCAATCGCATTTACGAGTGCCTCGGGATTTAACCTCTCGTTCTCCGGGATTTGCTCCAGCTTGGCGACTTGGGAAATAAAAACGCCGTCCGCCGCCTTCAATGCGTCGGAAAGTCGCTGTTGAAAAACCGCGCGCCGTGTCGTGTTGGAGCGTGGCTCGAAAACTGCCCAAATGCGGTGGCCGGGATAACGATGACGAAGCGCCTGCAACGTATGCGCGATTGCGGTAGGGTGATGCCCGAAATCGTCGATCACTTTCACGCCACGCGCTTCGCCGCGCACTTCCTGCCGCCGCGCAATGCCAGAAAAGCTCTTGAATGCATTGTCGATCTTTGTTTTCGGCACATCGTAAAATCGCGCTGCCGTCGCCGCCATCGCCGCGTTGCGCACATTGAATTCGCCGATGAGCGGAATTTCGAAGGTTTCCTCGCCAAGTTTGAACCTCGAGCCACTGGATGAATAGGCCACGTCGCGAATCCGCTGCGCACAATTCTTCGAGAAGCCGACCTCGATCAGCTGCGCGAGACAATCTTTCGCGACATCCACGCAATTCGCGTCGTCGCCGTTCAGCACCACCATGCCGTTTTGAGGAACAATATTGAGCAAACGCCGAAAGCTAAGCTTGATTTCATCGAGATTGTTGAAGATGTCGGCATGATCAAACTCGATATTGTTTACGATCACCAATTCCGGCAGGTAATGAATAAACTTCGAGCGCTTATCGAAGAAAGCGGTGTCGTACTCGTCGCCTTCAATCACAAAATATTTCGAATCATTGAGTCGTGCGCCTTGTCCGAAATTTGTCGGAAGCCCGCCGATGAAATAACCGGGTTTGCGTCCGGCCTTTTCCATGATCCAGGCCAGCAATGCGGTTGTGGTTGTTTTGCCGTGCGTACCAGTGACGACGAGATTATGCTGGCCGCGCAAAAAATAGTTTTTCAAAACCTCAGGCAACGAAAGATAAAGTAGCTTTCGACCGAGAACCGCCTCCACTTCGAGATTGCCGCGCTTGATCGCGTTTCCGATCACCACCACGTCGGCAGCTGCCGGAATATTTTCGGCACGATAACCTTCCTTGAGCGCAATGCCCTTCTTTCCCAGGAAGATCGACATCGGCGGATAAACATTTTCGTCAGAGCCGGTGACTTTGAAGCCGCGCTCGCACAGCGCCGCCGCCACCGAACCCATGGCCGTCCCGCAGATACCGAGAAAATGAAAATGCCGAGGACTTTGCCTCACGCGAATTGCTTTACTCGCAGCAAACTGCTTTGGCTAATGAAACAAACTGGTTCACAGCCACAAACTGAATCCGGGAAGCAGGAACGAGGAGAAGATTCCATTTCGGCATTTCTTTTTCGGATTTGCTAATTTCCCGATGAATTTTCCTCCGTCACTCACTTTTTCGTAAGCACCTCGACCGCGTCCCATGCTTCGTCTGGCGGCTGCCGTTCGTATTCGAGCGAGCGCGTCAGATACATCTGCCCTAGGAGATCGTCTGGATAGAACTCAAGAAAACGCGAGAACAAGATTTTTGCCTGCGTGAAATCACGTGCACGGAATTTCTCGAGTCCCTCTTCATAGACCTCGAGCCACTTGAGGAGTTGTGGATCGACATTCTCGTTTCGCGCCCCAATGAAGGTGAAAGCGTCCACCGGTTTGGTTTTGCCTTTCACCTGCACGCGGGCGACAGAGCGCAGATGAAACTCGTCGCGCACCAACTCGGCCGCTGTCGCACCAAGCAAAATGTCGACACCGTAAATTCGGGTAAGACCTTCGAGTCGCGACGCTAGATTGACGGAGTCGCCGATGACAGTGGGATCCATGCGCTCCTGCGATCCGATATTTCCAACAATCACTTCGCCCTGATTGATGCCGATTCCCATTCCTAGTCCCATTCGGCCTTCCTCGCGCCATTTTTCATTGAGCTGCCGCAGCTCATACCGCATCCCCAGCGCCGCACGGACGCAATTCTTGGCGTCCCCTGCCACGCCAAAGCTGCGCACGTTTCCCCATACGGCCATAATTGCGTCACCGATAAACTTGTCGAGTGTGCCGCCGTTGCTGAAAACAACCGCGGTCATGCGCGTGAGATACTGATTGAGCTGCGCGACCAACGCTTCCGGATCGGCTTTTTCGGACAACGTGGTAAAACCGACTAGATCTGAGAACAGCATCGTCACCGGCACACGCGCGCCACGGAGAGAGCTGTAGTAGCTGTCCGGATTTTCGAGAACCTCCTTGACCAGATTCTTCGAAACGTAGCGTTCGAGCGTGCGTCGTGTGCGCAGTTTCTCCAGCCGTTCCAGGACGTATTCGAAGCTGAGCGAAAATAACCCGCTTAATAATAGAGCAGAGAGAACCGGAACGGTGAGAAGCAGCAGCCCCGATTTATCGTAAAAGAATCGCGCCGCGCCAAGATACACGACGGCAATTGCAATGAGGGTGCCAAGGCAAAGCAAGGGCCGGCGCAGAAAAGCAATAAGCAACCACGCGATCACTCCGGCTGCGCCGACAAGCGCAAGCCCGGTTTTTGCCGGCGTTGCCTGCAAAAATTCATGGCGAAGCGCGGCGGCCATCGCCTGTAAATGAAGCGCCGGCCCCGATGTCGTTGGGCTCATTGGCGTATCGACAACGTCATGTTCAACCTGCGCAGAGGGTCCCACCATTACGATCTTGTCCTTGAAAAACATGCCGTCGGCATAGTTGGCATGCCAAAATTTCGGATCGAAAACTTCGTAGAGCGGGCGCGGCTCGAATGCGTTGAGCGCCGTAAAGCGAATCATATGGCCACGAAAATCATTCGGCACGTCGCTCCCGTGACCCATCTTCGTGACAGCACGCGCGGACAGAGATTCATAAATTTCCTCGCTCGGGTGCGGCGGCAGGCCGGCGAGTTGGCGATCTGTCACGCGATAAGCTGCAGCGCGGACTTTTCCGTCGATGGGATCCCCCCAGAAATTCACGAACCCGACGCGATCGTCCAGCAGTTGCGGGGGTGGAATCAGCGTGTTGTTTGGCGTAACGGCCTGCGCAGCATTTTCCATATCGAAATTGGCGCCGAGCACTACTTTGTCGCGATAGCGATTGAGCGCGGCGTGAAATGCCGGATCGCCATCGTTGGGGGGGCTGAAAATCAAGTCGAACACGACGAGGCGCGCGCCCGCCGCGAACAATCGATCAAGCAAAAGCGCCCACACTTCACGTGACCACGGGAAAGGCCGCTCAGTCATTAGCTGAAACGCGCGGCTACCAGCGATTTCCTCCGTCGTCATCGGTGGTAATTGCAACGTGCTTTGATCGATCCCGAGAAAGACGAAATCGTCACGTGTCGGAGTTTTTCGGCCCTCGCGCCGGAGCAAATCCTCGAAGCTTTGTTCGCCGCGCCATGGCGCCGAGAGAAACGGCGTGTTTGAAAAGAAATGGCCGAGAAAAATCAGCCCGGTCCAAAAAGCGCAGATTAACGCCAGGATCAATAAACGATGGCGACTAAGCCAATGCATCGGGTCACTATATCAATACTGCACCGTTGTGCACAGCTATTCAGCAGGCTTGGAATCTCGGATTCGCGCATTTATTCAAGTTCCTGAGCGTCAAAGTTAATCACGCCGAAATATGAGATCTGAACTTTTCTGTCCGCGGTGCAATCTGCCGCTGAAAGAAATGCGCACGTCTAACGGCGTTTTTTGGACGTGCGACAATTGCGGCGGGTGCGCGGAAAGGCAATCGAACTGCTGAGGTTTCGCACTTCTAACATTTCACAGAATTCAGTTGTCATCGTTAAGTCGATAACTATCTTGGCCGCCCGACGCTGATGCGTCGCGACGATCTGCGCACCTGGTTCCGCGCCTGCGGGACTACATCAGCGAGTGAGGTCGCGAAGATCGACCATTAGGAAACAACAGCTCGCTGGACGAGGAGTTCCGAAGCAATTCGGAGCGGAATAAAATGCCAAGAGCTACTAATGCCCCGGCCAGTCGGGCGCGGCGAAAACGGGTCTTAAAGAAAGCCAAAGGTTACCGCGGACGCCGTTCGAAACTTTTCCGGTACGCAAAAGACGCGACCATGAAAGGTCAGTATTGGGCCTATCGCGATCGCAAAACGCGCAAACGCACATTCCGTTATCTTTGGATTCAGCGCTTGAACGCTGCGGCGCGCGCACACGGAATCAACTACAGTCGTTTTGCGGAAGGACTGAAAGCGGCCGGTATCGGCCTCGATCGAAAAATTCTCTCCGATCTCGCCGTCACCGATGAAACGGCGTTCAAGTCGATTGTCGATCAAGCGAAGAGCGCGCTGAAAAACAAATCAAAATCAGAGAAGAAAGCGGCGTAGGTGATCGAGCGCTCCGCGGTTGATGTTAGATAATGCGCCTTCGGCGCCACATGTAACATCGCGCGAGGAGCACGGGATCCACCTTGAACGTTGAATGAGCCATCCGTTGGAACAACTTTGCGACGACGCGCTGCGCGAGATCGAATCCGCGAGCAACGAGAAAGCGCTCGACACCGTTCGTGTGCGTTATCTTGGGCGCAACGGCAGCATTTCCGCGTGGGGCGAGCAGATGAAAACGCTCGGCAAGGACGAAAAGCCGATCGTTGGAAAGTTGCTCAATGAAGCCCGCAGCGCCGTGACCGCGGCGATCGAAGAACACGCGCACAAATTTCGCGCACAAAAGGAATCGGACGCGGTTGCTGAGATCGACATCTCTTTGCCAGGTACTGGGCGGAGTGGATATTCCGGCTATAGCGGGCCCTCCGCTGCACCTCCTGGATACTCCGGTTATTTACGGCTTGAGCCCGGTTCATTGCATCCCCTCACCCAAATGCTCGATCGCTCGATCGAGATTTTTCGCCGCATGGGCTTCGCCCTCGCCGATGGACCAGACATCGAAGATGAGTGGCATTGCTTCGACGCGCTCAACACGCCACCCGAACATCCCGCGCGCAATGAACAGGACACATTTTATCTGTCGGATGGGCGATTGTTGCGCACGCACACATCGACGGTGCAAATCCGCGCGATGCAGGCTGTGCCTCCGCCCATTCGCGTGATCGCACCCGGCGCCGCTTATCGCCGCGACGAAGTAGACGCGACGCACAGCGCGCAGTTTCACCAAATTGAAGGCCTCTATGTCGATGAAAACGTCAGCGTCGCCGATCTTAAAGGCACGCTCGAGCTTTTCATGCGCGAACTTTTCGGCGCGGAGACAGCTGTGCAATTTCGCCCGCATTACTTTCCCTTCACCGAGCCCAGTTTCGAGATCTATGTACAATCAAAAGCGCTGAAACGCGGCGAGGAATGGATTGAAGTCGCCGGCTGCGGCATGGTGCACCCAGCCGTTTTCGAAGCCGTCAACAAAGCGCGCGGCGACGATGCTTACGATCCGGAAAAGTGGACCGGCTTCGCCTTCGGTCTGGGCATGGATCGCCTCGCCATGATTTTGTTCGACATCCCCGACATCCGCTTGTTCGCACAAAACGATTTGCGGTTCCTGAAGCAGTTCGCATGAAATTCTCCGTTAACTGGTTGCGCGAATTTGTCGATCTTCCGAAAAACGCCGAAGAGATCGCCGAATTGCTCACCCGGGCCGGTGTCGAGACCGAAAATATCGAAATGCGCGGCGCAAAGATCGACAAGGTGATCGTCGCCCAGATCACAGCATCGTCACGACATCCGAATGCCGACCGTCTTACCGTTTGCGAAGTGGATGACGCAAGCGGGACGAAACGCCAGATTATTTGCGGCGCGACAAATTACAAAGTCGGCGACAAAGTTCCGCTCGCATTGCCCGGCGCGGTTTTACCTAGTCGTCGAGAAGCCGAAGGCGGGTTCCAAATCAAAGTCACTAAAATGCGCGGCGTTGAAAGCGAGGGGATGCTTTGTAGCGCGATTGAACTCGGATTAGGCGAAGATGCGGCCGGATTGTTGATCTTGTCTCCAGAGGCAAAAGTCGGCGCGCCAATTTCCGATCTTTTCTCTAGCGACACAATTCTCGACGTCGAGATCACGCCGAACCGCGGCGATTTGCTCAGTCATTTTGGTCTGGCGCGTGAGATTGCTGCGCTGACCGAAAAGAAACTGAAGGCGCCACCTGCCGAAGAGAAGATCGACATAAAACAATCCGGCGTGTCGATTTCTGCGCTGCACGAATGTCCATTTTACTCCGCACGCAAAATCGAGAATGTAAAAGTCGGGCCCAGTCCCGAGTGGTTGCGCGCCAAAGTTGAGAGCGTCGGGATTCGTTCAATCAACAACATCGTCGACATTTCCAATTTTGTGATGCTCGAGCTTGGTCAGCCCACACATGCGTTCGATGCCGGCAAACTAGTGGGCGAAATCAGAGTGCGTCTTTCGCGCGAAAACGAAATGTTCGTTCCGCTGGGTGCGGAGGAATACACGCATTTACCGACGGGTCACCTAGTGATCGCGGATGCAGAATCGGTAGTAGCAATTGCCGGAGTAATCGGTGGCAAATCAACAAGCGTCACGGACTCGACTCGAAATGTCCTACTTGAAAGTGCCTACTTTTCGCCGGCGATGGTTCGTCGGACATCCCGGGAACTGAATTTGCCAACGGATGCGAGTTATCGCTTCGAGCGCGGTGTCGATCCGGGGATGGTTCTGCGCGCGTCGCAACGGGCGACCGAGCTCATTCGCCAAATCGCAAACGGAAATCCGGCAAAGCAAATTGCGGCTGCTGGAAAAATTCCGCCGAATCCTTCGGACGTTTCTTTGAGCTACCAGAAATGCGATCAAGTTCTCGGCCTGTCGATCAACCCAAAAACGGTCGACGAAATTCTGACGTGGCTCGGTCTGCGCAAAAGCAAGGGCGCGAAGACAACATCGACATGGAGAATTCCGAGTTACCGGCGGGATTTGCGGCGCGATGTCGATCTTATCGAGGATGTCGTGCGAGCACATGGCGTCGACAAAATTTCCGGGACGGACCGAAGCCGGTTTACTCCGTCGAACGCGGCCGATCATTCACATGATCTCGAATCGTCATTGCGGAATCGGTTAGTCGCACATGGCCTTTCGGAAGTGCGGACATCGAAGTTGATTCCGCGTAGCGCAATCGCACTCAGCGAAAACGCAATCAGTTTACGCAATCCGCTGAGCGAAGATCACGTCGCCCTGCGGCCGACTTTGTTGGCAGGACTTCTGGAGGGTCTCAATCGCAACGTGCGCGCAAGTGTGGAACGAGTCGCGATTTTCGAACTCGGCCGCGTTTTCATTCCGCCGACTGGAAAAGAAGAACGCCGTCTCGGGCTTTTACTTTGGGGGAATGTGACGAGCGCGCCCCATTGGCGGCTACGCGAGAAGCACCAGCTCGATTTCTTCGAGCTGAAAGCTGCAATCGAATCGCTCATGATTCCAATGCTGTCGTTTCAGCGCAGCGAAAATCCCGATCTCGCCCTGGCCACCGAGGTTTTATCTGGAAATCGCTCCATCGGTTTCGCTGGACAACTTTCCGCGGCGCGCACATCGACAATCGACGCGCCAGGTGCAATTTTTGTTGCAGAATTACATGTCGATCTTGTGCTAAGTGCACTGGAATTGCCGAAGATTTTCCACGAAATCGACAGATTTCCGGCGGTCACGCGCGATATTGCCATGTTTGCTCCCGAAGAACTTTCGCAGGCAAAGATTTTGCGGGTCATTGAAACTCCCCGAGAGCCTTTGCTCGAGAATGTGCATTTATTTGACGAACGCCGGAAGGGCGTCGGTTTTCCCCCGGGACAGAAGTCCCTCGCATATAGATTGACATACCGTCATAAAAACCGCACACTCACAAACGAGGAAGTAACCGTGGTGCACGCGAGGATTCGCGAACGATTGCAGCGCGAATTGGGCGTGATTCTGCGGGAATAGTTCTTTGAGAGCCGAGAGTCGTTTATTGAGGGTTGGGCAGGAAACCAGTGCTTTTCTCTCAACTCTCAATTGACGGCTCTCATTAATTTACCCTGCGATGTTCGAGATTACAGGTGGGATTCCCGGACCGATAGTTGACTAACTTGAGGAGGCTCGGTCGCGCGGAGAAAATGACAGGCCTTAATTGGAAGTCAGACGCTGCGGCGACGGTCATCCGCCCGTTACTGAAAGGGAACGGGAGATCCGCCTAAACGGCACCGGCGGGGTAAAATTTTCAAATGCCCGGATCTGCATGTCGGTCCGGGCATTTTCGTTTAGGCGTTGAAGAGTCAAAGAGTTGAATCGGGAAATCAAGTTACGAGGAATAGGCTTCGACGAATTTGAAAATGTGTCGATAAGATCGACAATGCAGGCCGATGCGCGCAATTCTGGCCCTCGAAGATGGCAGATTTTTCGAGGGCGAATCTTTTGGCGCAACCGGCACACGCGTCGGCGAGATTTGTTTCAACACCGCCATGACCGGCTACCAGGAAGTCCTGACCGATCCTTCGTATCGCGGACAGATTGTGGCGATGACCTATCCGCTAATCGGAAATTACGGGACGAACTCGCTCGACCAGGAAAGCCGCTCTCCACACGTGCGCGGATTCGTCATCGAGGAACTGAGTGAGGTCCCTAGCAGTTGGCGCTCCGAAATGTCGCTCGATGAATATTTGCAAAAATGGGAAGTCGCCGGCGTGCAAGGAATCGATACACGCGCGCTAACGCGACATTTGCGCACACTTGGCGCAATGAAAGCTTGCTTGACGACTGAAGAGATTTCGCCCGCGGAGGCAACGCAGCGAGCGATCGAAGGCCAGGGCGTAATCGGAATGGATTACGTACGCGAAGTCTCCACGCCAGAGGTTTATCAATGGGATCCCGACGACAAGTTAAGCACGCCGTGGTCGGTCACGGCTGAGAATGGCGGAAGCAAACGCGCACTTCCGCCGATCCGGTTTCGCATCGCGGCGTATGACTATGGCATTAAAGAAAACATCTTGCGCCTCCTACGGCAGAAGGGCTTCGGCGTCACGGTTGTTCCCGCATCGACAACTGCGGAAGAGGTGCTTGCACTCAATCCCGATGGAATTTTTCTTTCGAACGGCCCCGGCGATCCGGCCGCGCTCCCGTATGCGCATGAGGCCCTACGCGATTTGATGGGCAAGAAACCGATCTTCGGGATTTGTCTCGGCCATCAAGTGCTTGGCTTCGCCTTCGGCGGATCGACCTTCAAGTTGAAATTTGGACATCGCGGCGCGAATCAGCCGGTGAAAGACTTGCGCAGCGGCAAAGTGGCGATCACCGCGCAAAATCATGGTTTCGCAGTCGACCCGGATTCGCTCCCGGCCAATGTCGAAGTCAGTCACGTCAATTTGAACGATGGTACCGTTGAAGGGATGCGGCATAGGGAGTTGCCGATCTTCAGTGTGCAATATCATCCCGAAGCCGCGCCAGGGCCGCATGACGCTTCGTATTTCTTCGAACAATTCGCGGATTTAATCGAGAAGCAGAAGTAGCGTGCGAGAATGACAGACAGCCGCGATTGACCACGCGTTAGATTGGCTGACATTTCTCTCATGTTTAATTCAAGCAGAAACAATCCCAGCGTTTTAAAAGTCGTTGTAGTCACGACGTTCATCGCAGCTTTAGCGATTTCTCCGCTGGCCGTTGCGCAAGAGCACGAGCACGAAAAAGATGCAGCCGCTTCGAAAGAAGTTACCGGCGAAGTGGTCGATATGATGTGTTACGTCGATCATAACGCGGTCGGCGAGAAGCATGGCCAGTCATGCGGGGCGAAGTGCATCAAATCGGGCGGCCCGGCCGGCATCGTGAGCGACGGCAAAGCGTACCTCGTCGTTGGCGAACACAAGCCGATGAACGATCAACTTGCCGAATACTGCGGCAAAACCATTACGCTCAAAGGTAAGATGGCTGAGCGCGGCGGCATCGCCATGATCGAAAACGCCGAGATCGTCAAGAAGTAGCGAAGAAGTAATTCAAACGGAGGCGCGCAAAATCGGCATTGAGCCGAATTGCTGCTTTGGTTACCGTAGGGAAGGTTCACCGAACCGCCCGTGGGCGATTGAGCTCAATCGCCGCCACCTTTGACCGCAGTGCGATCACTTCGCGAAGCATTCGGAGGCTGTCGTGGAAAAAGCGCACCTTGCTGCCGGTCGAATGATTCCAGCGCACCGGAATTTCGCGGATGCGCAATCCGGCGCGTTGCGCGAGATAAAGCAACTCGACGTCGAAGGCAAAGCCATCGATCCGAGCGGCTTCTAAAATTGGACGAGAGACATCGAGACGGAACGCTTTGAACCCACACTGCGTGTCCCAAAACGGGAGACCGGTGGCGAGGCGAACGAACAGATTAAAAATGCGGCCGGCCTGCTCACGCCTCCAGGGTTGATGTCTGCCAATCAATCGCCGATTCAGCGCACGCGAGGCAAACGCGATGTCGACTCTACCGTCGGCAATCGGCTCGATCACCTTGGGCGTCTCCTCCAGAGGCGTCGAGAGATCGGCGTCAAAAAACAACCCAATCGGTTTTCGCGCAGCGAGCAATCCGGACCGAACGGCGGCACCCTTGCCGCGATTTGGAAAATTCTCGAGCAAGCGCGTGGTGACCTTCGCGCCTGAAAAAACTTCGCGCGCGATCGCCCCCGTTGCATCGGTCGAGCCATCGTTTACGACGATCAATTCACTCTGCGGCGCAACATCCTGGAGATAATCGAGAGTGAGCCGGAGTGTGTCGCCGATTCGGGATCCTTCGTTGAAGGCAGGACTGACGACTGAGAACGGAGCCAACATAGGCGAGTTGTCGAGGCGCTCGCCGTGGCGAGCGCCCAGCTAAAACTGCAAGCTGGAAGCTTGCACTACTTTCATTTGTAAATTTCGACGACGAATTTGCCGTTTGGATCGACATATCCTCGGTACATTCCAGAGGTATTAAACGGCAAGGCGATGTTGCCTTGGCGGTCGATCGCGATCAAACCCCCGGTGCCGCCGAGCTTGGCCACTTTATCCAGAACGGCCTGGGCAGCTTCCTTGAGTGACGTTCCGCGATATTCCATCAGGGCCGAAATATCGTGTCCGACGGTTGCGCGAATAAAATACTCTCCATCACCCGTAGCGGAGACAGCACATGTCGCGTTGTTCGCGTAGGTACCTCCCCCAATGACCGGTGAATCGCCCACGCGCCCGGCACGCTTATTCGTTGTTCCGCCGGTCGAAGTGGCCGCGGCGAGATTGCCGTTTTTATCGAGCGCGACTGCACCGACGGTGCCATGTCGATCTTGATCGGAGATGATAAATTTCTTACCGCCCGGTCCGCCGCTTTTCTCTGCCGCTTTCACCTTTTCCAAAGCATCCCAACGTTCCTTCGTATAAAAATATTTTTGCTCGACAAAATCCGCCCCGTTTTCCTTCGCAAACGCTTCCGCACCTTCGCCGACCATCATCACGTGTCCGGATTTTTCCATGACCAACCGGGCCAGGCTCACCGGATTTTTGATGTGCTCCAAACAGGCGACCGCACCGGCCCTGAGCGTTTTTCCGTCCATAATAGCGGCATCGAGTTCATTTGTTTCAATATTTGTAAAGACGGAACCGCGACCTGCGTTGAAGCTTGGATCGTCCTCGAACGCGCGGACGGCGGCCTCCGTGGCGTCAAGGCTGGAGCCGCCGCGCTTAAGAATTTCGTAACCCGCCGAGAGAGAGCGCGCGATTCCCGCCCGATATTCGCGCTCACGTTCAGGCGTCATTTTGCTGCGCTCGATCGTTCCAGCGCCGCCGTGTGTCACAAGTCCGAAATCTTTCGTTTGCATGTTTGGCAGATCGTCTGGTCGTCCTTCGCTCGGAGCGTTCGCGCGACCCGCTTGTTCCTGAGCGAGAGCCGGCGCCCCGGCACTAAATAGCACGACGGCGAAGAAGCAATTCGCCGCGCGAGACAATTTCACATTGTGCTGGACCAAATCGGAAGGCAGACGCCGATCCTAGCGCCCGAGGGGGCTTTGTGTCGAGAGCCTTCATGCGGGAGTAAAGGCATCAAACTGCTAGAGGATTAAATGACGTTTTTATGC
>Ga0307305_10000380_pt1 | contig 15653 bp, 15 predicted proteins | sample ER_DNA_186_FD_194512 | JGI IMG/M metagenome (GOLD analysis project Ga0307305, IMG submission 194512) | Bulk soil microbial communities from the East River watershed near Crested Butte, Colorado, United States - ER_DNA_186 | ecosystem: Environmental > Terrestrial > Soil > Floodplain | place... | reverse complement strand
AGGAATTCACGGTGCCGAGATCCAGAACTTCGGTGCGGAGAACGAATATGTGATTCGGGCCAGAGTGGCCAAGCCCGGAAGCGATGCCAACGACACCCAGGCAACCGCCAACGCGGTGGGTCACGCACTGGACAATGTGCTCGGGGCGGGGAACTACGTCGTGGTCCGAACCGAGGCGGTAGGCCCTAAGGTGGGCGGGGAGCTTCGGCAGAAGGCGTTCCTGGCGATCTTCCTCTCCTTCTTCGCGGTGCTTGCCTACCTGGCGTACCGCTTCGAGTGGCGCTTCGGACTCGCGGCCATCGTGGCTACCGCGCACGACATTCTGGCGACCATTGCATTCGTCGGAGTCCTGCGGTTGGAGATGAGTCTGACCGTGGTGGCCGCGGTGCTTTCGATGGTGGGTTACTCCCTGAACGACACGATCATCATCTTCGACCGGGTCCGGGAGAATCTGCACAAGCACAAGCACGAGTCGTTCGAGCAGATCCTGAACCGCTCGGTCAATGAGACCCTTCCGCGCAGTATCCTCACCCACGGAACCACGCTGGCGACGCTGCTGGCGCTGGCCATCTTCGGCGGCGAGGTGATTCGGCCCTTCGCGCTGGTCATGTTCTTTGGCGTCTTCGTGGGGACGTTCTCCTCGATCTACATCGCGTCCCCGGTCTTGATGGCTATCGAGAAGCGGTGGCCCGGCCCCGCCGCTCGCGGCCACCTGGCTTCCAAAAAGAGCACGCCACCACCGCCGACTGGCCGCAAGCCGCAGCCGGTTGTCAGATAGGCGGGAAGGACGGGAAAGACGGGAAGGAGAGCGGGGTCACTCGGGTGAACCTTCCCGCCTTTCCCGACCTTTCCGACCTTCCCGACCTTCCCGCCATGCTCATCGACACCCATTGCCATCTCGCCGATCCGGCCTTCGCTCCGGACCGGCCCGAGGTGCTCGACCGAGCCTGGGCCGCAGGCGTGGCGCGCGTGGTGGTCATTGGGGAGTCGCGCACCAATGCCGAGGCCGCGCTCACCATGGCGGCCACCGATCCGCGCATCCTGGCAACCGCAGGCCTGCATCCCCACGACGCCCGCGGGTGGGGCTCCGAGGCGGCGGCCTGGCTCCGCGAGCGGCTGGCCCACCCGCGGATCGTGGCCGTCGGCGAGACTGGTCTCGACTTCCATTACGATCACTCTCCGCGAGCCGATCAACACCGGGCCTTCGAGGCGCAGCTCGGGCTTGCGGCCGAGACCGGCAAGCCCGCGGTGATCCACGCGCGGGAGGCGGACCAGGCGGTCGCTGCCGTGCTCGCCGCCCACCCCGACGTCACTGCCATCCTCCATTCGTTCAGCAGCGGTATGGGGCTCTTGCGAGCCGGGCTGGTTCTCCGCCACTATGTGTCGTTCAGCGGAATGGTCACCTTCAAGAATTGGGGCTTGGACGACGCGATTCGGGAGACGCCGTTGGACCGGCTGTTGCTGGAGACCGACGCTCCCTATCTCGCACCCGCTCCCCATCGTGGAAAGCGAAATGAGCCGGCGTTTGTCCGTCACGTCGCCGAGCGGGTGGCGGTGGTGCGGGGGATGCCGGTGGAGGAGCTCATCGCCGTGACCGGACAGAACGCGGCCAGGGTGTTTCACCTGACTCCTGACTCCTGACTCCTAGCTCGGAGATTGCCCGTGACCGCTACCGCAACGCCGGTCCCGTCCGACATCGCCATCGCCCAGGCAGCCAAGCTCCGGCCGATCGCCGATGTGGCCGGCGAGATAGGGCTCGGTCCCGATGAGATTCTCCCCTATGGGCGGTACAAGGCAAAGATCAGCGCCGAAGCTATCGCCCGTCGGAAGCCCAAGGGTCGCCTGGTCCTGGTCACCGGGATCAACCCCACGCCGGCGGGTGAAGGCAAGAGCACCGTGACCGTGGGAGTCAGTCAGGCCCTGCGGCGTCTCGGCAAGAAGGCCGTCGTGTGCATTCGAGAGCCGAGTCTGGGCCCGGTGTTCGGGGTGAAAGGCGGTGCGGCGGGCGGCGGCTACGCCCAGGTCGTGCCCATGGACGAGATCAATCTCCACTTCACCGGTGACTTCCACGCGATCACTTCCGCGCATAACCTGCTCTCGGCCATGCTGGACAACCACCTGCACCAGGGAAATTCGCTTGGGATCGACCCGCGGCGGATCACCTGGCCGCGGACGATCGATATGAACGACCGCGCACTTCGTTCCATGGTAATCAGCCTGGGCGGTATCAACGCGGGACCGGTTCGCGAGGAGCGATTCGTCATCGTGCCCGGCAGCGAGATCATGGCCATCCTGGCCCTCGCCACCGATCTGGCCGACCTGGAGACCAGGATCGGACGCATCATCGTCGGGCTGACCCGAGACCGGAAGCCGGTCACGGCGGCGGACCTCAAGGCCTCTGGGGCCATGACGCTGCTGCTCAAGGACGCGCTCCTGCCCAACCTGGTGCAGACGCTCGAAGGCGGTCCCGCGCTGGTGCACTGCGGGCCCTTCGGCAACATTGCCCACGGATGCAACTCCATCGTCGCAACCAAGCTCGGGCTCTCCCTGGGAGAGATCGTGCTGACCGAGGCCGGGTTCGGCGCCGATCTCGGCGCGGAGAAGTTCTTCGACATCAAGGCCCGCTTCGGGAATCTCAAACCGGAAGCCGCCGTCGTCGTCGCCACGGTGCGGGCCCTCAAGATGAACGGTGGAGTGAAGAAGGATGCCCTCGGAAAGGAGGATGTACCCGCTCTCAAGCGAGGGTTGGTCAACCTCGAGGCCCACGTCAAAAACGTCCAGAAATTCGGGGTTCCTGTCGTCGTCGCCCTGAATCGCTTCACCTCCGATACCGACGAGGAGTTGAAGACGGTGCTCGATGCTGCCAAGGGGTGGGGCGCCCGGGCCGCGCTGAGCGAGGTATGGGCCAAAGGTGGAGAGGGCGGGGAGGCGGTGGCCCGAGAAATTCTTGCGGTGCTCGACGAGAAAAAGGCCGCGTTCAAACCACTCTACGATGCGGGCCGGCCGATCAAGGAGAAGATCGAGATCATCGCTCGGGAGATCTATGGGGCCGGCGGCGTAGACTATACCGCGGCTGCCGAGAAGAACATTGCGCAATGTGAAGCCATGAGCCTGGGGAACACCCCGGTGTGCATCGCCAAGACTCAATACTCCTTTTCTGACGATCCGACCAAGCTCGGGCGGCCGACCGGCTTCCGCCTCACTATTCGGGATGTCTATCCGGCCGCCGGCGCAGGCTTCGTCGTGGCCCTTGCGGGCGATATCATGACGATGCCGGGGTTGCCCAAGGCACCGGCTGCCGAGGCGATCCGGGTTCTGCCCGATGGCACCATAGAGGGTCTCTTCTGATGCCGCTCGAATTCGTGTCCACGGCCGGAGCGCCCAAGGCCATCGGCCCGTACAGCCAGGCAGTGATCTCCAATGGATTCCTCTTCACCGCCGGTCAGGTGGCGCTCGATCCCGCCAAGGGAGAGCTGGTCGCCGGGGGGATAGCCGAGCAAACCACGCGGGCACTAGAGAACCTGCGCGCAATTCTTACGGAGGCCGGCGCTGACTTCTCACAGGTGGTCAAGACCACCGTCTTCCTGGTTGACATGGGAGACTTCACCACCATGAACGAGGTCTACGGCCGGGCATTCGGCACCCACAGACCGGCGCGCTCTACTGTTGCGGTCGCGGCGCTGCCGCGTGGAGCGCGGGTGGAGATCGAAGTGATCGCCGCGGTGAGAGGTGAGAGGTAAGAAGTGAGAGGGTTCTCGGCGCCTCCCTCTCACCTCTCACCCCTCACCTCTTACCTTGCAGGCGACGGGAGCGGATCGGGCCTGGTGGTCTGGCCGGTCTTCAAAACCGCGATGGAGGCGCCTTCGGCGGCTCCGGTGGGTTCGATTCCCACACGCTCCCGCCACCCCTCCCCAACGTCGGTTCTGCTCCTCTCTATGGTAATCCTGTTCCTGGCCGCCTTCGTGCCGATCGTGGCGGCCCAGGACTCGGCAGCTGTCCGCCCGGGTGCGAGGCCGGTTCAAGCGGATAGTCTATCCCGCCGCTACATCAGCCCCATGAATGCACTGTGGCGCTCCCTGCTCATCCCGGGTTGGGGGCAGGCTCGACTGAACCGCAAGTTGTCCGGCGGCATCCTCATCGGGTGGGAAGGAGTAACCCTGGGGATGACGCTCAAGACCCGAAGCGAATTGCGCTATCTCCGCCGGGTCGGATCGGTTCGCGCCGACGACAAGCGCCAGGAGCATGAGGACTGGGTCGTACTGCTCGCGTTCAATCATCTGTTCGCGGGGCTCGAAGCCTTCGTGTCCGCCCACCTCGCCGACTTTCCGGGTGATCTTCGATTCCAGGCCGTCCCCGGCGGTGTCGGTGCCTCGGTCTCCCTCCCCATTCAACTGCGATGAACCACGCGCCGGTAGGGATCTTCGACTCGGGCATCGGCGGTCTCACCGTGGCCCGCGCGATTTATGAGCAGCTGCCGTACGAGTCGACCATTTATTTCGGTGACACGGCCCGGGTGCCCTACGGCCCCAAGTCACCCGAGACGGTGAAGCGATACAGCCTCGAGATACTCCACTGGCTGTTAGGCCAAAACGTCAAGGCTGTAGTGGTGGCCTGCAACACCAGCACTGCCCATGCGCTTCGCGCCCTCCAGGAGGCGTCGGCCGTGCCAGTCTTGGGTGTGATCAAGCCTGGGGCCAGGGCGGCCATCGCGTCCGGAGACGACGGGCCGATTGGGGTGATTGGTACAGCGGGCACGATCGCGAGCGACGCCTACGCCCGCGCGATCCAGGCGCTCGCGCCTGGTCGGCCGGTGATTCAGCGCGCCTGCCCGCTGTTCGTTCCGCTGGTGGAAGAGGGGTGGTTCGAGCATCCCGCCACCGAGCTGGTAGCGGCGGACTACCTCCGAGAGCTGCGCGAGGCGTGCGTCCGGTCGCTGGTGTTAGGCTGCACCCACTACCCGCTGCTGAAGCCACTGCTCCAGCGAGTGATGGGGCCAGAGGTCCGGCTCATTGACAGCGGACAGGCAACAGCCGCCGCGCTGAAAACCATACTTGTCGACAAGGCTCTCGAGGCCCCTCATGAGGCAAAGGTGTATCACCGTTTCGTCGTGAGCGACGATGAAGCGAGATTCCGGCAGGTAGGGTCGCGGTTTATCGGCGAGCGGCTGGGAAGGGCGGAGGTGGTTTCGCTGGGGTGAGCTACCTGAACCTGCAGAGCCGGGCGTCTGACTCCGTGGCGACCGCGTAACGAAAGCCGTCGAACCAGGCACCGGGATTGAGATATTGTCGGCCTGCCATGGGCTCGGTCAGCACCGCGCGATGGGTGTGACCCATGATGACCAGCCCCACCGACTCCTCATCAGCCAGCAGTTGCTTTGCCCACTCGAGCTGTCGCGCGGCGGCTCGCGCCAGCTTGGCGTCATCTATGGTGTGATCACCAAGCAGGGGACTCAGGGAGTCCACCAGCCGAAGCCCGAGATCCGGATGCAGCACCCGGTAGATGGCGGCCGTGACTGGATGCTGGATGATTCCATGGATCAGCCTCGCCTGCCACCGCGGCTCCGCCACTCCGTCGCCGTGGATCGCTGCCACGCTGCGGTGCCCGATCTCGAAGGTCGCCCGGAGCGGCTCGAAGCGCAGCCCCAGGTCCTGTTGCCAGAAGTGGGTATCCCACCGGTCATGGTTTCCCCCGACCATGACGATCGGCATCCGTCGCCGGAGCCGGCCCAGCGCCGCCGCGACGTGAAACCCGCGCCGCGGGATCACCCGGGAGTAGGAGAACCAGAAGTCGAACAGGTCGCCGTTGACGAGAAGGCAATCGCCCAGCTGCGGCACGGCGTCGAGAAAGTCGAGCAGTGCCTCTTCGACCGGGGACGGCGCCACTCCAAGATGGGCGTCGGAGACGACAACGAGGGTGTGGCCGAGCACGGCGCCAAAGATGGACCCACCCTCTCATCATGGCAACCGCGTAGGTTTCCCGGAGATCCCTAAGTACCGCGGTGTCGTATCGTGCCGCCCCGAGCGTCTACAACCCCATGAGGCAAGCATGGCCACCGAGCCCCCGCCGATCTCGGAGACTCTGGTTCGGGTCAACTACTCGGAGACCGATCAGATGGGGGTCGTGTACCACGCCCGGTATCTGGTGTGGCTGGACGTCGCCCGCACCGAACACCTGCGGCAGTGCGGCATGAGCTACCGGGAGCTCGAGGCGAGCGGTCTGCGGCTGGCCGTGAGCGAGGTGTCAGTGCGGTATCGCCAGCCGGCCCGCTACGACGATCCGATCCGGATCCGGTGCTGGGTACGCGAGGCGGTGTCTCGCCGGGTCGATTTCGGCTACGCTGTCGAGCACGCCGAGGAAGACCGACTCCTGGCCACAGCGTCCACCAGCCTGATCGCGCTCGATACCCGGATGGCCATGACCCGCATGCCCGAGCGCGTGCGGGTCGCGCTGCACCCGATACCGGATCCAATCAGGCTGTGACCCTCCGACTGCCGCGCTTGCTCCTCTGCCTCTCCGGTGCGCTGCTGCCCTCATCGATCGCCTGGGGTCAGGAGGAGGCGATCGTGGAGCAACTTGCACCTGTGCTCGCCGCGGAGGACGCCCGTCAGTGGCAGCCGGAGCTCTTTCAGCGAGCGCTGGTGGCGCCCGATTCGGTGGTCCGGAGAGTTGCCGCGCTCGCCGCGGGGCGGATCGGCGATCTCCGGGCCACACCGTTGCTGCTGCGTCTCCTGGAGCAGCCGGATACGACCGTTAGCGTGGCCGCGGCCTTCGCGCTCGGCCTCCTGCGCGACTCCGCGGCCGTCCAGCCACTCATCGAGCGGCTCACCGGACTGCCTCTATTGGATACCGCCACCGCCGACGAGGCCGTAACCGCGCTGGCCAAGATCGGCGGTCGTCGACCTGCGGAGTTCTTCGCCTCCGTCCTGCAAGGGACGGTGGCCCTGTCCCAGACCGACCCCGCCCCCGCCACCAGCCAGATGCTGCTCGAGAGTTGGCGGCTCGGCCCTGATGCCCGTGCCGATGCCCTGGTGCCCTTTGCGGACGATACCGTGCAGAGCATTCGGTGGCGCACGATCTACTCGCTCGGCCGGCTTCGCTCGACGGTAGCGGCCAATCAGCTGATCGCAGCACTTCGGGCGGCGGACGCGGCAACGCGAGCGACGGCAGCGCGTGCGCTCATTCGGGACTATGCGCTCACGGCCAAGCTTGCACCAGCCACCGTGTCCCGACTCCTGGCGAGGTCACTTGACGACGACGATCCCGGGGTGCGGATCAGCGCGCTCCGCTCTCTCGGGACCTATCACGATTCGGCAATCTCGGCCACCGTGGCTCCAAAAGTCGACGACCCCGACGTCAACGTGCGAGTGCAGGCCGCTTCCGCACTGGGGGAGCTCAGAGGTTCCGCGGCAACGGGGGCCCTCGAGCGCACGTTGAGAGGGAAGGGAAGCTTTGCCCTTCGCCGGGAGGCCCTGCTGGCACTAGCGCGTACCGATCCAGGCGTGTTCGGGACCACTTCAGCGCCGTACCGATCCAGTGTCGATTGGAGGGAACGGGCGGCCGCGGCCGAAGGATGGGCCCTGGCCGGAGCCAAGGGAGCACCCTGGTTCGTTGGCGAGGCTGACGGGCGCGTCATCGCCGCGGGTCTTCAGGCCTGGGCCACCGCCGTTCAGGGCCCAGACGCCCGTCTCCTCAGCGCTTCGCGCCGACTCCTGGCGCATTCCGACGCAGCCACTCGCAGCGTCGCCGCCGATGCCCTCGCGCGTGCGGCCGATCCGGCCGATCTATCCGCGCTCGCTGATATGTATGCCCGCTCGTCGCGCGACTCCTTCCCCGATGCCGCCCTCTCGGCACTCGGCGGTATTGCGGCAATTGCTGGCCGCAACATCCAGACTCGGGAGCGGGTAGATCGGGAATTCCTGTCGACCGTTCCGCGTCCCTCCAGCTATCTGGTTCGGCGCTGGGCCGAATCCAATTGGCCGGCCGCGTCCGAGCATTGGGGACCGGCGTTTCCGATCGCAACCGGCCGCACGCTCCAGGATTACCGCGACGTCGTACGCCGGTTCATCGTCACTTCCGACTCGGTGGCCCGCCCTCACGTAGTGATCGACACCGACCAACGAGGCGTTCTCGAGGTGGAGCTCTCCGGTCCCGAGGCCCCCCTGACCGTGGCCAACTTCCTCCGGCTGGTCGACCGCCGGTTCTTCGACGGCAATCGCTGGCACCGGGTCGTGCCGAACTTCGTGGTGCAGGATGGAGATCCGCGAGGGGACGGATTTGGGGGGCCGGGCGGATCGATCCGCGATGAGATCAATCGCAGCCGATACGGCATCAAGCCGATGCTCGGGATGGCACTCTCCGGCCCCGATACCGGCTCGAGCCAATGGTTCATCAACCTCGCTCCACAGCCACACCTGGATGGGACCTATACTGTCTTTGGGCGTGCGGTGGGTAATGTCGGCGCGCTGACCCGCATCACCCAGGGCGATGTGATCCGGATGATTCGGCGGAAATGATGGAGACGGCGGAGAGGACGGAGAAGGCGGAGAAGCAATGAGGATGTCAGGGGATGGTGACTTGCAGCAAAGGGTACACCAGTGAAGCATCGGCAACCTACGAGCTATTCAGCGACGTTAAGGTGTGCGGTGGCGAGGTTTGTTTTCTCCCTCTCCCTCCTCTCCGTCCTCTCCGTCCCCGCCTCTGCCCAGTTCTTCGCCTTCGGTCAGAACAAGATTCAGTACCGAAAGCTCGACTGGCGCATCATTCGGGGCGCCCACGTCGACCTCTACTACTACCCTGCTGAGGCCGAGCTGGCTCCCGCGGCATTGACGTACGCGGAAGCGAGCTACGACACGCTCGCGATGCAGTTCGGACACGACGTTGCCGCTCGCATTCCGCTGATCGTGTACGCCTCTCATACGGACTTCGAGCAGACCAATGTCCTGCCGTTCACCCCGCCCGAAGGGCTCCTCGGCGCCACTGACTTTCTGAAGCGCAGAGTGGCGCTGCCCTTCCGGGGAAATTTCGCCGAGTTCCGGCACACCCTGCGGCACGAGATGGTGCATGTTTTCCAGCTCGACCTCCAGTCGGAGAACTACTACCAGGCACCGGGATCGGGACGCTTCAGCTTCCCGCTCTGGTGGAGCGAGGGCCTCGCGGAGCTGTGGTCCGGGGGTGAGGACGCGCGGGACTACATGGTGCTCCGCGACATCACCTTCACTGGGAAACTGCCATCCCTGCGGCAGCTGACCTTTGTGACCGGCGGGATTGTGTATCCGCTCGGCGGGCGAATTCATCGCTGGCTCGCCGACACCTACGGCGACTGGCGGGTCGCCTCCATGTACAAGGAGATGAACCGGTACGACACCTTCGAGGATGCCATACGGGCGACCTATGGGCGCACGCTCGATCAGCTGAGCGAAGAATTCCAGCTGGCGATGCGGCGGGACTTCTATCCGTCGGTGGATAGTCTGGCCCCTCTGGCGGTGCTGGGTCGGGAGATCACCCCCCTCGCCATCAAACCGGCCTATCTGCCGGACACCGCAGGCGGCGGCTCGGGTGAAGTGATCTATCTCTCGCCGGCTACCGGGTATGTCACGATTTATCGCAAGCGGGTGGACGGCGGCCGCTCTCGCACCGTCGTGGCCGCCGGACGATCCGCCGACCTCGAATCATTCCACCCCTTCGATTCCCGAATGGATGCGTCGCGACCGGGCTATCTGCTGTTCGCGGCGCGCTACGGCGACCGTGACGCACTCGTGGTCTGGGATCTGAAGCGCGCCAGGATGGCCGGCCGCTACCAGTTCGATCGGCTGGTTTCGATCCTCTCTCCAATGTGGATGGCCGACGGCCGGAGCATCGTGTTCAGCGGCCTGTCGGAGAGTGGCATCTCCGATCTTTACCGGGTGCGTCTCCCCAAGGGCACCCTCGAGCCGCTGACCCGCGACCGCTTTCAGGATCTCGACCCTAGTCCGAATCCCGATGGGCGACGCCTCGTGTTCGCCTCGGACCGCACGTCCGGGGGGCTCGGCGGCGCGGTGAACCTGTTCATGCTCGACCTTTCATCCGGAAGTATTACCCAGCTGACCTGGGGTGACTGGGTTGATGAGACCCCGTCGTGGGGCCCCGACCGGCGGATCTACTTCACCTCCAACCGGGATGGTGTCCTGAACGTCTTCTCCATGGACACCCTGGGGCAGGGAAGACGGGAGACCTCGGCATGGAGCGGGGCATTCGACGCGGTGGCCCTCCCTGACAGCGGACTGCTGATGGGCGGCTTTCACGACCTGAGCTGGAACTTGTACCGGTATCCCCTGGACTCGGCGGCGCACGAGGACCGCTTCACCCTCGACTCCGGTCCGCCGGCGGGACAGTGGGCCTGGACCACCAGCACCGACACTGCCACCGGCGTCGCTACCGGCGAGCCGTATCGTAAACGGCTCACCCTCGACGTCGCGGCCGGAGAGGCGGTCTTCATTCCCGGCTATGGTGGTGCCCAGGGCGTGGCGTTCCTGATGAGCGACCTGCTGGGTGACAACCTCATCTTCGGTTCTCTGAGCTCGTTCCAGGGAAGGCGGTTGGGGAGCCTCCTCGACAACATCAGCGCGAGCGCCATCTACCTCAATCAGGCGCGGCGGCTCAACTGGGGCTTGGGTGCTTTCCGCACCCGGAGCCGGAACCTCGAGGGCGACCTCGTGGTCGCGTACGAGGAGACTGCCGCGGGCGCCATCGGGCTGCTTCGATATCCGCTGAGCCGGTTCAGCCGCGTGGAGGGAACCGTGGTGGTCGAGCACTCCGACCGGGTGGACTTCACCCTGGCCGTCGATCAGCCTCGGCGGGTCGGGTGGATCGCTTCGCATTACCTGAGCCTTGTGCAGGACAACTCACTCTGGATCCCTTCGGGCCCGATTGACGGCCAGCGGCTCAGCTTTACTGCCGGCATATCCAGTGACTTCACCAACAGTCGGTTCGATAGTTATCTCCTCAGCGGCGATTGGCGTCGCTATTTCAGGTTGGGTCAACACAGCACCTACGCGGTACGTGCCTTCGGCTTCTACAGTGGCGGCGATCGCCCGCGCCGCATCAACATCGGCGGCACCCTGGGGATGCGCGGCTACCCGGAGTTCGGCTACATCGTGGGCACCCGTGCGTACATGCTGAACCAGGAGCTCCGCGTCCCTCTGCTGACTCACTTGACCCTGGGAACCCCGTTTGGAGACGTCACGCTCCCGGAGATCCAGGGCGGGCTCTTCGCCGACATCGGCAAGGCCCTACTGCACTCCGACTCCAACCGGGCGCTCCTGGGCAGCTATGGAATCAGCTTTCGGCTTGCCCTGGGGCCCCTCGCGGTACTGCGACTCGATGTTGGCCGGCGATTCACCGACCGGCGATACCAGGGGTACAGCCTGAGCTCCGACCAGAAGACTCCCGGCTTCGTGCACTTCTTCTTCGGCTATAACTACTGATGGGACAATGTTTTGGGCTTGACCGGCCAGTCCTCCTGGCCTATCTTGGCCTAGTGGGGTTGGGGTGCCGGGGCGCGCCCGGTGCGGTAGTTCCCGCAGCGGCCAAGCCCGTCTCTGAGGGGCAGGTGGCCGAGTGGGTGGCCTCCACGGTCCCGTCAGATCACCTGCTGCACCGATTCAAATGGCTGTTCAAAGACGAGCGCGCCAGCGCGGGCGGGCGGGGCAGCGCCCGGGTTGCGCCCCCCGACTCCCTGCGGTTCGACGTGGCGGGTCCGTTCGGGAGTGGAGCGGCCTCGGCCGTCGTCATCGGCGACCGCGCGCTCTGGACCGAGCCCCCGGATGCGATTGCGAAAATGGTCCCTAACTACCCGCTGATGTGGGCTATGTTCGGCGTCGCCCGCTTGCCTCCCGAAGGCGCGACGCTCCGAGGTCTCACCAAGGGGCCAACCACGGCGTGGCAATATGCCGGATCGTCCGACACCATCGAGTATGCCCGAACGCTCGGAAACCCGGTGCGTTTTGTGGCCGTGGTCCGGCAGAATGGCAAGCTGGTTGGACGGGCCGAAACCCAGCTCGACCCCGAGGGAACTCCCCTGAAGGCTCGGCTCACGGTTCCGAGTGCACCGGCACAACTCGACCTGACCTTTCTCTCGACGAAGCGGGACTCCTTTGCGCCTGATCTCTGGCTGCCTCGCAAGCCTTAGTGCCCTCGCTCTCGGGGGCTGCCTGTACGGCTTTGCCGGTGGCGGGCTGCCTCCCTCGATCAAGACGGTGGCCGTGCTCCCGTTCGATAATCAGACCCCCGAGCCGACGCTCACCCAGGAAATCTCGCGGGCGGTGAGGGAGGCGGTCGAACGCCGGCTGGGACTGCGCCAGTCAGCCGAGACCCAGGCGGATGCCGTGGTGCGGGGCTCCATCACCAGGTACGAGCCGGACCTTCCGGTCGCGTACACCGGGGGGGATAGCAGCCAGGTGACGGTCACTCGCCGGGAGGTCCAAATCACCGTCTCGGTGGAGATCCTCGATCAGAAGCAGGGGAAGGCGCTCTGGCAGCGGAACGGTCTTGTTGTACGAGGAGATTACGACTCCGGCCAGGAAGCCGAGGGGCGCAGAAAGGCCTTGGATGACCTGGTGGTCAATATCGTGGATGGCGCCCAATCACAATGGTGAGCGTGGGGCGAAAGTCGCGGCGCGGCGCCGGCAGGCTGGGGTGTATAGTGTCGCTCGCGCTGTTCGCCGCGGCGTTGTACTACGGGTTCAACATCGGCCAGGTCTACTTCCGCTACTATCAACTGCTCGATGCTATGCGAACGCAGGCGCAGCTCGCTCCCAGCCTCAACGATGATGTCATCCAGCGGCGCCTGATAGGCCAGGCCGATTCGCTTTTCCCCGAGGGCTCACCCCGCTTCAAGATCACTCGAGGCGGGCACCCCAACCGGATCATCATCACCACCGAATACACGGAGGAGGTGGACCTCCCCCTCTTCAAGCACACGTTCGTCCTGCGTCCACGGACCGAGGAAGCACTTTAGGTCCGTGGAACACGTCTCCATCCCCTCTCTGTTCCTGGTGCTCGCCACGATGCTCGTGGGCGCCAAGCTCCTGGGCGAGCTGGCCGAGCGCATCGGGCAACCCGCCGTCCTCGGAGAGCTGGTGGCCGGCGTGGTGCTGGGCGGAAGCGTACTTGGCGTCGTCCCCGCCAGCGGAACCGCCGCCGACGTGGTCCGCGTATTTGCCGAGCTCGGTGTGGTGCTTCTGCTGTTCGAGATCGGGCTGGAGACAGACCTGCGAGAGATGTTCCGCGTCGGCACCGCCTCGCTCTCGGTAGCGATGGTGGGGGTCATCTTGCCGTTTGCGCTGGGCTTTGTCTACTGGGCCTATCTGCCGCACGCCGCGTCGGGGGGGACCACCGACCTCACCACCGCTGCGGTCTTCGTTGGCGCTACCCTGACGGCGACCTCGGTCGGCATTACCGCACGGGTACTCTCGGATCTTTCGCGGATGAATACCCAGGAGGCCAGGATTATCATCGGAGCGGCGGTAATCGATGATGTCATCGGCCTGGTCATTCTGACCGTGGTGTCTGGGATGGCCGCCGGAGCGTCGGTATCGGCATTCGGGATTTTGCGAATCTCCGCTGTGGCGGTCGGATTCCTCGTCATCGCGGTTCTGGTGGGGAGATTCGCGGTACCCCGGTTGTTCGATCTGGTGGTCCGGATGCGGGTGCGCTATGTCCTCCTGGTATTTGCCTTGCGTTTGCGCTCGGGTTGTCGGCTGTCGCCGCGGTGGCCGGTTCGGCGCTTATCATCGGTGCATTCGCAGCCGGCATCATTCTCTCGGGTACCAACCAGTTCGACACCATCGAGCGCGAGGTCCGTCCGGTAGCATCGATCTTCGCGCCCATCTTCTTCGTGAGCGTCGGCGCGTCAGTCAACCTCAGGCTCCTCGATCCGACCCAGGAGGGCAGCGCGGGCCTCCTCGGCATTGCCGGGGCGCTGATAGTGCTCGCGATCGCCGGCAAGATCGCAGCCGGATGGGCGGCGCCCTGGGTCGCCTATCGGCGCATCGTCGTGGGTGTGGGGATGGTGCCTCGCGGCGAGGTCGGTCTCATCTTCGCCGATATCGGGCGGCGGTCCGGCGTCCTCAACGAGGCAGTATTCGGTGCCGTCCTCCTCATGATCATGGTCACCACCTTCGTGGCTCCTCCCGCGCTCAAGCTCCTCTTCGGGTCGCCCCAGGCCCCGCCCGGATGATCGATACCGCGGCTAAGATCCGTCCGTTGACCGACGCGCTCGACTGGAGAGCCCGTCAGCCTGGACCCATCGTCTTCACCAACGGGGCCTTCGATTTAGTGCACCCTGGCCATGTGGAGCTGCTGGAGGCTGCTCGGCGGGAAGGAGCGGCGCTGATCGTAGGGTTGAATAGCGACGCCTCGGTTCGCCGGCTGGGGAAAGGCGCAGACCGACCGGTGACGCCCGAAGCCGCCAGAGCCCGGGTCCTCGCCGGATTGGCCGCGGTGGACTGCGTGGTCCTCTTCGATGAGGACACCCCACTCGGGCTTATCACCCGGCTCCAGCCCGATGTCCTGGTCAAGGGCGGGGACTATTCGCGGGACGCGATCGTCGGTGGCGACCTCGTCGAGTCTCGCGGCGGGCGGGTTGTCCGCGTCCCGCTCGTCCACGGCTTTTCGACTTCATCCATTGTGGAGCGTCTCCGTGCCACGTCCTGACGGCCGGCCCAACGATCAGCTGAGACCTCTGGTGCTCGAGCGCCGGGCGAACCCCTACGCAGAGGGCTCCTGCCTGATCCGAATGGGCGGCACCCTGGTGCACTGCACGGCGAGTGTCGAGCCCGGGGTCCCGGGTTTCAAGAAAGGCACTGGCGAGGGGTGGGTCACTGCCGAGTATGCCATGCTCCCTCGCGCCACCGTGGAGCGGACCTCGCGAGAGCGGAACGGACCCGGCGGCCGCACCCAGGAGATTCAGCGACTGATCGGGCGCTCATTGCGGGCGGCGATGGCCACCATGGCGTTCGGCGACTTCACCATCCGGATCGACTGCGATGTGCTCCAGGCGGACGGGGGCACCCGGACAGCAGGCATCACCGGCGGCTGCGTCGCTTTGGCGGATGCGTGCGCCTGGCTGGCGGAGCGTACCGGGCAACCCTCCCCCTTTGGGCAGCTGGTTGCCGCCGTATCGGTGGGCGTGGTCGAAGGCGAGGTTCGCCTCGATCTCGCCTATGCGGAGGACAAGGACGCCGGTGTGGATTCGAATATCGTGATGGTTGAGCCGGCCGAGTTTGTGGAGGTCCAGGGGACCGGCGAACACGCCACATTCACTAGAGGACAGCTCGAGACGATGCTGGATTCGGCCGAACGGGGGATCACCGAGCTTTTTGGGGCCCAACGGCGGGTGCTCGGCTGGTGAAGCTACTCGCGGCCACACGAAACCTCGGGAAGCAGCGGGAAATTCGCCGCATACTGGGACCGAGCGGGCTGGAGATCGTGTTCCCCGACGACGTCTGGCTGCGGGAAACTTCCGATGGCGATGCACTCGAGCTGGCCGACAGCTTCGAGGTCAACGCTCGGCGGAAGGCCGAGTACTTTGCCCGCCTGAGCTCGCTGCCGACCTTCGCCGACGACTCCGGTCTGGAGGTCTTCGCGCTCGGTGGGGAGCCGGGGGTCCGGTCGAA
>Ga0307305_10000378_pt1 | contig 15655 bp, 16 predicted proteins | sample ER_DNA_186_FD_194512 | JGI IMG/M metagenome (GOLD analysis project Ga0307305, IMG submission 194512) | Bulk soil microbial communities from the East River watershed near Crested Butte, Colorado, United States - ER_DNA_186 | ecosystem: Environmental > Terrestrial > Soil > Floodplain | place... | reverse complement strand
AAGACCAGCTTCCGCGAGCTCAGTAATGCCCGATGCCGACATCGGTTTAGCGTGGACCTGACCGATCTTTGGTCATGGCCGGACATACCGCGCTTCCAGAAACAGAGCGTCTTCGATCTTAGTGGTTCGCCGCTTCAATGCTGCCGCCGCGCTCGGCATCAAGGATGCTGTCCTAATTCCGAACCCCGCCGGGGCTTTTTCCGCCGTGAGGGGATTGGTGAACCCCGGGAAAGGCTGGGGGCTGAGGGGGGCAACCGATCGCCACGGAGGGGGGGGCTGCCGGGGGCGGGGCTCGCCGGACCCCCGGTGTCAAGGGAGGGTATAAAGAACGAGGGTCCGTAGGAGCAATCCCGCCAACTGTCCTAAGTTCCTTTTTAATTAGGACAGCACTCGTTGGAAGGCGTTTTGGGCGATCCGCCGGAGTGTCCGTCGTCAGGGTGAAAGTCATGGCCGGTTAAGATCGCCCGCCCTCGATTACTCGGAACCGTCGCCGCCGATCTGGCGCGGTCGGTGTAGGCTTCGGTGGTGTAGCTGTGAGTGCTGCGTCGACCAGTTCGCCAATCGACCAGCTCATCTCGGCGGCGGCGTCTTACGTGCGCATTTGGCCTGCACGGCCGCGCCCCTAATGGCCATTCCGGCGGCCGGGCAAAGTCCCGCCTTAAAGGTTGAAGCAGCGGTAACCGTGCGCGAGGACTCCTTCGCCTGCAAAGAGACATCCGAGCTGGATCGCCTGCTGCAGCGGAATCAACGCGGCGAATTTACCTCAGGAGTGCAACTGTACGATTATTTGCAAAGTCACAAATGCATCGGACTGACTGCAGGCCGCGCGCGGGTGTACGCGAACCAAGGCCAATACGTCTGCATCTACGATCCGAAGGATAAGAACAGGACCATCAAGCCCTGCGCCTGGACGCGAAGAGATATGCTGTCGAAGTGAACAATGGAGTGAACTGGTGATTAGAAATGCCCAGACGCAGGACCAAAGGCCCGGACCCGATCGATATTCACGTCGGCGGCCGAATGCGCATGCGGCGCATGATGCTTGGCATGAGCCAGGCGAAGCTTGCCGACGCCTTCGGGCTCACCTTTCAGCAAGTTCAGAAATACGAAAAGGGCATTAACCGAATGGGCTCCAGAGAGGAATTTTTCGAGGTGCCCATCAGCTTGAGCGCCGCCTTGCGGTCTCGCCGTGGTTGAACGAGGATGTCCAGGGACCTCGCCTTCGGTGTCCACGGCATTCCAGACGTACAACTGTCTGCCGTTGAGACGCCGCTCTAGGGAACCTTCTCCGGGATCCGAACTGGCTCCTTGGGAGCGGGTTCTGTCGGAGTAGGTGTTGGTACCACAACCGGATTGGGAATCGTCTCCGGAATATCGATGGGTTCCGAGCCGGGTTGATGAGCACGAATCACGCGGGACCTCCTTGATCGAGCAGGCGGGATTGCCTGACTAACTCACTGCAGTACCTCTGAAGCAAAGACTGCACTTCCCGCAGAATTCCGCGAGATGACCTGACTGGTATCTCGTGCCAGCCAGGAAAGAGGCGACCTTTCTTCTTGATACGGACACTCTCTTCAAAAGCGTACGCAACAAGCTCTTGGAGAGCGGCAAAGAACCCGTCGTCGTCGTCGCTCTCTGGATCATCCGTCCGGACCCACGGAGCATCGACGAGACCGTTGAGTACATGCCGCTCTAGCAATGCTTCCATCTCCTCCTGGAACTGCACGCCGAGCTGATTCCAGTAACCCTGGTACTGAGCATGGACGAGAAGGGTTGCAAGCAGGTTGATGTTCTGGATGTCCAACCTGCTGCCGCTGCCCGTGAGCAGATCGCTGCGGCCGTTTTCGAATGGCAGTTGGGGCTCCACAACACGATGCTTGCCGAATTCCTTCCACCAATCAAAATTTCGGTCGAAGTCCCCCTTTGCATCGTAGAGCACCAAACGTCTCCCGCGCGGGTAGTGTTGGTGTTCCGCAAAGGATGTCGCGAGGTCTCCCAGAGTGTAGCGCCGTAGCGTGTCCGACCCCAAGTAGAACCCTATCGCCAACAATGCCGAACGACGAGCGCCAAGTCTCCCTGGAGAACATACCTGGATCTGGATTTCCGGGTTACTGAAAAGCGCAGATCCAATAAAGTGCTCGATACACTCAAGAAGGAGTATCGCCGAACGAGCACTGCCCACCGGGGGCAGCACAAGGCACAGCGAGGCGTGAGAATGTTTGTAGTAGTTGACATCGAGAATTTTTTGCGCTCCTCCAAGACCTTCCACCAGAGTCGAGAACTGACTCCCGTCGCCCAGACAGTGGATTTTGAGTCCTACTGACAGATGGCCATGCTCAACGCGCCGACGATGGAGTGCGACCGCGTCAACCTTGGCCGGAGCGTGCCCGTGCAAAAGCGCCAGCAGATCTTCGAAACTGTACCGGTAAGACACAGGGGCACCTTTTTCGGATGAAGTAGCGCCATTCCTGAACAGGTAGAGTCTCATTACTCAACCGTTCCATTCGCACATAATGTAAAAGGAAATATTCGTAAACGCGGCCAAGGATGTCCTTCGCCTTGTCGCCTTGCTCGCCCATGGCGACACCGGAGACGAGGTCGATCAGTTCGCCGAGCATCACCTGTCGAGCGCCGGGCGTCGGCTGCGGCATCCTCGGCGGTCCGCTTAATGTTCATCATTCAAACTACGTACGGCATGTAGGACTAGTCCTCGCAGTGACCAAGGCCACAAAATAAATAAAGTTTTGTATCTTCGTTCTCCGCGTCGCGCGACGGATGTTCTTCACGACTTGCATCGCCAGTTCTGCGGTCACGCGCCGATTATGAGCCATTGGCATCCGCGACAAAGCCCATTGCCCCGGGCTCGCCTTGGCAGAATGCGTACGCGGAGAAACTGATCGGCACGATCCGACGGGAATGTCTCAACCACATGATCGTGTTCGGGGAGGCGCACCTGCGTCGGATCCTGGGCAAGTATGCCGCCTATTATGAGTCACGAATTCATCGCTCGCTCAACAAAGATGACCCGTTCTATCGGGCGATTGAGCGCGTCGGCGCTGTCACATCAAGCGGCGGATCAAGACGCAGACCGTGCTGCCATCGGCCGATACGGCGGCGATGTTGTTCTGGGCGCTGCTCGTGTCCGTTTCGCAAGGTTGGTGGTTGGCAGACCCTCGCCACAAAACCCGTCGATCAACCGATTGACCTCGCCGCCTGACTCGCTAACCTCGAAATGCCGGAGATCGCGACACACCATTTCCAATACAATTCGCGACGGCACCCAGTCCGTATGCGAAAATACACAATCAGTACAGCTAGGTGATCATCGGGAATAGCATGCCAAGCGTTCACAAGGCGATTGTGGCTCCCGAATTCTCGCTACAGGGCGCCGCTGCTAGACCATTACGGGGGTGAGGCAAATGCCGCACACGGCCGTCTTCGGGCGAATCGGGGCTATGTATCTGTCGGCGGCGCTAAACGCCGTTGCGTTGGTTGCGTTGCTTGCCTCTTCAGATGTGCTGTCAGGTAAATCTCCCCACGTTCACCAAGCATTTGTTGGTTCAATCGGCTGGTTCGGGATTGGAGTGCTGTTTAGCGGCGCGGCCGTAATTTTTTATCATTTCACCCGACATTACTACGGTGAAGGAGGAGGGGGTGACCTAGTGAGAGTTGCTACACCCGTTGCTTCAATCATGTCTTTCCTCTTGTTTATTCTTGGAATGTGGGAATCTGCTCCTCTGATCCGAAACGTCGGACTCTAGTTGAGCACCTGCGCGCTCAGTTTCATTGATCGAAACGTCTTGGGAAATGACGGAGCCGGACAGGAAAGGGCGATCCCGGCGGTCACGCGGCGCGGGCTATGCGCGGGCCCGTTACATCACTAACATTTCGCTGTATCTTGATTAGGATGAGGAAAGCGTCCCGGTGACGACAGCAATCACACTCCAGGACATCACGATTTATCCGGTGGTCGAGCAGCAGGGGCCGTTCTTCGACGTCATGGAATTCTTCCCGACGCTCACCAAAGAGCTCCCGGCAATTCCTCGGTGAAGTGAACGCGGTACGACTATGACAGACCCACGCTTTGAAGACCGGGGTCGCTCTTCTAGCGGCCACTACAGCCGGTGGCCCGACCCATGGCGCCCCAAAGATGATTGGGGACCGCTCACTGCTGCGGTTCTGTTCCTCATCATCTTGGCTGGACTCATCTTCTACGGCATTGCCCACCTTTAGGGCCCTACAACATTGGACCCACGGACCGTGTGTGCAGCCCCGCAATGATTTTCGCCGCGAAAAGCTTCCAACGTATATGGCCCCCAGTGATGATTGGGGTCCTATTTGTGCTCGAAGCGCGTGCGGTGAAATGCCAAAACAGAACTCTCATCTTGGCGTTGGAACGGGGTCAGAGGTTAAAATTGCAAGCAGCTTTTCGGCGCTACGTCGTACTGCTAAGCCATTACATTGCTGCCGGGATGGGCGTGTATTTCTTGGGTGGTGGTCCAGAACATTTCTTGATCCCATTGTACTTCCTGCGCTAATATGGGCTCGGGTCGCGGCACGGCGTGAGCACGGCGTGATCCATAACGCCGCATCGCGATCCTCCTCTTTCCCGGGAGGCACCAACGTGATGTATGTCCATGCTCTCATGGGGGCAGAGTCGACCCCCGGTCCGCCGGTGATTTGCACCATCGGCGTGATGGATCTCAAGGACGCGCTGGCACGCGGAATGTCCGATTTCTCGGCCATGCCCACCCACGTGGTGTTTCTCTGCCTGATCTATCCGATCGTCGGTCTGATTCTGGCGCGAGTGAGCTTCGGATATGACGTCTTGTCCCTGCTGTTTCCCCTTGCGGCCGGCTTCGCGCTGATCGGCCCCTTCGCGGCCATCGGCCTCTACGAACTGAGCCGGCAGCGTGAGCAAGGTCTCGACATTTCATGGGAAGACGCCTTCGACGTGCTGCACTCGCCATCGCGCGACGCAATTGCGGCGCTCGGTTTTCTGCTGCTGGCGATCTTCATGTTCTGGCTTGCCGTTGCACAGGCTATCTATATTGAAACCATCGGCTACGAGCCGGTGGCCTCGATTCCGAATTTCGTTCGCCAAGTCTTCACTACGCCCGCCGGCTGGATGCTCATCGTCGTCGGCAACGGCATCGGCTTCCTGTTCGCGCTCGCGGTCTTGATCTTGAGCGTGGTTTCATTTCCGCTGCTGCTCGACCGCGATGTCGGCGCCGTTGAAGCGGTACTCACTTCAGTGCGAGCCGTTGCCGCGAATCCCTTGCCCATGGCGGTTTGGGGATTGATCGTCGCCGGGCTGCTGGTGATCGGCTCCTTGCCGTTCTTCCTCGGCCTCGCCGTGGTGGTGCCGGTGCTCGGTCATTCGACTTGGCACTTGTATCGCAAAGTCGTGAAGCCGGACCCGAACGCCCACCACGAACACCCACATCCGCCCAAAAGCCGGCGCCGGCACTATGCCGCACAGTTTCCGGCCGCGCTCTTCGGCGGCGAGGAGCCGCCAAGGCCACCACCGCTTAAACCGGTGTTCGACCCGGCAACCGGTCGGTGGCGAGCTTCACGAACGGGCCGCCCAGAGGTCAATCTCGCTGGCGTCGTCGCGGGAACGGTCATCGCTCTAGTCGGAATGTTCTTGTGGGCCGAAGTGTGGCACGCACTGGCCGTCGTTTTCGTCGCTCCTATCCTCGTGTTCATCGCCGCCGTCGTCGTTGCAATTCGTAGGGGGGTGCCATGACTCCCGATAAGTCCTCTTCTCGATAGTAATCTGGCTGGGCTCCATCTCGTTGGCGCCTGGCGAAATTTGCGCGCGGCCCGGCAGATATCAGGTGGTCATCAGTGAAGGAAGGGGTGAGACCCGTCACCACGTGACGATGTCGCGGCAGATGTGGGAGCGGCTGACAGCCGGCATGCATATGCTGGAACGCTGTCTCGAGGCGGCCTTCCGCTTCTTGCTCGACCGCGAGCCGAAGGAATCGATTCTCGGACAGTTCGACGTGAAGGTGATCTCAAGCTACTTCCCCGAATTCGAGCGGGAGCTGGCGCGTTACCTCTCGCGGTCCTAAGGGAATTGTGCATGCGCTTGTTTCGCGACCATTCGCCGAGCTTTGCTCGGCTACCTGGAGAATGTTGGATCCCGGTTCCTCTCCCTCCGCCACGAACTAAGAAATTAATATATCTCGCGTTTCTGTCCTTTAGCTCATACGAGTTCCTGCGCACATTCCGGGACTTGTGGCGCACTTAGCAACGCCACCGGTTGGGTAGAGATGAATTTCTCCGACATCGAGGACAGCCGCTCGAAGGTCAGGGTTGGAACCACGCACAGATCGATCGCCGCAATGGCGTCCGCATGGTTGCCAGAAATGTCCGCCAGCTCTGCGATGGCGGTCCGCGGCGCCTGATCATGTACTTCGAAACTGTTGACCCCGCGACCTCGAATCCGAGCTTCAGCAGTTCGCCGTGGATCCGCGGAGCGCCCCACAATGGGTTCTCCTTGCGCCGGCACACACTCTCAAAGCTGGCTCGCATGATGCAATTGCGCTCGAGGGGCAAAAGTTGGACACTAACAGGTAACGCACGCCCAGCTCGTCGTGGTTCGACTTTCGGGATTACGCGCCGGCGCGAACGTCGGCGAGGAAACGGCTCCGAAATGGAGGATCGTCATGATCATGTGCACTGCAAGTCGACGTTATCTGCTGCTCGCTGGAACCATCGGAACGCTTGCTGTCGCAGTATGGCCGGCAGCCGCCCAGCAGACACCTGCTGCATCGGAGGCTCCTCCGCCATGGGCGCAGGGCCGCCCTGAGGCGGCAATCGGGGCCAAGCTCGCGCCGATTGCGTCGCCGCCACTGCCGACGGCAGCCGACCAATTACCGATCGCGAAGTTGAAAGCGCCCAAGGGCTTCAAGATCGAAGTCTATGCCAGCGGTCTCGCGAATGCGCGTTCATTGCGGCAAGGCGACAAGGGCACCGTGTTCGTGAGCAGCCGCATCTTGGACAAGGTCTACGCTATCAATGACCAACCCAGCAGGCGCGAGGTCAAGACGCTCTACGCGGGGCTCTACCGGCCGAACGGCCTCGCCTTCGACAACGGTACGCTCTACATCGCCGAGCTCTCAAAGATCTCGAAGGTCGAGAAGATCGAGGACAACCTCGATAATCCGCCCAAGCCGGTCGTTATCTACGACGATCTGCCCAAGGACGAGGCGCACGGCTGGAAGTTCCTCGCCCTCGGCCCCGACAACAAGCTTTATTTCAATGTCGGCGCACCCTGCAATATCTGCATGCCGTCGGCCGCGCACGCCCAGCTCCGTCGTATCAATCTCGACGGCAGCAGCCCGGAAGTCGTGGCGCGAGGGATCCGGCAAGTCGTCGGCATGGACTGGCACCCGGTCCTAGGGCAGCTCTACTTCACCGAAAACAGCCGCGATTGGCTCTCGGAGGAAATACCTGAGGACAAGCTCAATCGGCTCACCCAACCGGGTAAGGACAATTTCGGATTTCCGTATTGTCACCAGGGCAACATTCCGGACCAGGAATTCGGGTGGGGACGCGCGTGCGACGAATTCACCAAGCCGGTCACGCTGTTGGGACCGCATTCAGCCCCGCTCGGCATGCGATTCTACACCGGCAACATGTTCCCGTCGGAATACCGCAACGCCATCTTCGTCGCGCGCCACGGCTCCTGGAATCGATCTACGAAGTTCGGCGGCGACATCGCCGTAGTGTCACTCAACGAAAACGGCACGGTGAAATCGGTCGATCCGTTCATCACCGGCTTCATCGAGAATAACAATTATCTCGGACGCCCGGCTGACGTGCTGGTCCTCAAGGACGGCTCGCTGCTGATCTCGGATGATTTCAATGGCGCGGTCTATCGAGTCACTTACGACAGCGCGAGCGTCGGCAGATAGTTTCCTGACCTGAGCTTTCAGTCGAGGGCGGCGTCTGCCGCCCTCGACTCACAGCCATTAGCGTTCAAGCGGTCTCTGTTTAGCCGCTGATGTCGCTCACTTGGCCTTAGAAGCAGCGGGAGCATGAAGCAATCCCGCCGACGCTTGTCCTTTCCGAAAAATCATATCCGGACGTAGTACTGGTGCAGCCCAGACAAGATTGGGATGGCTACAATGACACCGGACCGCTGGACTGCCCGACCCAGGGGCACATCCTTGCCTAATCGTCCCCGGAACCACTCGCATCTCGAAAAAATCCGCCGTAAATGGGGCTCATCTAAACCGCAGCCCGCCGTTGTGCATTGCAATATTCTGCTTCCTGTTTGCCGCCCTCTGCTGGCCATTGCTTGCGATGGCGTCGGTTGTGCCCGCCTACAGAATGCCCGCCAATTCAGCGTCTCTTGCTTGTTGACCAGTTCTGCCGCCTCGCCCGAAATTGGAGTTGTGGTCGAGGTGGCTCCAGACATCGGAGTGTCTGCAAAGACTGTTGGCGAACTTCGGAAGGTGACGGCGTGGGCCGAAAACTTGGTGGTATCAACGCCGCAGGAACGCCATCCCGAAAGCGCAGTAAAAGTGAGTAAGGCCAGCGTAGCGACTCGCGTCTCGCCGAAACCGTAGGTCGTGGCTCAAAGAATGTGCCCATTTTATTGCTAATGCCGTTGTCGACGAGGTGATCGAATGAAGCGGCGCGAGTTATTGGCATCGAAAAAAGCCCCGTGGAATCGGCACTTCTTGCACCCAAATTGTCAAACACCGGTCGAGTTTGACACTTTCCGCAAACGCGAGCCAGTCCAGCGCATAGCCACGTGGCTTAAGATGCGCCTCAGCTTCCCGCGCAATACCCGTTCGCCAGTCAACCAGTGTCCCGAACACGTCAAAAAACAAAGCCTTTACGCCGTATTGGGCACTGCCGCACTGTCTCTGTGCCACGGCCGCGGTGCCGACCCTCGGGAGCGCCCAAGTCACCCGGGTGTCCAGGACAGACGCGATGAGCGAGGCCAGGGACCGGGAGTGCGAGTGGGCACTTCTACAGCAGGCGACTGTATGCTGCGCGACTTGAGTACAAGCCGCAGCCACAAGCCAGAAAGAGCGCGAGCCGTCCTCCTGTCGGCCTTGCGCAAAATCCGCTACGCTATGACCAGCAGCAGCCAAGGAGCATGACATGCCGGAGCCGACCACATCGGCAACAGACGCCGCGCCTGCCGCGGTCGAAGACCAGCCGATCCGAGAACGCGTCAAAGAGCTGACGAGCCAGGTTCTGCAGCAGGGCCGGGTCGATCCCGAGGCCGTCAGAGAGGTTGCCAGCGCCGTCCTTGGTCGGACGCCCGGCAGTACCGCGGTGATCGGTGCGAAGGCCCGAGAATTCTTCGCCGAAGCAGTGAGGCAGCTTGACGATGCGCTCGTGAAATCCGCCAGCGCAACGCATGGCGCCCTCCAGCAGCTTGCGTCCCGGGGGCAGGACTTCACCGATAACGATCTCAAGGAGGCACTGGTCAGCCTGCGGAAGCTGGAAGAAGACTATGTGGCTGTCTCGAATCGACTTGCTGAGGCGATGAGTGCCAATCTTCGCCGGGAAATGACGGAAATTGCGGCTCACGCCCAAAACCTCGGCGTGGAGGCGAGCGTTCGTGTGGCAAGCATGATGGGGGAGTTTGCCCGCAGCATGGACGCCGGTTCGGGGCTGGCGACGGTGCGCGGCGCAAGCGCCCGTATGGCAATGCTTGCCAGTGGCGTATTGGCCGGCATCGCGGATGCACTGCGCGCCCATACCGAGGCGAAGGAGGGCAAATAGCAACCAATGGTCTCCGGGTTGCTCAGCACGGCCCGTGAGCTGCCGCGCCTGCGTGAGATCAGCATGGTCTTCGTGCGGCATGGGCTCGGAGACCTCGTGCGTCGCGCTGGCATCGCTACGCTGCTCGAGCACGCAGGACATGTATTGCACTGGGGGGAAGCCACCGAAATCGCGCATCTTGAAGTGCAGCAGCGCGCGAGGCTCGCATTCGAGCAGCTCGGACCGACCTTCGTGAAGCTTGGCCAAATGCTCTCGACAAGAGACGATCTGCTGCCGCCGGCATGGACGACTGAACTGGCCCGGCTGCACAGCGACGTGGCGCCGGTTCCGTTCGATGATCTCCTGCCGCAGATTGAACAAGCGCTTGGCCGCTCTCCGTTCGAAGTGTTTGCCCATGTTGAGCGCGAACCCTACGCTGCCGCCTCCATTGCGCAGATACACCGGGCCAAACTCGCCAGCGGCACGCCAGTGGTCCTGAAGATTCGGCGTCCCGGGATCGAGGCAAAGATCGACGCTGATCTCAGACTCCTCGATCGCCTTGCGCATCTGATCGAGCGTGAGATGCCCGAAGTCCGTCGCTACCAGCCAGTCCAGGTCGTCGGCCAACTGCGCGGCTCGCTCGAGCGCGAGCTTGATCTCGCAGTTGAAGCACGCAACACGGAACGCTTCGCGCGTAACTTTGCCGACGATCTCGATATCCTAGTGCCACACGTCTACTTGGAGTGGACGAGCAGCACGATGATTGTGCAGGAGCACATCGAAGGCATTCGCGGCAACGACCTGGCAGCCATCGACACTGCGGGCCTCGACCGAAAGGTGCTCGCGGCGCGCGGTGTCGATGCCGTGCTCAAGATGATCCTCGTGGACGGCGTTTTCCATGCCGATCCGCATCCGGGCAACGTCATGTATCTGCCCGACAACCGCATCGCGCTGATCGATTTCGGCATGGTGGGTCGGCTATCGCCAGCGCGGCGCAGACAGATCATCGATCTGCTGGCGGGACTCGCGGGCCATGACGAGGAGGCGATGCTGGAGGTGCTGCTCGACTGGCGCGGCGATGAATTTGTGGACGAGGCTCGGCTCGCCGCCGATCTTGGGGAATTTGCGTTCGACTATGCCGACATGCAGCTGAAGGATCTGAAAATCGGGGTGCTCCTCCACCGAGTATCGGCGATCCTGCGCGAGCACTCCATCGTGCTGCCGAGCGATCTCACGCTCCTGTTCAAGGCGCTCATCACCCTCGAGGGGCTCGGGCACCAGTACGACCCGGAGTTCCGACTGATCGAGCGCGTCAAGCCGTTCATCGACCGCGCCATGTCAGAGCGCTATCAGCCGGTGGAGACAGCGCGGCGCGCCCAGCAGACGCTCAGCGACTTGTTCGGCCTCGTCACCTCGATGCCGCGCGATCTCGCGCGGTTGGTAAAAGACGCCCGGCACGGCCGCATGAGGGTCGATCTGGACCTCAAGCGGCTCGACCGCTTCGGCGATCGCCTGCACAGCGCAATGGATCGGGCAACCATGGGGATCATGACGGCTTCACTTGTGGTCGGCTCTTCCATAGTGATGACGATTGCGGAAGGGCCGCGTCTGTTCGGCGTTTCATTGCTCACCTATTGCGGGTTGGTTGGTTACCTGGTCGCTTTCGTGAACAGCCTCTGGATCATCTTTTCGATCTGGCGGTCCAGTCGGCGATGAGGGAAGCGATCAGGCGTGTACTTTTGGACTTCAACTCGGGCCACCAAAACAGAATTTTGTGACCTGCGAGACGGACGGCAACGGTCGGTTTGGAATGCAGAAATCTGAAGCCGCCAATGTCTCAGATGGGTCGATACTGTTGAAAAAGTGCTCGTGATTTTTCGGCGAACAGTGATTCCGTCGCTTGCTGGCTGCTGCGCGCGCGCCGCGAGCGGCCACGCGGCCGCCGCGCCGCCAAGCAGCGTGATGAACTGGCGGCGCTTCATTCGATCACCTCGTCGGCGCGGCCGAGCCACAATGGCGGCACGGTGAGGCCCAGCGCATTGGCGGTCTTGAGGTTGATGACGAACTCGAACTTGGCAGGCGCCTGCACCGGCAGATCGCCCGGGATGGCGCCCTTGAGAATGCGGTCGACATAGGAGGCCGCGCGCCGGTGGACATCGGTCAGATCGCTACCATAGGACATCAGGCCGCCGCTCGTGGCGAAGTACCGATAGGGGTAGACGGCGGGCAGTCGATGCCGCGCCGCAAGCGCGATGATCAGGTCGCGATGGTTGGTGGTGCTCACATCCGGCAGGACCATTAGGCCGCCATTCTGGCGCGCGAAGGCCGCGACGGTGCGCTCGATCTCGCCGACGTCGCGAACGGGCGCTTGCATCGGCTCGACGTCAAAGGACGGAGCCGCGTCCTCGACCGGTTGCCAGAACATGTGGGCGAACGGAGCGGTGTCCGGGTTGAAGATGAGCGCCACACGTGTGACCGCCGGCGCGACATGTTTGAGCGCCTCCAGCCACTTGCTGCCGATAGTGAACTCGAAACTAGTGAATCCGGTGAGAGAGCCGCCAGGGCGGGCTAGGTTCGGCACGAAGCCGCTCCCGATCGGATCTGTCACCTGCACGAACACGATCGGCAGGGGGTTCTCCTGCCGCAAAGCCGCCAGCACTGGCGTGCTGGTGGCGAGGATCAAATCCGGCGCGAGGCCGACCAACTCGGTTGCCTGCTTGCGCAGGAGGGCGGCGTCGCCGGCCGCCCAGCGGTACTCCAGGCGAAGGTTGCGCCCCTCCGTCCAGCCCAACTCCCGCAGCCCGGCCTCAAACGCTTTGACGCGCAGTTGCGCTTCCGGATCGTCCGGCGCCATGGCCAGCAGCACGCCGACCACCCGCAAGCGATTGCTCTGCTGCGCGTGTGCCGCCAGCGGCCAAGCCGCCGCCGCGCTGCCGCCAAGCAAGATGACGAATTCGCGCCGTCGCATGCCGGACATGGGGAAGTCCTCCCCCAGTCGATCCGCCGCACCTCAAGCCTACCACCGACTCGGAGGCAGGTCCCAGGGCGCAGGCCTGAATTGTTCTGAATCGAGGCGCGTCGCTGGCGTGAGGAAGGCGGACCTCATGGCACCAAGGATCGCAGCCAGAGTGAGGTCAATGCAACACCGGCAGCTCGGGTCGGTTCGCTTCCATCGGAGCGATCAGCTTGTCTTCAATTTCTTTTTTGATCACCTCCAGCCATTGCTCGGCTCGCGCAGCGCGGCTCCCAAGACGTTCGATTTCGGCTTCCAGCTGGCTGATCCGATCCTCGGCGGCTCGCAGCTCCATTGAGAGCTTATGCGCCACGGTCATCGCTCGGTCGATGTTCTCTTTCGAGACACTCGCTGCTTCTTTGAGCAGAGCAATCACGGCGTAACCGGATTGATCAATCGAGTCATCGCGTAGCCTTTGCCCAGGAGCAACTTTAATGACTTCAGGCGAGAACTGATTCATTTCTGCCTCCTCAGAAGGCTGATAATAGACCATTAATCGATCACCAGCCCGGCACGTTGGCAAGGTCTCTGAGACCAGCCCGTCAAGGCTGGAGGCCGTTCCTAGGTCTACATCCGGGCGGCAAAGATGAAGGAGCGCGACTTGTCGCGGCGACTTCGGACCTCTACAGGTTTAATCTTCCCCCAGCCCACCCATCCGGCATCCAGTCGGAGGGCTGCTTAGGGACCTAGGGAGGAATTATCCATGAGCAGTCAACTCACAGAGGAAGAACTTGCTGGGCTAATGCCATCGGAATTGGTGCAGCACCGAACCCCAATTCCGACCCAGATCGTTTCCAGTGACGAGTTTTATCCTGATCCGCAAAACGAGCGCCAGCGCGAGGTCGAAGCTCGGTTGCTTAGCATGGCGGACGACCTTGGTTACAAGCAGGGCCTGGACCGTCGCCGGTTTTTCCAGACTGCGGCCGGTATGGCTGCATCGTTCGTGGCGATGAACGAGGTCTACGGGCCACTGTTCGAGGTGAGCAAGGCGGAAGCCGCCACCCCGGCTATGGCCCAAGAGCGCGCTAACGCGCTCAAGGACCAGTTCATCATGGACATGCACACTCACTTCCTGCGCGACGACACGCGCATCATGACCTTCGTCGATATGCGCAACGCGGTTGGCAAGGCAGGGTGGAACAAGCAATTGGCCGAGAAAGAACAGACCATCGAGGACCTAAAGTTCAATAACTACAAGAAGGAGGTGTTCCTCGACAGCGACACCAAGATTTCGCTAATCTCGTCGGCGCCCTCCGACATCGAGCAGGATTGGTTCTTAACCAACGAGCAAATGGCGGAGGCGCGTAAGAAAATCAACGACGAGGCCGGCTCCCGACGAGTGTTCTGTCACATGATCTTTACGCCGGGGCAGCCGGGTTGGCTCGATAAGCTCGACGCCGGCCTCGCGCTCAAGCCGGAGTCCTGCAAGGGCTACACGATCGGGGACAATACCCATAAGGACATCAGCCGCTATCCGTGGCGCATGGACGATGAGAAAGTGGCCTACAAGGGCTACGAGAAGATGGTGGCGGCGGGCATCAAGAATGTCTGCGTTCACAAAGGATTGTTCGCGCCGGGGATTGAGAAGCAGTTCCCGCATCTGCGCGGCTTTGCCGATGTAGCCGACGTCGGGCAGGCAGCGAAGGATTGGCCGCAGCTCAACTTCGTCATCTACCACTCGGCCTACCGCCACGTTGGCGGCGATCCCAAGCAGGCGTTGGCTGAGTTCGAACGCACCGGCCGCATCTCCTGGACCAGCGACCTGGCCGATATCCCCGCGCAGTACGGGGTCAGCAATGTCTATGGTGATGTCGGTCAGCTATTCGCGACCACGCTAGTCGCTGAGCCCAACGTGTGCGCGGCGTTGATGGGCACGCTAATCAAAGGTCTCGGCGCCGACCACGTATGCTGGGGCACGGATGCATTGTGGACAGGTGCGCCGCAATGGCAGATCGAGGGTCTACGCCGTCTTGAGATCCCAGAGGCGATGCAGAAGAAGCACAGCTTCGCGCCGCTCGGTCCCGCCGATGGTATGGTCAAGACCGCGATCTTTGGTGGGAACAACGCCAAGCTCTACGGCGTCGAGCCAAAGCGTGCGATGCTCGAATTGAGCCGCGACCGCTTCGCCGCCATGAGAACCGAGTACGAAAAGGCGGGCCCCGAACCGTCGAACCTGCGCTATGGTTACGTGGTACCGAACGGTCCCATTGATCACTCCGTGTTCACCTGATCTATCGCGCTGTCTGTCGAGCGATGATCGAACCCACGAGCGCCCCGGCAGCCAAGCCGGGGCTTTCTTTCGTCACATGCTTTCGCCGCGCAACTATTCGCCGGCCACTGCCTAGTTCAAGGCTCAAGACCAGTGAACCATCGATATTGCGGCCAGCCTTCCAGCCCAGTTCGTCAAGTCTCATTCGAATGACGCTTGTCGCCTTTGCTCCGAGGCATCGTTCTCGGCGACCGCCGACAACACGGACGCCAACTCGCCGCATGCGTCGCTAGCCCTGCTGCGCGTGCGCCGCAAGTGGCCACGCCGGTTCGCGATGGGAAAGGTAGCAGACGGTCAGTCAGGCGATGCGAGCAGTCTTGTCGCGGAATTCCATTAGGAATCTTATGATCCAGAAGCGTTGAAACATGTGCCGTCGGGCCGAACGCCTACGGATCGGTCTTGAGATAGACCCCGTGGCATGAATCGCATGCGATCCGCAGCTTCGCGATGAAGCGCTTGAAGTCGCTCTCCTGCTTGGCGCGACTGGCTCTGTAGGCGATTTTCGATGCGCTCGCATTCCGCTAAAAACATTCATCACCACTCCGAACACTCCCAAAGGGATTAGCCGGTGCACGGCGGAAAACGGCATGGATTTCCAGAAGCCCAGCACGCGCAGAGACTATAGCCGCACTTACAAC